>Ga0114978_10002808_pt1 | contig 14359 bp, 15 predicted proteins | sample S_140212_EF_Meta_FD_87027 | JGI IMG/M metagenome (GOLD analysis project Ga0114978, IMG submission 87027) | Freshwater microbial communities from Lake Simoncouche, Canada to study carbon cycling - S_140212_EF_MetaG | ecosystem: Environmental > Aquatic > Freshwater > Lake | place: Lake...
TCAAACGAGGGCAGATGATGTGTCATCATGACGATTTTTTTAGCTGGGGTTTTTACATCTGCTAGTAGATTTTCAATAAAATGGCAACTTTTTAAATGTAATAATTTATAGGTATCATAGGTCAGATCTGTTATCTGTTTAAAATCATTCATTAAACAGATGTCATTCATATTTTGAGATTGTATATTACTCCATAATGTCGTGCCAGCAAATAGGACATCATTGTAAACTTCAAATGAATTATTCAAAAATGTAATATTGGTTAATTTATGGTTAGAAATCAGCGAGGCAATCGTTTCATTGACTTCATCGATGGTATGACTACCATATTTATCTGAATTATAATATTCATGATTACCGGTGATTAAAAATACTTTTTTAAAGAGAGAGTTCATTTTTATGAGAAACTCTCTATAAATACCGGAATACGGATAACCAATATCACCGGCCAAGCATAACACGTCTACTCCTTCCAACACTTTTATTTTGGGTAGTTTGGGTAAAAATTCTAGATGAACATCAGAGATATATTGGATACGCATTATATATGGCTTTTGGAAAAAGCCTGGCAAAACCGAGGTAAACTCTTTAATTAATTTATGGAAATCTATTTAAATAGGTTTCGTTTCGGCTTTCGCCGTGGAACAAGTTCAAAAGCCTGACAAAACCGAGGTAAACTCCTTAATTCATTTATGGAAATCTATTTATATAAAAAGCGTGGCAAAACAAAGGTTGATTTTGGCTCAACCTTTCTTAAAGGTTGATTTATAAAACCAACTTTAGTTTTGTGTTTAATTTTACATTTTGTCCTTTGATGCGTCTATCCGCGTCTTCCTTTGAAAAGTTTTTAATATAGTCGATTAATGCAGTGTCACCTATAGTATTTTCTTTCACATATTTTTGAAGTTTAACTTTGACATTTTCTAAAGGAATTTTATACTCTCCTTTCGGCCCCACTACCAATTTATAAGCAGGCGCTTTATTTGTTTTAACTGCGGGTGATTTTATAAAATAAAACGCATTAGATCCATCATCGTGTGCTAGTAAATAGGTTAGACCATTTTCAATTAATGTAGACGCTGATATAAATACCAGCGGAATATTAAAATATACTGCTAATATCCAAATATCTAAATTGGTTGCGTAATAATTATAACTCATCACTATTTTATCCAATGTAGATTTCCTAGACGAAATTAGTTTTACCATGGCGGATTTACCCTGCGAAGAAAGTATTTGAAGAAGTTCAAAATTATACGTCGCTTGTAGTTTAAGGTATTCTGCTGCTACTATTTCTTTTAGTTTATATTTTGTCAAAGGCTGTGCTGGTGCTGGTGCTTGCTCTTGTGCAACATTCTTGTTGTTATCATTGATACACGTTAAAATAACATCAAACGAACATAACTCTGGTTCAGTACTGAATGCCAGCTCGGATGATTTGGAAGTAAATAATACATTCGCCCATGCTCCAACCACCTTTTGTGCTTTGGTTATCTCACAGTTTTTTTCTGGTTCTTCTACTGGCGTAGCTGTCTTGGGTGCTACTGCTGCTACTGCTGCTACTGCTGCTACTGTACTCTCCATATCCACTTCATTGTTATACGGCTGCGTTTTAAAAGGCTTGGCCGTATCAAACGTATTATAGGTAATATATTTATTAACGGGAATAGGTATTAAATCCGCAAAGTAGGCTTGCGTTAGTAGAGATTCTAAAAGTATAATTTCGTCTTCTTTCAAATTATATTTAATAGCTGAAAAGGCTAAAAATGATTTGGGTTGAAAAATAAATGACCTTATTCGGCTATATCTAATAAGTTCATCTGCCATTCTACCAAAATAAAGCTCTTCGTTGTTTTTCTCGCTTATAAGGTTGTTTTCCGGTATGACTAGTGCACATGTTATACCATCATCCGTTTCTTTTGTCAGACAAAAACCGCCATCCTCTTTCCCTTTACACTGATTTTTGGCCATGTAACAATTTGTTATTGTACCCAATTCTGCCAAGAGTTCAGGCGAATAAATAGAAAAAGATATATGCTTTTTCATCAATTCTCTTAAAAGTTGGTCTACTTGCTTTAATTTGTCGGTATAAACTATTGTGGATGAAGTAATAATTTTTTCTATATCCGCTCTAATGTGTCTATATCTAAACTCGCCAATTAAAAAACGCATGGTATTGCGGAATACATTGTAGAAACTACTTTCTAGTTTAATTCGCCGTATATAATCTACGCGTTGTGTATCTATAGTAGTATCTGTAATTGCCATTTTATCCGCATTTGTATCCGTCATTTTTTCCAACTCGTCATCGTATATATCTTCCGCAGGTGCTGCTAATAGAACCAGCTGGTTGGTTTGCGTTAAAATGCCGATAATAAGTCCGTCTTCCATCACTTTCACCACCGGTTTACACGGTATTTTCCCTTTCGATTCTTTATACACAGTAGTAAGGAAATCTTTGGTCGTGTTGTAATCGTTGGGATAGTTGGTTATGTCATCCATCCACTGCACTGGGGGCTCTGCCATCTGTTGCTCATGAAGAACTTTGGTGCTACCTATTTGCCCCCGGGCAAGAGCAACAGGTGGCGGGGCCCCCGTGGGAAAACACGGTATATATCCAGTCACACCGTTTTTAGAGGCTGTCACGCCCACCACTTTCCCATTATAATTCATCACATGCGTTTGGATGGTATAGTTTAATTCCAGTAAATAGTCTACCAATTGCCCTAGTAAAATATTTTGCTTGAATTTATAGATGTTTGGCATGCTGGGAAAAGGTATACATTTAGTATTTGTGGTTTTTTTAATCAGCTCCAGCGTTTTACGAATATTTGGCAATAAATCTTTATTGTTAAGGTTGAAACGCCGGGTTGCTATAAATTGGTCTACTTTATCTTCAAATATATACATCGGTTCATAATAATCCTCACTTTTAATAAGTATGATTGTTTTTTTATTACTATCAAATAAATGGGCCGAGTAGTGATTGGTCGGACATATCAATTGGACGTTAGCAGTGATGTCATTATTCTTGATTTCTAAAATGACCAGGTTTGACCCTTGGGGAAATAATTTCGGGTTAGCACCGCAAATCAAATCCCATAAATAAGTGTGGTCTATTACAACGGTATCATCACGCAAATAATTTATAAAATTCATCAGGGGCAATTCCATCTGTTGCTCTTGCGCTTGCGGTCGGGGAGCGGCACGGGGCAATTGGGAAGGAGGTCTGAATATAGTGGTTAAATCACCATTCTGTAGAGTCGCAAAAAGTTCAGGCGATAAAGCATTAATCAACACTTCTTTCATCTCTTTAATACTCAATACTTGCCCTCCTGCTATATCTACCCATATATCTGCTATACAAGCAATAAACGATTGTGTTTTACTCGCTTCTACGCCGTGTCGGACAAAGCAGGGATAATTCGGCTTTAAATTAGTATTGGAAGAACTCACCTGACATTTTTTATTATCCGTCTGAATAAAATTCTGAATAGGTAAGGGTAAATACCCATATCGATTTTGATCCAATGGGAATTTTTCAGCCCCTAAAATATAATTATCTACAGTATCGGTTTTTAGGGGGGTTGTTTTCACCGGCTCACTGCCGGTACATTTTTTATTCAACTCTTTTTGTTTCGGCGTATCGGTATCGGTAAAACAACAAGGGATACATTTACCATCAGGGTGTTGTTTAAGATCTAGAAAACCCGGCTTTAGATTTTTATAGGAACCATCGCTATTCCGATGAAATACTTCTTCGTCAAATTCATATATAGTGTAGGGTTTTTGACCGGGTTTAGTGCCTGGGATTGTTGTAACCTTTTTTTTACCAATATGCGACGGAATAATCTGTCCATATTTATCCGTGTCTTTCACTTCTTCTGCGGTAAGACTGGTATTGTCTTTTAAACTCCAATACCGAGGACAAATGTACCAATTCTTCTTCTTGGGATCACTACCATATTCTATGGCTTGATCATATGATCCAGGGTGTAGTCTATCTATTCGCTCTTTTTCCGCTTGCGTTAATATAACCGGCTGACGCCGATTTGTCGACGGACAGGTTACCGCATAGGATTTGTATTTACCCTCTGGTTCTGTAATAATTAAATCGGGTTCTAATGCTTTTAGTTTTTGAAAAAAAGGGGTTGGATTGGATAATTTTTTTCCTACTAAATCTGTTGTTAGCACCGCTTCTGGACTTACACCGCCCGATTGCTCTTGCTCCTGCTCTTGCTCTTCTTGCTCCTGCTCCTGCTCTTGCTCTTCGTCACTACCAAATCCAAATAAAAGATCCATCATTGTGTTGTCTGTTACCGTTTCTGTTTCTGTTTCTTTCGGCAGATCAAATGTAACATGTTGAGCATACACTCGCTCTTCTTTTGGTTGCTCTAACTGCTCTAACTGCTCTGCTTGCTCTAACTGCCCTGCTTGCTCTAGCTGCTCTGCTTGCTCTAACTGCCCTGCTTGCTCTAGCTGCCCTGCTTGCTCTAGCTGCCCTGCTTGCTCTGCTGCTTGCTGCTGTTTTACTAGTGCTTTTAACGGTGCCGAAATATCTTTCACATGTATATCCTCTTGTATTTTTTCACCATTACATAATGTGCTAATTGTTTTAGGTAGTACACTCGAACTCGTCGGGTCTTGAGTAATTCTTATAATAGAGTCAATATAAATCGGTAGTGTTTCCAAATAATGAATATCATTAAGTCCTGTTATCGTTATATTCAGTACGTTATCCCGGTCTTTTTTCATCGTTGTTAAAAAGCCAGGATTATTTTTAATTTTCAGTTTTTTACTCTGAAAAGTGCTTTGTATTAATTCAGTCGATGATGCAAACTCTTGTAATTTCGCTTTGGCCGCTGCTTCCGTCACTTGAAAATTCACAGAAAACTCTTTCACAATATCATTCACATCACGCTTTGTTTTTAACAATTCGACAATAAACGCATCTTGGCTATCCATTTCATTATAGTTGGCAACACGTTTTAAACGCATAACTGCTCCCGTTTCAACATCTATGTCGTCCGTCACTACATTAAATAGACTCGATAAACACCCAATCATCTTTTTTAATTTAATGGGTTTGGTGATGGGTACATAAATACTATATTCCATATTAAGTATTTCAATACTTGCCGCACCCAGTTCACTAAAATTATTCATACTATAACCGCTTTGGGCCAAGAAATCTTTTACTACATCAATCACGGGATTGACCGCCAGTGCTACTTCTTTATTGATATCTGCGATTGAAAAGCCAGTATTAAATACTGATTTAATGGTGATGTCACCGTTGGTTTCAAACTCGCATACGACGGGGATAGGCGTGCTACTGATGCTACTGCCGCCTATAAAATGTTCAATGTACACCGCCACACTTTTAGTAATACCGATATTTTTAATCAATTTGAAAATAGTGGCTTTGTTTAAATATGGAATCTTTTTACCATTGGTAGCCACTCTATCCGCATAGAGACGATAAATCTTTTCCTGCCGGTTGGACGGATTATACTTAATAAAAGGCACATTTATAGTAGCATGAATAAGTTTAAACACGACATCCAAAGGTAGATTAAATGAATAATTCGGGTGAATCGTAAACTCTATTTCTTTTATACCTTTTTCTGTATAGGGTAGTTCCGCGCGCCGTTGATAATAGACTTGGTAAAACAGATTGACGTTATTATTATTTCGTTTAAAGGCATTGCTTACCATTGCTTCTGACTCTACTAAAAGCTCCTGTTTATGCTCCTGTAAAAGCGTTTCTGATGTGATACTTTTTTTAAATAAATTGGGGAAATAAATCTTAATGGTACTTTCAATGGGTATCTTCTGGTCAGTCGCATACTTCAACACATTTTCGGCCGTACAACAATACATCATATTATTGTAAATGGGAATACTATTCATAAGAATAGATTGATTGGTCGTCGTCGTTATCTCATCTGCGAATTGCTCTAAAAATGCGTCATAGACCAACACATCAAAGGGATTGACTGTATAAGGAAATTCCGAATGTATAGCTACAAATGTCTGTCCAATAGGTATGTTTATTAGAAAGCGTTTATCATCCAGACCCAATAACAGTATATCCTCATAGGTATAATTATCTTTATCACTAATGGCACCTATCGCATCCATTGAAAGGTCATTTATATTTAATAGAAATTGTTTAAGTCGGTCTTTGGTCAAATTTATTTTCTCATTTTGTGTCAGCGTTTGATAGGTATGGATAGAATTGAAGGATTCATATTTTTTGGCAAACAAATACAATTCGTCATACGAAGCATTTAAATCGGGAATGTGTACCATTATCTTTTTTTTAATCGTTTCAACCGTGTCATCTAAATGAATATAGTCGTCTACAAATAGGACCGGTGTTGATTTTTCACGTATAGTATCTTTTTCTTCAGGACTAAACAAACCATTAAAAATAATATTATCAGGATCATTTGTATATAATAACGACTCGGACGAGCCGAAAAACACTACTATTTTTATTATTTCATTATTAACAACATGGGCAACTTTATAGATATGTGCCATTCTATAAAATAAAGCTATATTATTATATTATTATTATATTATTTTATATAGTAATGAACTATAACTTAATTGTCGCAACGTGTAAAGGCAAGGGTATCGGCTATAAAGGAAATATACCTTGGCATAATAAGGCTGACCTTGCTCATTTTTCTAAACTCACTAGAGGCATTGGCGGTGAAAACGCAGTCATTATGGGTAGCACAACATGGAACAGTTTACCGAATCAACTGCTACCTGGGCGTAATAATCTTATATTATCCTCTACTCTAAAACTGCATACTATAATGGATGACGGGCATATTGTGAAAACATTCACTTCAGTAGAAGGTATTGTTCATTTTTGTAATCTAATGGAATATGACCAAGTATGGATTATTGGTGGCGAATCTATTTATACACAATTTTTGGATAAAAAAATTATTAATAAATGTTATGTTTCTACTATTGACGCATTCTACGAATGTGATACCTTTTTTCCTGAATTGAATGAACACGAGTGGCTACTGAATGCAAGTTATACATTATCGGACGCGACTGTCAACGTGGATGTATATTGTAAAATATAAAATATAAAATATAAAATATAAAAATTGATTATATAGTTTATATTTTATAAAGGGTATTATTTACTAAAATGACATTTAATCAAACCCATTTATTGAGCTCGAAAAAAGGATTCACTATTAAAAAAAATGAATCGTATGTACCTTTTATAGTATATAATGTATATTACAAAAACGTATCCATCGGTAATATACAATGTTGTGTTTCAACGGGTAACGTTTATAAAAATAGATATGTTACACGCAGTTCAGTACAAGAAGAGGTAGACGTTATAAGTATTACATGTTTAGATATTGATATTAAATTTAGAGGTCAAGGATTGGGTACGTTATTAATAGCGTATGCTCTATCTGATTTAAAATCAATAAATCCATCTATTAATTATGCTATAGTAGATGATACTACCACTGGGGCCGACAGTATTAAAAATATTTACGCTGGCCTGGGGTTTGAATATCAATTTCCGATTGCATTAGTAGGCTCAAATAAAATAGGACCATTACAAGGGCCAGAACGACAGCTTCGGGGGTGTGATAAAATTGTAGAATGTCGGGAATATCTGTTACACTTTCATAATTTTATCAAGCATGTACCCCCCGATTAAACATCATAATAAGGATTATCTGAAATAGTCATTCCACAATACCGTTTGGGATTTTTTTTATAATCGACTAAATTAATAATATTTATTTTACCTGCTTCACCTAATAAGTATTTGAAATTTTGCCAAAACTCTTCTGTATGACCTACACTTTTGGTCGCAATATGTGACAGCTCATGTATGGCCACAAAGGTTAAAGTGTTTTGATCGATCAAATTATCGCCTTTTTTTTCTGTATTTAAACAAAAGGCCAGTTTTTCGCCCTTGTTTTCACTATACGCAGTATATTCGCTCGTCGGTAACGTTTCATAAATTTTACGCGGATTATATCCCGCCACTAACCGTTTAATATTTTCACGGTCATGGAATTTTTCTTTACAGTGGTCTACTAGAGCTTTCATTTTTTGATTTACGGTCGCTAAACGATCGGCGGCCAATACTAATTTGCTACGCTCTCTTACACAATATTTTTTTCCGTCTACATCAGATATAATACATTTTAAATTAAACGTGTCTGATTCTTGATATATTTTAATACATATTATTACTACTAATACTAATAGAGCATAACCTAAATAGTTGATTTTCATTCTATATTCTACTTTTATAAAAAGTAGAGCAAAAGATTATAAGCAATGTAAGTGGTCTATCTGTGGATGGGTGTCATAGCCTCCTCATTCAATTCACAATTACAATCAAATAATGTGGGTATTTTATCTGAAATGTGAGTCCAGTATTTAATGCCTATTATACTAACTGATAATTTACATAGCGTGTATATGTTGATAATTCCTTCATCTAATTGTCTACAATTATAAATTTGTAGACAACCATAATATAAAATAACTAAATTTATAAATAGTATTATATTTTTACACATAGTTTTAAGTGGCGGCGAATATAAACAAAAATTAGACATTTAATATGATGTTATTTATTAGTTTTATTATTTGTTATTGAAACCAATAATCAATAATCAATTTTAAGTTATAAATCTACTTCTTACAACAACTGGTAAATTTCGACCAACATTGAGCACCTTCTTGTCTAATTATTGGTACTGTAAGCGCCAGTTGTAAACTCATGTCAAATAATGTCAAACAATTGGCTCTATTGACATCATCAATGAGCGAATATTTATCGACCAACGCATTATACACTTTTTCAATAAGAATTCTCACATCATCGCTGGATAATGTTATTGTTTTATCTTGATTATAGATGGTCATTATAGCTTCCAGTTTACCGCGCGTTTTAATGTTGCTTATAATATATAATATATATAATACAAATGAGTACAGAATTTAAAGTCGCTTATTTACTTGACAAGATAATGCTAGATGATGAAACATCAAAATGTATAAAAACTTCAATTGATAATATAATGCGAGATGGTAAAATTGATCAATATGATATTCCAGAAATTCTGTTCCTAATAACAGATATTATGAATAATAGTAGTGTAGTTAATACAAAATTAACTGCCGAAAATTTAGCATCTTTAATAAAAGAATTATATAAATTTATTGAAAAACAATATAATTTAGTACCAGATGAAAGTCAAAAAGCTGGATTTGACCGATTAATTGATTCATGTATTAAATTAATTTTATTTCAACCAAAAGTAAAAAATGCAATAAAAAATTGTTTAAATACATTAAATACGTGTTGTAAATGAATTGATACTTTTATAAAAAGTATGGCAAAAATATACTTTTATAAAAATACTTTTAGAAAAAGTATAGCAAAAATAGATGGCAAAAATAGATGGCAAAAATAGATGGCAAAAATAGATGGTAAAAATTATATAAAAAACGTATATTTATATAATTAAATTAATTATATAAATGTATACCTGTGCCCAGTTTTTTCATCCCAGTTTTTTCATCCCGGGTTACCCCTTTTTATTGGTTACCGCACCCCAATTCCAACGGCGTCCGCATCAAATCCGGTTCAATCGTCGTATTGAGCCAAGGGCTTACTTTGGTTGTCGGGTTAGGCGGTTCAGACCGCACTTGAAGATTTGCATTACGCAGAGAGCTGCCAATGGTATCAATACCCACATGGTAACCCGCCTTTAACAAATTCACATTGTTAAAGTCCGCACCACCCGCCGGGTTTAACTGTGCCCACTGACTGTTGACATCTTTCGGTAATAGCTCTGAAGGATCCACCACATTGCCTTTAGAACAGCTCGGCGGCAGACCATAACTGGTCGTGTTAATGCCAGTGACAGACGAATAAACTTCATTCTGACCGGCGGGTTCGGCGGGTTGCGCAGGATGAGCGCCGCCCATTTGAATGTCAGCCGGTCGGTTCAACGGCACATCCGTAAATCCATCAGATGTCATTCCTTTGCGTCCGGAATATTGCATAATAACATATGCTAAAACAACAATCCCGAGAAGAGCAATAAAATGGTGAGCTTTCAACGTTTTTTGTAAATTCTTGAACATACTCATTATATTAAACTAATGATAAAAAAACCTTCAACCTTCAACCTTTTGGGAAAAGGTTGGACCAAAAATGTGTGGTTAAATTTGAGGGGGATTTTGGTCCAACCTTTTTTTAAAAGGTTGTTCTAAAGGTTGTTGTCATCGTCTTCATCTTCTGAATCCTCTATATCCGACAACATGTATTTTGTCTTTATTTCTTTGGCTTCTAAATAAGCTTCGACGGCTACCTTTCTCATATGTTTGGCCTTTTCTCTGGCAGCCTTGTATATCTCGTAATAAACATCATTTGGCTTTTTAAGAGTGATGGATTCTTTAATATCGTTAAAGTCTACATTAATTTCCTCAATACCATCACTATTAAAAACTTTATTAGCTGGTTTATCGTTGATTTTCTCTAAATCTTCTTCTATAGGATTTTGTTCAGTCGCTATCGCTATCGGCATTATTTGTATTTCTTCAGATGCAGTCGCCGTTAAAGGTGCTAAAGCCGGTAAAGCCGTTAAAGGTGGTTCTATAGAACTGGTTAAATTTGAATTCACACTTTTATTTTTAATTAAACAAAGCGGAATAACTTCCTTAATAGGTGGCGGCGGATCAATTACCATGATTTGTACCAGTTTAAGCTCAATCTCAAAACTCCTAGATGTAAATTTTATTCCATCTACCAAAATAAGCGGTATTATGAATTTATCAGAATTTATACTTTCTAAATCTACTGGCTTTTCATTTTCATCATACGAGATACATTTGTCTTTGCCTGGATGTTTGCTAGAGTTTAAATAAGCACGAATAAGCACGTATTTTCCCGACTTGTATAAGCGTGTCATCGGCGACATCATCGTTTCAATATCGTCACGGGATAATTCGGTTTGAAACCATAATGATTTTTTATCATTTATTTTATCCTGGCAAGCGTGTTCAAATGTTTCAATCCAATTCATAAGCGTGTCATTCATAAGTTTATCTTGATCTGTTCGCTCATACATCAAGTCACAATATTTACCACGTAATGCTTCTACTATATTTTGTTTGGTTGAACATTTAGGGAATTGAATATACAATGGTTTGTTAGAATCTAAACTTAATTTTGTAAAGAATGACCCTGCTTGAGCTGGTTGTGGGTTTGCTAAAGTAATTCTACTAAAATCAAATGTTTCATCTGGATTGTAAATCTCCATATCCATACTTATTATAGAGATTTCAGACAATTAACGCTAAAATAACACGCAAAAAGATATTATATATTATATGAAATAATTTATACCCAATTATACTAATTATGTTGAAAGATTCAATCATTCAAGAATGTTTAGTTGTATTACATAGAAACGATGTAAAAGATGAACTTAAGAAACTATTTTCACCCATTATAGATTTAATTATAATTCAAATATACCCCTATTTGTATTTATGCTTAATGTTTGTTTTAATCAGTTTTCTTCTTCATTTAGGAATATTTATTCTACTTTTACGTAATAAATACCGCTTTTGAAACCGCTTTTGAGAAAAGCGTGGCAAAACCGATGTAAATTTTATATGGAGGATTTGGTACAACCGCTTTTGAGAAAAGCGTGGCAAAACCGATGTAAATTTTATATGGGGGTTGGTACAACCTTTTTTAAAGGTTTTGCCACGCTTTTCTCAAAAGCGGAGATGTTTTCTTTTGTTATAGTATAAAGATAATGGCTCGTAGTAAATCGCATAAAAGAAGTCATCGTCGTAAAAGAGGTGGTGATGGTTCTGGACGTCTTCATACAGCGGTAGTTGGTGCCGAGTCAAATCCCAGTGTTAGTACAACATTAAATACCACTGGGAATGTACCTTCTATGGACGGCAGTGGTCCTTTATCAAATATGAAAGGCGGGCGCAGACGCAGACACATACATAGCAGCAAATGTAGTCATGCACGCAAACACATACATAGCAGCAAATGTAGTCATAGACGCAAACACCGTGGCGGCAGTATGTTAGCCACTGCGGCCTTGCCGTTTGGTCTGTTTGGACTTCAAAAGTTTTTTCAGAAAAGCCGAGTTAATCCTTTAAGACGGATCGGGCGGTCGGCCAGACGGACTGTGAAGCGGGTATTCTAGACGCTTTTGAGAAAAGCGTGGCAAAACCCGCTTTTGAGAAAAGCGCGACAAAACCCGCTTTTGAGAAAAGCGTGGCAAAACCCGCTTTTGAGAAAAGCGTGGCAAAACCGATGTTAATGGTTAAGTAAACAATTGGGTTAAAATTTTATTATAAATTAATTTATAATAAAATAAGTAATATTTAACATCGGTTTGCTCAATCTGCCTTTAAAAAATGTTTGGTCCAATCTGCTTCGCTTGAACCTTTTTTTAAAGGTTGTTTAATGTTGTTTAATGTTGTTGTAAGGTTGTTGTAAGGTTATTTTTGCCATACTTTTTCCAAAAGTATATATAAATATGAGTTTTGAAGAAACGATTAAACAGTGGGTATCCATAGATAATCAGCTAAAGGTCTTGAGTGACAAGACAAAAGAGTTGAGAGAAAAGAAAAATAATATGGAAGATGCTATAATGACACATGTTGTAACTCATAAATTAACCAATGCTGTCGTAAATATATCTGATGGGAAATTAAAGTTTGTTACTGTTAAGCAAACCGCGCCACTGACTTTAAAATTTGTAGAGGATCGGTTATCTAAATGTATTAAATCCGAAGAGCAAGTTAAGCAGATTATGAATTTTATAAAAGACTCGAGAGAATCAAAAAATGTACCTGACATTAAACGCTATTATTCTACTAATTAGTACAATATAAAAATATGTTCTAGTATAATTATATATAATGTATGTCAATGATAATGAACCACTAGTGTCGAATGATTTAACATATTATAAAGATGGTGGGGGGGTAATTAAAGCCGGTGGATATTCAATAAATTCAGAGCTGCTTAAAAACAATCAATCACCGATGACAAAAGGAGGAAATAAAAAACACAAAAATGATGAAAACAGAGTAAGTGATAAATTTAATTCGATGGTTATTCCAGCTGGTTTATTATTTATTAATAAAAGTTTACCACCAAATAACAATGAAAGCGATTATGGCCAAATTGAAATGTGTGAAATGAATAATGTAGTACCTGATGATTTATATAGTAGACTGGTTACTTTGGCAGAGATTAAAGAAAAACAGAAAAAACTGTCGCGCAATAAAAAAACTAAAATGAACAAGGGTAAAAAGACGAAACGACTAAAGTAATAAAGTACTACATTTTTATTTTTTTAAAAAGTAGATGTAATATGAATGAAACTGGTCAACTATGTATGGTATGTTTAGAAAACACAGATAGTAATATTAATACAATAGCCACACTAACTACAATCGTAAAAAGTTGCGAATGTAGTTATTGGATTCACGAAAGTTGTATTAATGCATGGTTAATTAAAGAACCGGTTTGCCCGATTTGTAAGACGGTTATGTTTTATGTTGATAAAAACAATACCAGTAGTAATGCTATTACAGATACCAGTAGTAATGCTATGATGATTATTGGTGGTATTGATATTATTAGAGAAAAAAAACTGTTACGCAATGTGTTGACTGTTTGTATAATGGTTTTATGTATTGTTGTTTTTGTCATTTTATTTACATGATGATATGACCACCACGTACAAATAGTGACAGGTCTATATACTTCAATGAAAATCTAAAATAAAATATGTAAATATCCATCCCAACATACCATAAAATTGGTCACCTATATTATTTATAATTGTATCTGGTTGTTCCTTGCCACCAGGCCATATGTTTATTTTATTTATTATTTTTATACCTTGCTGTGTATTTTCTATATATTCATATAATAAATGTAAAATAAACCATAATGTAAATGAAATATTCCAGTAATAAGCTATAACACCATTTGCAAAATGTAATAAAGAATATTTATCAGTAAAATAAATTCCCATTTATTATAATATTGGATTATTATTATATGAAATCAAAAATATAATTCGGTTAGCCAATATTATAACATACTCGATAAATTAATAATCTTACCTTTATTAATGTATTTAGCATTATAGTGAATCCCTAATAAATTAAAAGAACTACAATAATAAAAATATGTAGACAACCAAAAAATTTACAAAAAAACGTGATTTTCAGAGCCATACGAAAAAACGAAAAATGGACATTTATAAATGTCCAAATCCTGAAA
>Ga0114978_10002811_pt1 | contig 14352 bp, 8 predicted proteins | sample S_140212_EF_Meta_FD_87027 | JGI IMG/M metagenome (GOLD analysis project Ga0114978, IMG submission 87027) | Freshwater microbial communities from Lake Simoncouche, Canada to study carbon cycling - S_140212_EF_MetaG | ecosystem: Environmental > Aquatic > Freshwater > Lake | place: Lake...
CAGCTCTTTGCCCTCATCTACGGCCCACCACTGCAGTGTCTAAATTTTATCAACCTCGTTGCATGGGCGACGGCAGGACTGGCTATTTACCGCCTCAGCCGACTCAATGCACTAAGTGCAGGCGCATCCCTCGTCGCGGCGTGGCTGGCGCTTACCTCAACCCAAATCCTCGCCCAGGCCACCGCCACCACGAACGATCTGCCGACTGGCTCTGGACTGCTCTGCGCATTGGTGTTCGCCCTGCGCTGGCGGCAAACTCGGCTGACCCGCGATGCCGTACTGGCCGGCCTTGCCACTGGCCTGACCCTTGGCTCCAAGCTGACCGTGATTTTCTTCGCTCCCACCGGCGGCCTCATTCTGCTCTTCCTCGGCTGGCAAAACTGGCGGCGCGGCGCAGCCCTCGCCTTTTTTCAGAGCGCACGCGCATGGTTGATGCCCGGACTGCTCGCATTCGTTTTGGCCGCGCCGTTTGCCCTGATCAATCTCGCGGAAAAGGGCGCATGGATTAACAAGACCTATGATTACACCCTCAATCGGCCATTCACGTTTGCCTGCTTTGCGCAAACATCGAAGACCTACCTTATACAGCTCTTCCTTGAACCGCTTCATCGCTTTACGTTCGACCTGAAATTTACCGAGGAGCTCAATGCATGGGGGCAACGCACCTTGCTACCACATTGGAACGGCGACTATGCTTTTTCGCCGCTCTATCTTTTTCCACCCGACCTTAACGAGGACCATGTGTGGTTTGGCTTTGCTGGGCCTTTTATTCTTCTGTGTGCAGTATTCTGCTTAGTACGCGGCCGCCGACTGACTGCGCCCTTGGTCTGGCTAGCCGCGCTCGGCCTCGGCTGGATCACCACTTATTTCCTACTAAACAAGTGGTCGCTCTACAACCAGCGGTATTTCGTGCCAGCTATTCTGGTAATGAGCCCGTGCGTCGCCGCTTTGGTCCAGGCTGGCTGGGAGCGCCTCGCCTTCCGGCGCACCTCACGCTATCTGCTCGTGCTGCTCGCACTGAGTTCCATTTGGCTGGCAGGAATTTATTTATTCAGAAACACCAGCCGACCCTACGCCCCCCTTTGGTCCGGTGAGCGCGCCCCACAGGCTCTGCCCACCCTGCCGCCGGTGATGGTTGAGCGCCTGCGCCGCCAGCCGAAAATTAATATCGATTCCACCAATGGCAACGAGCGCATCTTCTTGCTCATGACGCTGGCTCGGCACCAACGCTTCACCTCCTTCGACCGCACTCAACCGGACGCCTACAATGTATTCTCAGAATGGGGATTTCCGCGCAAGGTGGCCTACAGCAATATCGAGCAGCTTTCCTCTTACACCATCGTCGCAATTCCAGCCAAACGAACAGCTGGCGTGGAATTTCTTGGCACTATCGGCTACGGTCAGGAGGCGCTAGACTATTTTGGCTTGGCGCCTCATCCCGATCAGGTCGCCCCGGGCGATGGCAATCGGAATGTCTTGGTATCACTGTATTATGGTCCGCGTGATCCGGGTCGTTACGCACAACTGCGCATTAAAGTTGCAGGCCTCAACACGCCAGACGAGGCCCGCCTTACTCTCGGCGTGGAATACACCGATCATACCATCGAATCACTCGCCAGTTTCACGACTACTGGCGAGGCCCACGCATCAGTCACTCGGCCCTTTCTCCGTTTTACAATTCGAGTGGAGTCGCAGGCCGACCGCCAAAAAATTGGCGGCATCGACATTCCCTATCTTTACCGCGACCTACCTCCAGAAATTGAGGCACCCGATGACCCCGCACTGCTCTTTGCGAACGAACTGATTGTGCCCAAACCCCAGCCCCACATTACGAGTGAAGGATTGGCCCCTGCCGAAGGACCCTATACGCAGCGAAGCCTGCCGCTGATCCGCTGGGCTAAATCGCCAATCGTACGACTAGAAATCCCCGCGACCGACCAACTGAAACGGTTAGAGGCCGTTTTCAGTGTACGCTTAGAAGCGCGTACCCACGCACATCTGGACGTGATTTTTAACGGCGAGCTGGTGAAGGACTTCGCGCTGAACGGAGATACCGCGTGGTTCACCCAGACCGTGCCCCTCAGCCCGCGACCGGGCAAGAACGTGCTAGAATTTCGCAACGTGTCTGTTGATACAAAACCTGACTGGCTGGATTACCTCACGCGCTATCCCGATGTGAAAGCCTACCTCGTATCGCGAAATCTACCCCTGGAGGCAGGTGCCCAGACGCACTATGAAACTCACGGTAAAAATGAAAACCGGATTATTTTCTTCCAGCGCCGGACCGAAACTCTCGAAGGGCCCGCGCCACTCTACTATTTATTTCGCAGTCTGCGAGTAAATGGATTCCACACCCCATGAACCACGCCAACTCCTCATCCGTCGACCGTAACGCCTACATCGACACACTCCGCGGCTGGAGCATCGGCGGCGTCGTCTGCATTCACTTTGCCGGCAGCTTTGTAACGACGGATACCTTTGCTTGGAGCCGCTCGTTCTACCTCGGACTCACCCTAAACCAGGTTTTTATTTTTGCGGTACCGCTGTTTATTTTCCTTTCGGGGCTCCTGGCGGGTGCTTCGAGAAAAACGGTGGCGCTGGGCGATTATTATCACAGCCGCTTTTGGCGAATTGGGTTTCCCTACCTGATCGCAAGCGTCGCTTCATTTTTCCTGCTGAACCATTACCCCGAGTGGCAATCCCTCGCTGATTTTCGCGCGAAGCTCATTTGGCTATTCCAACGCATCTTCTTCTACGGCGTCGAGCCCACGCTGTATTTTATCCCACTGATCATTTCCCTGTATTTTTTGCAGCCGGCCCTGAAGGCGCTGCCCGACTGGCTCAATCGTCTCATACCTGCAGTCAGCCTAGGGCTTTTTGCCCGAATACTCACCGGCCTACTGCTCGTGCTGCACCTCACGCTCGGCTTGCTGTGCTTCCGCGGCACGCTGAATTATTATGTATGGGGCCGGCCTAACGCCCTCTTTTGGATGTTTTATTTTTTTGCCGGGCTCCACTTTCGGAGCCTCACCGAATCTGTGCCTTTGCGCGCGATCAAAACGGCCGGCTGGATTGCCTTGATTATCGCGGGGGCGGCGATGGCTTGGAATTTCAACCACATCACGAACCGTGCAATCGTCGGGGAACATTTTGAGCGTAACATCCTCGACTTTGCCTACGTGCGGCCAGAAATGCTGATTTTTGATCTGGCGATGGTGGTGGGCTTGGCCGCTGGCATCACCCTCAAGTGGAGCCCACAGCCCAATTTCTTCTCCTATTTAGGCCGCTACACTCTAGAAATCTACCTCTGGCATATTCTGGTCCTCTACTACGGTGCTTGGCGCTATGCTGACGCGCTGGCCTCCTGCCGGCAGGTACCCGAACTCATCATCATCATTTGTGCGGCCACCGCTATAATCATAGCGGGGGTCACCGATGGTTTGTCGCGGCTGAAAAATTTTATCCGATATCACAGGCTCGTGATTGTTAAAGTGACTTAAATGTAGGCAGGCTGTGCATTTAAATCACTGTAGACATACCTAAGTAATCCGGCATCTTTTTGAAACTCGTAAGTCTTATGGCCACCTCAATTCCCAGTATCGCAATCACCATTCCCTGCTATCAGGAAGAAAAGACGATCGCCCAGGTAATCGCGGACTTCAAACGCGAGCTACCCCAAGCGGCGATCTATGTTTTTGACAACAACTGTACGGACCGCACGGCCGAGTTCGCCCGCGCCGCCGGCGCCACCGTCATTCGAGAAAAACGTCAGGGCAAGGGCCACGTGGTCGCGACTATCTTTGAAACAATTCAAGAAGATATCATGGTGATGGTCGACGGAGACGGAACCTACGACGCTACCGCGGTCCACCGCTTGCTTGAGCCCATCCTCAAGGGCGAGGCCGACACGACTGTCGCCGCCCGCCTGCAGCAATACGGAGACAAATCCTTCCGCAAGTTTCATGTCGCCGGTAATCAGATGGTCTGCTGGATCATTAACCGGATGTTTAAATCTAACATCTCAGACATTTTCTCCGGCTACCGCGGATTCACTCGCGAATGCGCCCGACTAATTCCAATTACCTCCCACGGCTTTGACGTGGAGACAGAGCTGACGATGCAGAGCCTCTACCGCGGAATGGTGATCAAGGAAATAGAGGCACCCTACGGCGAGCGGCCCAGCGGCAGTTTTTCCAAGCTGCGCACCCTCCCTGATGGCATGAAAGTAATACTTCGCTTATTCCTCCTCATGCGATCGTACAAGCCGCTCACGCTGTTCGGGTCGGTCGCGATCGTACTGTTGCTCGCAACCATCGCCGCCAGCGCACTGCCTGCTATTGAGCTATTCGAATTTCACCGTGTGAATAGCCGAGCCTGTGCAATCCTCGCTATCTCCGGCTTTATGCTGACCTGCTTAAGCCTGTCGCTCGGCTTAGTGCTCAGCTCCGTCAACCTGCGCCTACTCGAACTTGAGCGCGTGGTGATCAAGCGAGTCCAACATCCCCGCGCAGACTGACGGGCGAGCGCACTCGCATGGGCACAAAAGATTTTAACGCGCTGGATATGTTTATCTGCCGGTGGCGATCGCGGATCGTCCGAAAATTCGTCCGGCCCGGCGACACGGTGCTGGACTTCGGCTGCGGCTACCAAGCGCTCTTTCTGCGCTCGGTGCAAAAGGACATAAAGCTCGGCATCGGGCTGGACTACGATGCGGAGCCCAGCCGACTGGCCGACAACCTTGAGATTCGCAAATTTCACTTCAAGGACCGCTTCGAGTTTCCTGACGGCACGTTTGACGAAATTGCCATTCTCGCCGTCCTAGAGCACATCCCTCTGCCCCAGGTAGATTTATTGTTCGCAGAATTCCGTCGCATCCTCAAAAAAGGCGGCCGCGTGTTGATCACCACGCCAACCCCAGCGGCGAAGCCGGTCCTAGATTTTCTCGCCTTCAAATTGCACGTCATCTCAGAACCTGAAATCGCCGACCACCAGCACTACTACAGCTCGGCCGACCTACAAGCCCTGGCGGACCGGCATGGTTTGATTTTCAGTTCCTATCGCAAATTTCTTTTTGGCTTCAACTGCTTCGCCGCCCTGACCAAATTGCCCGCATTAAGTCGGGAAAAGAATCCTGCGGTCTGAGTGCCCCAGGCAAGAGTCCTTGAAGGAATTATGGATCTATTTCTCATCCATATTCTCATCCTTGTCTGGGCGTCACTTGGAACCGCGCGGCAGCTGGTCAAGCCTACCGCGGATCAGCTTCTGTCCGCCGGTCTGCTCGCCTGGGGCAATCTTGTATTCACCAGCTTGCTCCTTTCGCCCCTGCACCGTCTCGGCCAGCCGGCATGGTTTCTTGGTATCTCGACCCTGCTCGCCTTGCTGACCGGTCTATGGGCCGCGCAACTGCGCGCGGAACCGCCCCCCACGGCGAATTCGCCTGAGACCGGCCCGGCCTGGGCCAACCGGTGGTTGATCGCGGCATTAATCCTGACCCTTATCCCACTTGTCTATGCCAGCATCAGGATCGCCTGGGCCTACCCACCGGGGGCCGAGGATTCCCTCACTTATCAACTGCCCCGGGCCCTGTATTACCTCGGCCAGAATAGTCTCTGGCATTTCGATGCGGCGGATCTCCGGCAAACCCATCTCCCGTTCAACTACACTCTGCTCCAGATATTCGCTCTGGTTTACAGTCCTCCGCTCCAATGCTTGAATCTCTTCAACCTGCTGGCCTGGATCGCCAGCGGAATTGCGGTTTATCGTCTCTGCCGTCTCTGTGCGCTGGGAGCTAACGTCTCCCTCGTTACCTGCTGGCTAACCTTGACCTCATCCCAAATACTCGCGCATGCCACCGCCACAACGAGCGCCCTGCCGGCAGCCGCCGCCCTGGCTGGCAGTTTGGTTTTCGGACTACACTGGATGCGGTCGCGGCTAACCCGCCATGCGCTGCTAGCCGGGCTGGCGGCCGGCCTAGCCACCGGCAGCCAGTTAAATATCCTGCTCTTCAGTCTCGCGGTCGCATTGCTCTGGGCGATCTCCGCCTATCGACAAAGGCGGACGGGCGAAATGTCCGCTGCCCCGCGTCCTAGCTTGGCCGGCGTGCTGATGGCCTGCTTCATCAGTAGCCCCTTTTTGCTAATCATTCTGGCTGGGACTGGCCCAGGGGCATCCGAGATATTCAATTTTGCGCTGCGGCAGGCATCGGCTGACGCCGCGAGTAAAAATTGGCCGAATTTGCTACCGCATTGGCAAATGACCAATCCCCTAGACGTGCTGAACGAAAATACCGCTGGGTTCGGATTAACGGGTGGGTTGTTGCTGTTATCCGGAATCTATTGCCTGTTCCTCCAACGCAAAACGGCAGGGACAAGACTGTGTCAGCTGTTCGCGTGGCTCGGCTTCGGCTGGATTTTGGTACACCTATTTTTTGCCAGGCTGTCATTTCCTAATTCGGGAGATTTTCTGCCTGCGCTGCTACTGCTGGGTCCATGTGCGGCCACAGCCTTGGCCGCCGGTTGGAACAGCCTCCCCGCCGCTCGGTATACCCTTAGCCTGATCATGGCCCTTACGGTGCTGTCGGCCGGATGGTCCGCGACAGTGTATCTATTCAAGAACACCAGCCGGCCGCTTGCGCCCCTCTTGAACGCTGCCCTGCCGCCGCCGGCCCTGCCCACATTACCCCTGCTCGTAGATTACCATCTGGCCAAGCAGCCTCGGATCAACATCAGCACTGACGGCGTCAACGAAAGCATCTTTCCCTTCATGGCCCTCGGCCACGGTCAGGTCTTCACCGCCCATCACCAGACTAAGCCCGATGCCTACAATCTCCTATCCCGAGCAGGATCCTCGCGCAACGCGGACTATATTAATGCCAGCGGGACGTCCTATGTATTGCTACCCATTCCATCCAAATCCACCGCCGGGGTGGAATTCCTAGCGAGCCGCAAATCGGATTTACGCACCCGGGATTATTTCGGCATCGAGCGCCACGCGGGCCAGACTCGGTCGGTAAACACCAACCGATCTCTTCTAGTCACGCTCTATCCTAAGCCCCAGCAGGCAGGCCCAGCGCTTTCGACGCGAATCATGGTTGCGGGGCTCAACTCTGAAGACCGGACACGGCTCGTGGTGGTCCCAGAATATGTCGACGGCAGTAAGGACGCGACCCCGTTGGCCACTTTTCACACGGACGGTGAAGCCGTCATTTTCATTCTGAAACCGTTTCACCGACTGCTTTTCTCGGCCTTGGATGATTTCTCAGGGGCCAGCCTCGGCATCGCGGCTATTCCCTATCGCTCGACTGTCACTTTGCCGGTCGTGGCGATCGACCGCAGTCAACCGACTGCAACCAACTCAATATTCGTGACCGACGTGGTGCTCGCGGAAAAAACCACGACCTTTACCGTCGAGGGCCTCCTGCCGGTTGAGGGACCCTTCCCACAATGGGATCTCCCATTTATCCGCTGGGCCCGTGAGCCATTGGTCCGGATCACAATCCCGAGACTTGAGCTATTCGCTAGACTACAGGTATCCTTCAGCGTTCGCTTGAATGTGCGGAGGAAGGCGGCCATGGACGTGCTATTGAACGGTCAGTTTGTGAAACGTTACCGCTTTGAAGATCACTTAGCTTGGTATGATGAAACGCTGGACCTCGCTCCTCAGCTCGGCGCCAATGTGCTGGAATTCCGGGACGCCCCCCTCAACCACGAACCGGATTGGGCAGGCTATCTCGAGCGCTACTCCGATGTAATGAAACACGTCACCGCCAGTCGTGTTCCCTTGGAGCAGGGTGCCCGGGAACACTACGAAATCCACGGACGGGCCGAAGGTCGCGTCCTGCAGACCATCGAAAAACCGGAACCTGCGCCTGATGGGTATTATTTCATGTTCCGAAACATCCGCTTAGAGGGTTTCAAAAAATCATGACCCCCCTACGCACCATTTCGGTCCTAGCCCTAACTTCCCTAGTTCTTGCCTGGGTTTGGATGGGCCGGGTTTCTCAGACTGACCCTTGGTACCGGAACACGGACATGAACATCCATAATACTGCGGATGCGCTGGCGATCAATTCAGGCCTGCCGCCTCATGCCATCGACCAGCCCGGTGTGCCGATGAAGTTTTTGCTCGCGCTGGATTTTCGCGCCCGACATTTCCTCGGGCAATTGCCGGTATGGAATCTGAAGAAATTCGGGGACAGCGTGGACCCATTGCGAGAAATCCCCGCGCTGATCAAAGTAGGCCGAGTCCACAGCCGGATATTAGTGCTAGCTTTTATCATCTCCGGATCTGGCTTGATTTATACCGTTACGCGGTCGCGGGAAGCCACCGGCCTGACCGTTATTCTGCTCAGCGGGTGCTTCGCCTTAATTTTTCATGGCCTGTTCACGCGCCCCGAGCTCCTCTGTGTCGGTTTTGGCATCATCCTGGCGCCGTTATGCACCTGGCGCTCCGTGGAAGCGACCCGCTGGTCAGGAAAATATAGCTGGCTGCTCCTAGCCGGGATTTTTGGCGGATTATCCGCCATGGAAAAACTCTCGGGGGTTTGCTACATCGCGCTCTGCTACGGCTGGTGCTGGCTAGGTGCGCTCACAGCACAGCCCACCGGCGCCAAATTCACACCGAGCGGTCAGCCGGAAACCAAATTCTGGCACGGATTGCTGCCCTTGTTATGCGGCGCCTCCCTCCTCGGCTTGCTGTTCCATCTCGAAAAATCCCAATATGTATTTAGTTCGCTAGCCCTCCTCCGATTAAGAACCGTGGCGGTCTTTATCAGCATATTACCCCTGCTTGCGCTCTGGAAGGGCGGGGCGCCATGGTGGCGGTTTCTTCTGGCGCGTGCCGGCGAGCTGGCCATGCTAGGCGGAGGCACGCTGATTTCCGTAGCTCTGATTTATTTTAGCTGTCGGGGGGTGATGCCGGATTCAGCTACCTCGGATTATGTCACCCGCATGCTGAGCTACCTGCTCGATCCGGCTGCCATGATGAAGATCATGCTCGATACCCCGCGAAGCGGTCCGGTCTTAGTGCAGTATTTCCAGCAAAACCCCATCCTTTTCACCAGCACACCGCTGCTCGCGGCTGGGGTTTTTCTGGTGCGAGCTATTCCGCTCCGCCTGAAGGCCTTTATTGCCCTGCTGCTGGCGGGTGCACTGGGGATGACGTTGGTGATGAGCCAGCGGCACTTTACGATGCATTACAGCATTTTTGCTCAGGCACCACTACTGTTAGCCTGGCCGCTCTGCCTTTACAAATTGTCCGACTGGATGCACGCCCGTTTTCCTGAGAGGCGCAGCCTTCAGTGGACACTCCCTGCGGCCGCTAGCCTCGCGTTTGCTGTCGTGCTGACCGCCTATCCTCGGCTACAATTCAAGTATGAGCGCTACCAAAACGATGCCACTTTGCCTGTAAATAATCTCACGCTCACTTTCCTCTTTGATCACGACGCCCATCCGGCAGCTTATCTGAAAATCATGCGGGACCATTATGGGGACCGGGAGCAGTTTGCCCGCACCCTCGACGCCTACCTCGCCGATTCGGATAATCGTTATTAATCGGCAGGTCTAAATTATTTTGCTCGCCGTCCTAACGCGAGCCCTCCCATCGGGCAACACGCTTCATCCTGTTCGCTGCCTGTGTGGTGTTCCTCGCTCGTTATGGTGCGACGATCAGCCTGAATGATATCAGCACGATTAAGGACATGCGCTTGGCCGTGGTCGATGGCGGCACCAATTATACCCCGCCGTGCCACCATCATGAGTAGCTCACTAGAAACCGCGGGGAAAAGGCCTTCAGCAATTTCCAAATCCAGCCGACCCCGCACTATTAATGGAGATCGTCTGCGCCTCATACAGAATAAAAAGCTGCATGACCGTAGCGCAGGATTGTGCTCCGCGGAGCGGCCGGTTTGACTAGCTGCCTTGGATTCCCGCGTACCTAATCTTGCTCACTATATCGACCAGCCCAGCGACTGGCATGACCCCTCCCGCTGCGTGATTATTCGCGGTTGGTGTTTTGCCGAGGACGGCCGGCAGGTCACGGGCATCCGCCTGCGCACGAAGGACCGCACCCTGCATGGCGTCGTCGGGTTGCCGCGTCCGGATGTAAAGGCCGCGCTGCCTGCCGCGCCAAGCGATAACACGGGCTTCGAAATTCGCGGCACGTTGCCTGCCGGCCGCATCAAGTTCATCATCGAGGCCCAGTTGGCCGACGGAGCCTGGGCGCCCATAATGCAGCGCGCCGTCCGCATCAAGCGCCAGCTCCTCCCCCTCTGGCTTGGCGGGGGTGAGTGGACCGAGTTGATGTTTTTCCAAATGCCAGCGCACATGGCGCATCCGCCGCGCCCGATCAAAAACGAGACCTTTCCCGCCCAACCAGCCGCACCAAATCGACCGAAGCTGTCCATTGTCACGCCCTCCTTCCAGCAGGCCGTATATCTGGAAAAAACCATGCGCAGCGTCCTCGAGCAGGACACCGCCGTGGAATACATTGTGCAGGACGGCGGTTCGACCGACGGCAGTCCCGCCCTGATAGAGCGCCTCGACCAACAGTTCGGTCCGACCTCACACCTTCCACCTCACACCCCAAGCCTCGTCTCGTGGGGCAGCGGCCCCGATGCCGGCCAAGCCGACGCCATAGCCCGCGGCTTCGCCCAGACCTCGGGTGGGCCAGAAGACATCATGGCCTGGATAAACTCTGACGATTTTTACCTGCCGGGCACGCTTGCCTTTGTCGCAGATTATTTCGCCCGGCACCCGGAGGTCGATGTCGTCTACGGCAACCGCATCGTCGTCGACGAGGAGTCCCGCGAGATCGCGCGCTGGTTCCTGCCCGCCCATGACGCCGAGGTCCTGCGCCTGAACGACTTTGTGCCACAAGAAACCCTTTTTTGGCGCCGCCGAATCTGGGACCGAGTCGGTGGGCTTGATATCTCATTTCAATTCGCCATCGACTGGGACCTGCTTCTGCGATTCGAAGCCGCCGGCGCCAACATTGTGCGCGTGCCCTATTTCCTCGCGTGCTTCCGGGCCCACGCCGCCCAAAAAACTTCGGCCTTCATGCACAGCACAGGACAGCAAGAAATCAACCGCCTGCGTGAGCGGACGCACCAGCGCAGCTTTCCTGCCACAGAAATCGAGAGCCATCCGCAACTCATGCGCTACCTGCGAAAAAGCGCCCTAATCGAGTTTGCGTGGAAACTCGGGATCCGGTTGCCATGAGAATGGATGGGTGAAAGCTGGGGCGCTTACTTCATCTAGGCTCGCCAAGAATCCGGGAAGCAGATTTTGACCTGAGCTAGGCTGGCATCAAGATCTTGACGTGTAGATAATGGCATACTTCGCCACCGGCGAACGCCAGTTCTGCCAGCTGTCGTCCCATTGTATAGCGCCACCCTGGTAGTCGACATCCCCGGCGATGCCGCCGCGAAAGGCCACGCGGACTCGAATCAGAGCCTTTCTGCACTTCGCTCCGATCACAAATGTTGCCTGTTGAGACCTATTAGCGCCGGATTTTTCCGCGTAACAGACTTGGGTCCAGGTCTTGCCCTCGTCCATGGAATATTCGGCATGCAGGAAACCGATCTGCTCGCCATCGCGGGCATCTGTGCTGGCGTGGACTGTGACTGAGACGATGCTTCCGACCTCGGCCTCGGCCGGCGCTTGGATGCGAATCGCCCGCTTCACGGCCGGCACCTTCGGCACCTTGGGCACCTGAATGATGGCATATTTTGCCGGGGGCCAACGCCAGTTCTGCCAGCTGTCGCTCCACTGAATGGCACCACCCTTGTAGTCGATGCTCCCGGCAGTACCTCCGCGGAAGGCAGCGCGAACTCGGACAATCGCATTTCCACCATGAGCATGGACAGCGAAGTTGACTTTCCCGGATTGTTCGGCGCCAGCCTTCTCCGCATAGACAAACTTGGTCCAAGTCTTTCCCTCGTCGATGGAATACTCAGCATGTAGAAAACCGACCTGTTCACCGTCGCGGGCGTCCGTTCTGGCGTGAACAGCAACTGACACCGTACTACCGGCAGTGGCTTGAGCCGGTGAATCAATGCTGATGGTCCGGTTCACCGCTGCTCCCATGGGCAGCGCCACAAAGAGGAAAAACGAGAAAGATTCGAAGGAGAATTTCATGGGCGGCCAACCCCAATGAGGGCGAGGCGATGAACCAGTTCAATGCGCAAATTGTGGTCTAGGGTATTTCCATTGGCACCCAACGGTGCGGTAAAGCTAACCGCCCACGCATCCTTGAAACTTGCGGATTCGCAGATGCCGGTTGATCGATCTATCTTATGATTTTTACTCGCGCTGGAATCGTCAGTCCTCCCTCATCGTAAACTGGCATGAGCTTCCCCAAGATTGCACTATTTCCAAGTCTGACCGCATGGAGGAAAGTATTCTACGTAGCTGCATTTTTATTTTCCATAACGGTATACATCTCGATTTACAAATACCTCTGGCGATTTGTCTCCTACCCGATCGAGTTGGAATGGCGCGAGGGACCGTATTGGCTTCACGCCCTGGCGCAATCCTACGGGATAAATATTTTTGAGAACGACAAGATAGCGTATATGATGGCCACTCACGGAATCTTTGACCACCTCATAAAGGCCGCCTTGCTCAGCGTGTTCCGGTCTTGGGAGCCACAATACATCCTGAGATTTTTTGTCCTGATATTTCCGGTGGTTTCCTTTTTCTCGATATTTGTCCAGAGCCGGAGGAGTTTGTCCGCAATTCCCGCCTTGATCAGCGCTCTCTGCCTGAATGGAGCAATGCTGGTCGCCCTTCACGATATCGGCCATTGGTTTACTTGCGTCGGACGGAGTGATCCCACGGCATTGACCCTCTTGGCCATCGCCTACCTTTGCTATGCAACGCATCGCTCCTCTTATCTGGCCAAAGTGTTCCAGCACTTTTCCTCCCTCGCCATCGCCCTCGTCTTAAGCACGAACTGGAAATGGTATCCGATTGCACTCATGATTCCCCTCATCATGGAGCAACGGCAGGATACGCTGCGAATCCGCGAGCTGATCCGCATCTACCTCGTCATTCTTGGCTATACCGTGGCGACGTGCGCGCTCTTTGCCGTGGTATGGTTTCATGGGGACATCTCCTTCTATTTTCGCTATTTCGTCGGCCTTTTTTTTGGGAAGTCGCCCTATGCCGGAAGTAGCGCTCCCTTTCAGACCATCATCCATTACGTGCGCACCCCGGCTATTGCGTTTCTCATCTTATTTTCCGTCCTGCCGGCTTTCATTGAGGCGTGGAGGCTCTTTAGAAAACATTCCGGCAATTGGCCAAGAACCTTGGCGGCCATCGCAGTTCTTGTCAGTCTTCTCATACAGATACTGGCTTTAAAGATGAATTTCATGGCCGGAGGCTATTGGTATCTATGCCCCCAGGTCATTGTCTTGGTTATATATTATAATACCCGGTATAAAATCGGGCCCGGACTCGCCACAGTAATTCTGGTTCTTGGTTTATGCATTCTATGGCGCTCCGATAACCTGCCCCTAATGAGGTGGTATTATGCCCAGTTGGGCGAGACTCTGCCCGCTGCCCGCAAATACACTCAAGAGCTGATCCTGCTTGACCACGCCTTTGGTATTTACTCGGAGGAGGCCCATCTCTTCCGACGCTCGAAGAATCTTCCCCCCATCGACATGGGGGACGGTTCGGAAAACTTGGCGAAGGTGAATTATTTTGGCCCGCGCTTCACTTCCATATTCGAGGGCCAAAGATCTAGGGTCATTGCCCATCAACCTGTGCTCTTGTTCGTCGGCGCGTGTCCCTCCTCCGCTTTCAAGGCACTGTCAATGAACGAAGAGTATTGCCTGCTGCTGAATTCTCCAGCGCCTGCGATTGGCGGCGGTGTGTATGTGCGGATAGATCATATGGAAGACGTGCAGCGCGTTTTGATGGGCCACGCCGCAAACCCCCAATAACAAGGCATTCATCGCAGCAAATTCACACTACGGGACGCGTTCTGAATTCCTGCCTCGGGCCCTTCAGCTTGTCCTTCCTACAACCCTTGCCCTCTTTCCGCGTTCCATCGGTGTTGCTTTCCGCTGGGCTCTTGGCGAGGCTCCAAAATCATGCAATTGTCAGTCGTAGTCCCCGTCTACAAGGAGGAGAAAAACGTCCCGGAGTTCCTCCGGCGGGTGCAGGTCATTCTCACGTCGATCACGGAGGACTATGAAATTATTTTTTCGATGGATCCCTCCCCGGATCGCACCGAGGAGGTCATCCTCGAACACCGAGCGAAGGACGCGCGCATCAAGCTCCTGAAATTTTCCCGCCGCGTCGGCCAGCCCATGGCCACGCTCGCCGGCCTCGAATATTCCAGCGGCGA
>Ga0114978_10002814_pt1 | contig 14347 bp, 13 predicted proteins | sample S_140212_EF_Meta_FD_87027 | JGI IMG/M metagenome (GOLD analysis project Ga0114978, IMG submission 87027) | Freshwater microbial communities from Lake Simoncouche, Canada to study carbon cycling - S_140212_EF_MetaG | ecosystem: Environmental > Aquatic > Freshwater > Lake | place: Lake...
CTCATCAACCCTACAGGTCGTTTTGTGATTGGTGGCCCTCAAGGCGATTGCGGCCTGACGGGTCGCAAAATCATTGTGGACACTTATGGCGGCGCTTGCCCTCACGGTGGCGGTGCTTTCTCAGGCAAAGATCCTTCAAAGGTGGACCGCTCTGCAGCTTATGCGGCCCGCTATGTGGCCAAGAACATTGTGGCGGCGGGTTTGGCCACACAGTGCCAAATTCAAGTGGCTTACGCCATTGGTGTGGCTCGTCCCATGAATGTGACGATTTACACAGAAGGCACTGGCGTGATCTCTGACGAGAAAATTGCCGCGCTGGTGAACGAGCACTTTGACCTGCGCCCTAAAGGCATCATTCAAATGCTCGACCTGCTGCGCCCCATTTACACCAAGACAGCGGCTTATGGCCATTTCGGCCGTGACGAACCCGACTTCACCTGGGAACGAACGAACATGGCAGCCACACTGCGTGCGGCGGCGGGCCTGAAATAATCCACTGACAGGATTATTTGACGGGGTTATTTGACGGGATTTTCTAAAACACCAATCCCGTCAATTTCAACTCGCACCACATCGCCCGACTTTAAATATTTGGGCGGTGTGAAGCCAATGCCCACGCCCACCGGTGTGCCAGTGGCTATCACATCGCCTGGGTACAAGGTGATGCCTGCGCTCAAAGTTTCAATGAGCGTGGGAATGTCAAAAATCAAATCGGGCGTGGCGGCGTTTTGGCGCTCTTCGCCGTTCACATAGCAACGCACGTTTGTGTTGGTGCCGTCTAATTCATCGGCGCTCACCAACCACGGGCCCATGGGGCAAAAAGTGTCAAAGGATTTGCCCATGTGCCATTGCATGTGCTTGTTTTGCCAATCGCGCGCGGTCACGTCGTTGACGATGGTGTAGCCCCACACATGCTTCATGGCATCGGCTTTGGTGATGCCCTTGCCGCCTTGGCCAATGATCACTGCCAACTCAGCTTCGTAGTCAATGGCCACGGAAACTTTGGGCATCTCAATGGCCTCGCCCGTGGCAATGACGCACTCGGGCACTTTGGTAAAGATGATGGGCTCGGCGGGAATCTCGCCGCCCGCTTTGGCGCTGCTGTCAAAGCCGCTGCGCGCAAATTCTTTGGCATGCGCGTGGTAGTTTTTGCCGACACAAAAAATGTTGCGGCGGGGGTGTGGCAAAGGTGCGCGCAATTGCACGTCCTTCAGGGCAATGGCCGCACCTAGCGCGGGCAATGTTTCTCCGCGCGACAAGGCGTCAACCAAAGTAAGCGCGCCCAGTTCGCGATCGGCCAGAGGTAAATCAAAGGGAGAAACAGAGGTCAGGTCTTTGGAGACGAGGCCCACATGGGGCTGGTCTTGATAGAAAAAAGCAGCAATGCGCATGATGAAAACTTTGAAAGTTAGGAAGCTGAAACGAATTGTGCCTTCCTTAGAAGGTCATCCAGTGTCATATGGGTAACACCAAAGTCCATGAGGGTGATGCGGCAATCTGCAAGGGGGTGTAGAGTGCGCCTTGAAGCATTCATCCAAATTGCAGGAAACAAGATGACAACACGCAATCAGACACATCGAATTCGCAAAGTTTTTGAACAACTGACCATGGGGTCTTTGTTGCTGATGGCAGGTATTTGCACCCACGCACTGGCGCAAGCACCTAACGCCACCTACCCCACCAAATCCATCACCATGATTGTGCCCTTCCCGCCAGGCGGATTGGCCGACATCGTGGCGCGCCCTGTTGCAGAAGCCATGTCCAGAGATTTAGGCCAGCCGGTAGTCATTGAAAACCGAGGGGGTGCAGGTGGCGGCATTGGCATGGGCGTGGCAGCGCGCTCTAAGCCCGATGGTTATACCGTGCTCTTGGCCTTGTCTTCCTTGACGGTCATTCCGGAAGCCGATGCTTTGCTGGGCCGCAACCCCATGTTTCTGTTGAACGAATTGCGCCCCATTGCACGCTACACCGCCGACCCCACCGTCTTGGCTGTGCGAGCTGATGCACCCTGGAAGAACGTCAAAGAATTCATTGAAGATGCACGCAAACGCCCAGGCGCTATCAACTACGGTTCGTCTGGCAATTACGGCACCATGCACGTGCCCATGGAAATTTTGGCGCAATCCGCTGGCATCAAAATGACCCACATTCCTTTTACCGGTGCAGGCCCCGCAGTCGTGGCCATGTTGGGCGGCCAAATTGATGCGCTGTCTACGGGCCCAGCCACCGTGTTGCAACATGTCAAAGCAGGCAAGATTCGCGTCCTGGGTCATTGGGGCAACGGCAGCTTGGCGTCCATGCCCGATGTGAGCAGCCTGAAAGATTTGGGCTTCAATGCAGAATACGCCCAGTGGTCGGGCTTGTTCATTCCCAGCGGTACGCCAGAACCCATTGCACAACGTTTGCGTGCAGCCGCCAAAGTGGCCTCCCAAGACACCAAAGCGCGTGACGTCATTCAAAACACTGGCAGCCCTGTGCAGTACTTAGACAGCCCCGAGTTTGAAAAATACGTTCAAGCCGATGCCAAGCGCATGACCGATGTGGTCAAGAAAATTGGCAAAGTGGAATAAACAAATTAACTTCAATGGATGGACACACACATGAAAACAATGCGCACCTCACATACAGCCCAAGCGGTCAAACTGCAAACCCAAAAACGCCGCACCATGGCGGTGGCCTTGGCCAGTCTCTTGTTCATTGGCACTGGCATTTTTCTGTCGCAACAAGCGCACGCGCAAAACTACCCCACTCGCCCCGTCAAAATTGTGGTGCCCTTTGCCACAGGGGGTCCTGCTGACAACTATGCGCGCTTCATGGCGCAGCGCTTGCAAGACAGTTTGGGACAAAACTTTGTGGTCGACAACAGACCGGGCGCGGGCTCCGTCATTGGCACCGACTTGGCCGCCAAAGCAGCACCCGATGGCTACACCTTGTTGATGATGTCCAACACGCAAACCGTGAACGAAACACTCATTCCCAACAAGCCCTATGGTTTGATGAAAGACTTTGTGGGAGTGGCCCCCATCAACTATTCCGACTTGGTTTTGGTGGTCAACCCCAGCAAAGGCCTGAACTCTTTGGCCGATGTCATTCGCGTCGCCAAAGCCCAACCCGGCAAATTGAACTATGCCTCTTCGGGTCCCGGCACGCCCTATCACATGGCCGGCGAGTTGTTCAAAAGCATGGCCAAGATTGACATGATTCACGTCCCTTACAAAGGCAGCTCGGGCGCACGCACGGATGTGCTCGGCGGCCAAGTCGACATGATGTTCGATGCGGTGACCACCATGACCGAGCAAGTGAAGGCTGGCAAAGTAAAAGCGGTTGGTACCAGTGGCAGGGCTCGCTCCGAAGTATTGCCCGACGTTCCCACTTTGAACGAAGCTGGCGTGGCTGGCTACGAAGCCACCATTTGGTTAGGCATCATGGCCCCCAAAGGCACGCCCAAAGCCATTGTCGACAAACTGAATGAAGCAGTTTCCAAAATTTCTTCTCAAGCTGATGTCAAACAACAATGGGCCAAACAGGGTGCTGCACCCTTGATCATGAACCCTGCAGCGTTCGACAAATATTTGCAAGACGACATTGCCAAATGGTCCGGCGTGATCAAGTCAGCCAACATCAAACTGGATTAATTCTTTTGACACGCTTTATTCACCTGCTGAGTGGCGGCGCTGCACAGGGTTTGGTCAACGCCTTAAAGCCGCTGATTGAAAAAACCACCGACACGCAACTCTCCTGCACATTTGGTGCGGTGGGCTTGATGAAGCAAAAATTGCTAGATGCTGCGCCCTGCGATGTGATTATTTTGACAGCAGCGCTCATCGAGCAACTCACTTCCTCAGGTCATGTCTTGGCAGGCAGTGCGCGTCAATTGGGCGCCGTCAAAACAGGTGTGGCTGTCAAGCATGGAACACCTTGGCAGCAAGTCGAAACTGCCGAGCAACTCAAAGCCGCCATGCTGGCAGCCACGGGCATTTATTTACCTGATCCGCTTTTGTCCACAGCGGGCATTCACTTCATGAAGGTGCTCAATGGCTTGGGCATTGCCCAGACCGTGGCCAAAAAATTGCGCCCCTTTCCCAATGGCAACATCGCCATGAATGCCATGGCAGCGTGCGATGACCCACACGTCATTGGTTGCACCCAAGTGACCGAAATTTTGATCACAGAAGGTGTTGATTTGGTTGCCAACTTGCCGCTCGAGTTTGAGCTGGCCACCATGTACACCGCTGGCGTTCTTGCCAACAGCACATGTGCGGCGCAAGCACAAGCCTTGATCGACATTTTGACCAGCCCAGCGCAGGCCGAACTTCGCGCTAAGGGCGGCTTTTTGCCTGTCGCCTAAGCCATGCAAAGTGCTTAAGCCAGCGCAGCTTTTGACAAGTTGTCTGGCATGAGTGGCAACTGTCGAACGCGTACCCCCACCGCATGAAACACCGCATTGGCAATGGCTGCTGTGGTGGGGCCTGATGTGGCTTCACCTGCACCCAAAGGTGGGTTGAGTGAATTGTCATTTTGTGAATTGCTCGGCATCAAGTGCACATGCACCTCAGGCACTTCACTGAAACGCAAGATGGGATAGGCGTCCCAATGGGTACTGGTGATGTGGCTTGAATCCCAATGCGCCTGTTCTTTCAAAGCCCAGCTGCATGATTGAATAGCGCCACCTTCCAATTGCGACTTCGCACCATCGGCATGAATAATTTCACCAATATCGGCAACAACCCACAAGCAGCGCACGTTCACTTGATGCGTCACTTCAACTTCTGCCACCACAGCGCAGTAGGCGCCTTTGCTTTTGTAGCGGGCATACGCAATGCCCAAGCCCCAGCCTTCTTTTTTGGCCAAGCCTTGAAGACGTTCTAACCAGTTGACCTGCGCTGCCAATGTGCTGACAACAGCCCTGGCCCGAGAATCTTCCAATTGACTGATACGAAACGCAACTGGATCTAAGCCTTGGTCATGCGCAATTTCATCCATGAAACTTTCACAAGCAAACACATTGGCGTGCGCACCCAAGCTTCTCAATGCAGAGGTTCTAAAAGGCAAGCCCAACAAGCGATGCGCATTCACTTTGACGTGGGCACTTCTGTAAGGAGGAATGGCATTGCGCTCTGCGCCGGCGCCAGTTGCAGCGGGCATATTGATGGGTTCAAGGACTGGGAAATTTTGTGCCGTTTGCCAACTGTCCTTGAAGGCAGGCGTGGCCGCGCGACCCGGTCTTGAACTGTGACCTTGGCTCCACACATCGTGTTGCCAAGCAAGCAATTCAACGCCGCTGTTTTCATGCACATCAGACTTGCTGCGTGCAACTGAGCCGGCCAACACTGTGGCCTGTAATTTCACACGCATTGCAGGTGCCAAAGGCGATTGCTGCATCTCCTCTTCACGCGTCCATTGCACACGTACGCACTGGCCTGGCAACTGCTTGGCCAGCCACGCGGCGTCATAGGCCACATCGTCGGCACCGTTGTGCCCATAACAACCCGAACCGCGCATGTGCTGCACTTCAATCTGCTTCGCATCAATGCCAAACGCCAAGGCCAAATCTTTGCGCAAGGGAAAAATACCTTGCGTATGACTCCACACTTTCAAACCACTTTGAGACTCAGAAAAAGTCCAGACAGCCATGGCCACGCTGGGCCCCATTGCGCCATGATGCAAAGCAGGCCGGAAGTAAACTGCTTCGTAATTTTTTGCGTCCTTGTTTGATTCTTGAAGCTGACCCGCTTCATGAAACACCTGCGAATCCATTGCGGCTGCAATTTCAAAAAAATCAACACCTCCCTCGCGGCATGCAGGCAAAGCCTCAACATCCCACTTCAACAGACGCTGTAATTTGCTCGCAGCCTTTTCAGCCACTTCTTCAGTGGCCGCAACGACACCCACCAAGCTGCCATCTCGAAAAGCCTGCACACCTTCGGGCAACGCCGCCAAAGCGCCAGCCCAACTAGCGCCCTGCAACCCACAACGCAAACTAGGCCCCCGCACCATCCGCCCGTGCAAAAAATTAATGTTGATCTGACCCCCATTAAAAATAATTGGGGTCAGATCAACATTTATTCCAAGGTCGTGGAGAAAGAGTGGTTTGCCATGCACCAGCGCTTCAATGTCATCGCGGCTGTCAGTGAGATTCAAGGCTGTGGATTTGGGCAGAACCGTGACATCGACAGGCAACTGTGGATCGAGGTGTGAATGCAGTTCTGCATAGGTGGTACATGCGTGCGCTTTGAAAAGCTTGGCCGCATGTGCGCACGCTTGCCGGATGGCCGAGCCGGAGTCTTGAACAGACAAGCTGCCGGATGTCATGCCTTCGTCGGGGCTGTTGTTTGTATTGGCAGTTTCAAGGTGCACAAGGGAGACTGGCAAATCGAGTTCATGCGACGCCATCAGTTTCAAGGCATGCAAAATGCCCTGCCCCAATTCGGCTTTGCCAGTGAACACCTTTACGCTGCCATCGGCTTCAAAGCGCAGCCACTGCGCCAGCAAAGGATTGGTTTTTAAACTCACAGAAGGGGGTAACAGCTGACTCATGCTGACACCTCTGATTGCGTTAACTTCAAGCCACATTGAAGTGCGGCTTTTTTCACCGCTCTCAAGACGCGGTTGTGGATACCGCATCGGCAAAGGTGGGGTTCTAAAGCTTCACGAATTTGAACATCTGAAATGTTTTCGTGCGCGTTCATCAACAAGGCGGCGGCGCTGATCAGCAAGCCACTGGTGCAATACCCGCACTGCGCTGCCTGCTCATCAATAAAGGCTGACTGCAATGCTTTCAAATAAACTGAGCTAGGCAACTCAGGGTTCTCAGCAGACTCCAGCGTGACAATATGCCGCCCCACCAAGTTATCAAGGGGCAACTGACAGCTTGGTTGAGATTTTCCGTCAATCAAGACATGACAGGCACCGCATTGCTCTTGACCGCAGCCGAAGCGACTTGCCGTTAAACCCAGCTGATTGCGAATCGCATGTAGTGCGGTGCTGTCAGCACCTGATTGAACACGAACAACTTGGCCGTTGATAGACAACTGATGGGTTTGCAACATGCTTACTCTGTTGGATGGGAGTAAGGATATTAATGGATATTTAATGCCGCAAAAGTCCAAGTGCCTTCACGACCGCATCGCCCATTTCTTCAGTGCCCACTTTCTCGCAACCTGCTTGGTAGATGTCGCCCGTCCTCAAGCCATCGGCCAAAACACGTTGAACCGCTTTCTCAACCAGGTCGGCCAAGGCCAACTGGTTAAAGCTCAAACGAAGCATCATGGCCATGGAAAGAATGGAAGCCAAGGGGTTGGCCAAATTCTTTCCGGCAATGTCAGGCGCTGTGCCATGCACGGGTTCATAAAGCCCTTTGTTGCCTGTCGACAAAGAGGCCGAAGGCAGCATGCCAATGGAGCCTGTCAACATGGCCGCAGCATCCGACAGAATGTCACCAAAAATATTGCCTGTGACCATGACGTCAAATTGTTTGGGTGCGCGCATCAATTGCATCGCTGCAGCATCGACGAAGAGATGGCTGAGCTCAACATCGGGGTATTCACGCCCAACGTCCGTCATGACTTCGCGCCAAAGTTGCATAGTTTCCAAAACATTGGCTTTGTCCACAGAGCAAACTTTGTGACTTCGGAGTCGGGAAGTTTGAAAGGCAACGTGGCCAATTCGGCGAATTTCAGATTCGGAATAACGCATGGTATTGAAGGCTTCGCGTTCGCCATTTGGCAAAGTGTGGAAACCTCTGGGTTCTCCAAAGTAGATATCCCCCGTCAACTCCCGCAGGATCATGATGTCCAAACCTTCCACCACTTCTGGTTTGAGGGTGGAGGCGCCTAAGAGCTCAGGAAATAAAAACGCAGGCCGAAAATTCGCAAAAAGATTCAGTTGTTTTCTAAGTCTCAACAAGCTTGCACCGGGGCGCATGTTGTATTCAATGGTTTCATCGCCAGGTACGCCCGCAGAGCCAAACAAAATGGCCTCGGCTTGGTTGGCAATTTCACGTGTTTGAACAGGCAAAGGGTCACCTGCGACATCCACACCGGCTTGGCCGACCGGTGCATAAGTCAACTCCATGGGTGAATGATTTCCTACGACTGCTTTGAGAACTTTGACGGCTTGATCGGTCACTTCTTGACCGATACCGTCGCCGGGCATGACTGCAATTTTCATGGTATTTAAATTAAACGAGTTGAAAAATTAAGAGAAGCGCTTTTTTTCGAAAGCTTCAATTTGAGGGAGGAGACTCAGTGTGTAGCCGAGTTCATCGAGCCCTTCCAAAAAGCATTGCTTTGAAAATTTGTCGATTTCAAAGCTGGCCTTGAAAACAGAGTTGGCCACAACAGTTTGAGCAAGCAGATCAATCACAACTTTCGTGCCTGCATTCTGTTGTGTCAGACTGAAAAGTTGGGACACATCTGACTGGCCCAGTCGAATTGGGAGCAAGCCATTTTTAAGCGCATTGTTGAAAAAGATATCACCAAAGCTGGGGGCAATGACAGCGCGGAATCCACCGTCATAGAGCGCCCACACCGCGTGCTCACGTGAAGAACCGCAGCCAAAATTATCTTTGGCAAGCACAATTTTGGCGCCAGCATATTGGTCTTGATTGAGCACAAACTCAGGTCTTTTTAAACCGTTTTCATCATGGCGGACATCTTGAAAAAGGTAGTTCCCAAAGTTGTTGGCTCTGGGTTTTTGGAGGTACCTGGCTGGCAGAATTTGATCGGTATCAATGTTGACCTTGTCCAAAGGCAGCATCAAACTCTGAAGGGTTTCGAATTTTTCCATGATGAGGTTCTCAGATCAAATTGCGAACGTCCGTCAATCGACCTGTCACAGCCGCAGCCGCAGCCATGGCGGGACTCATCAGGTGAGTTCTGGAACCAGGGCCCTGACGCCCCACAAAGTTGCGATTCGAGGTGGACGCGCAACGTTGTCCCGCAGGCACTTGGTCACCATTGGTGCCCAAACACATGGAACAACCGGGCTCTCGCCATTGGAAGCCTGCGTTTAAAAACACTTGGTCTAAGCCTTCTTGTTCGGCTTGGCGTTTGACCAATCCTGAACCAGGCACAACCCAGGCCTGCACCCCCTTGGCAACTTGGCGGTCTTTGACAACCGCAGCGGCTGAACGAAGATCTTCAATTCGGCCATTGGTGCACGAGCCAATGAAAACGTGGTCAATCTGGATGTCTGTGAGTTTTTGACCTGGCGTGAGGCCCATGTAGCTTGTGGCATTTTCAATGGACTTGCGTTTCACCGGATTGTTTGAATTGACGGCAAAGGGAACCGTGCCATCAATGGGCAGAACATCTTCCGGGCTATTGCCCCAAGTCACCATGGGCGAAATTTCTTCTGCGCGCATTTCAACCACCTGGTTGTAAACCGCCCCGCTGTCGCTGAACAACTCGCGCCATCGCGCCACAGCGGCATCCCATTCCGCGCCCTTGGGTGCAAAGGGTTTGTCTTTGAGCCATTCAATTGTTTTTTCATCGGGGGCAACCATGCCCGCACGGCCACCGGCTTCGATCGACATGTTGCACACGGTCATGCGCTCTTGCATCGACAAGTTGCGAATGGTTTCGCCGGTGTATTCGATGACGTAACCCACGGCACCTGCTGCGCCTATTTTGCCGATGATGGCCAAAATAATGTCTTTGGCCGAAACACCTTTGCCCAGCCTTCCTTCGATGTTGATGCGCAGGGTCAGAGGTTGACGTTGCCACAGCGTCTGTGTTGCAAGGACGTGTGCCATTTCGGAAGCGCCAATGCCAAAAGCGAGCGCGCCAAATGCCCCGTGTGTTGCGGTATGACTGTCGCCACACACAATCAACTGACCTGGCTGGCTCAGGCCTTGTTCTGGCGCAATGACATGAACAATGCCTTGCCGCGCATCACTCAGTCCAAAAAATGGAATCTTGTGCTTTTCACAATCGTCCTCCAAAGCGCGCGCCATCGCTCTTTTCTCAGGATCTTGGATGCTGTTCAAGTCACGTCCGAGTGTGGGGATGTAATGGTCTGGTGTGCCAAACGCCTTGTCAGGAGCCCGCGCCTTCAGCTGTCGTTGATGCAGCATTTCAAATGCGGGTGCTGATCCATCCTGTACCAAGTGACGATCAACATAGAGCAGGCTTGCGCCATCCTCTCGCTCCATCACCACGTGAGGGGCCCAAATTTTTTCGAACAAGGTCAGCGCTTGTTGGGATGATTGTGTTGCTTGCACGATTTACTCGAATTTGGCGCCAGATCTTTTCACGATATCGGCATACCGTGCAATTTCTGATTGGATAAAGTTTGCAAATTCAGCAGGCGTTCCACCACCAATTTCTGCACCCAAGTCGCTCATGCGCTTTTGCACTTCTGGCGAGCGCAATGCCTCGTTCAATTCAGCATTGAGTTTGTTGACAATGCTGGGGGGCATGCCAGCGGGGCCCATCAAGCCATACCAAGACGATGCATACAGATCAGGCAGACCCGCTTCGTCCAATGTGGGCACATTGGGCAAGGCAGGGTTGCGCTTTTTGGACATCACGCCCAGGGCCTTGAGTTTGCCGCCATTGATGAAAGGAATGGCTGTGGCGGTATCAAACATCACAGAAATGTGACCCGCCATCAAATCAGCTTCCGCGGGTGCTGTCCCTTTGTAGGGCACATGCATCATGTCAACTTTTGTGGCACCCATAAACTGTACTGCCGCCAAATGCTGAGAAGACCCAACGCCTGCAGAGCCATAAGTGATCTTGCCTGGATTTGCTTTTGCAAATGTAATTAATTCAGCAACCGACTTGATCGAAGAGTTGACAGGGACGACCAAAAATATAGGCAAAGATGAAACAAAGGTAATGGGCGTGAAGTCTTTGATCAAATCAAATGGCAGCTTTGGATAGAGGTGCACATTGATGGCATTGGGCGTGATGGACCCCATCAACAGGTTGTAGCCGTCTGGTTTTGTTCGCGCGGCCATTTCGGTACCGATGTTGCCGCCTGCCCCCGCCCGATTTTCAATCACGATGGGTTGCCCCAAGCGCTTGGCCAAGGGCTCGGCAATCATTCGCGCTGTGGAGTCAACACCACCGCCAGCCGGCCACGGCACCATCAAGCGAATGGGCTGATTGGGGTAGTTGGCGTTCGTTTGCGCCGATACACCCACTGAGATTGAAAGCAGGGCCCAAACCAGAAAGGTATGTACTTTTATCATCTCTTGTCTCCTACAAAATTTATTTGGCTCATTATTCACAAATTGATCAGGTACTCAATCGAAATAAACGCATAATTGAAATGAGTTAAATTCATTCCAGAATCAACGTGACCCGCAAAATACCCCCTTTGAATGCCTTGCGTGCTTTTGAAGCCGTGTCGCGTTTGGTGAGTTTTACCAAAGCCGCAGAAGAGCTTTGCGTGACGCAAGGTGCGGTCAGTCGGCAAATCGCTAATCTAGAGTCTTGGCTGGGTTTGAAGTTGTTTTCACGCGGACGGCACACCATTGATCTGACGCCTAATGGGCAAGCTTATTTCGCAGCCATGCGGGATATTTTTGATGAAATCGATCGCAGTACTCGGCAACTGATGCCCAGAAAAGACGATCGACTTTTGCGAATCAAACTTCCCCCGACATTTGCCATTCGTTGGCTGATGCCTCGATTGGCAAAATTTCATGCCAAGCACCCAGACACCGAAGTCCAGATCACCACGTCCCATCAACGGGTGAATTACACGACTGAAGACATTGACATAGGCATTCACTCTCAACAGACGCCGCCGCAACAAGCAGGATTCAGGTTGTTGTTTGAGGAAACATTGATTCCCGTTTGCTCACCTGGACTGCTCAAGGCTGGCAAGCCATTGAAGCAACCCGATGATTTGAAGTTTCACGATCGTTTGTGCTCCATGAACCGCCCCCACGATTGGTCAACTTGGTTCAAAGCCGCCAAGGTCGAATCGATTGATGGCAATGAAGGCCTTAAGTTTGAGAATGCCGCCCTTGCCTACCAGGCGGCAAGCAATGGACTGGGGGTCATGATGGGATTGACGGCTTTTGTACAAGACGACTTGGCCCGCGGTTTGTTGACCGCGCCCTTTGACTTTAGCGTGGCAACCAAAGGCGGCTATTACATTTCCTTTTCAGATGCCAAAGAAAAATCACAAAGAAGCATTGAATTTGAAAACTGGCTTTTAGAAGAAATTAGCCTGCCTTCATGAGGCTTGGCGCGCAGCCGCCAAAATCATCTCAGCCCCTTTTTCTGCCAACATCATCGTGGGCGCATTCGAATTGCCTGAAGTGCAGCTTGGCAAGATGGACGCATCCACAACTCGAAGACCTTGCAAACCTCTGACCCTGAGTTGGGGGTCGACCACCGCATTGTCATGACTCCCCATGCGACAAGTTCCCACCAAGTGATAACCTGAAACACCCTTCTCTCTTGCGTAGTCAATCCATTGCGCATCCGATTGGGTGGGTGTGCCAGGCAAAGTTTCCTGAACCCCCCAGCGACCGAGCGCAGGCATCGAAAAAATCTGACGCGCCAGACGCAAGCCCGCCAGCAGTGCGCTGCAATCGCCCGTTTCGCTTAAATAATTCGGATGAATCGAGGGCATCTGCGTTGGGTCAGTCGAGCGAATACGCACAGAGCCTTTGCTTTGCGGATACGACTGGTACACAGAGATGGTCATCCCCCCTTGACGCTCAAGTCGATAAGTTCCTGGTTCAAAACTTGCCGGCGCAAAACTCAACTGCAAATCTGGCGCGCTGAGCGTGGGATTGCTCTTGGCAAAAGCAGCGCAAGAACTAGCGCCCACGGTCAGCACGCCACGGCCCCTGAGCGCATAGTTAAAGAGTTCAGAAACCAATGCCAAGCCTCGCGTCCGTTCGTTCAATGTGCCTGTGCCGCTGACACGCTGAGTCAGGCGCACAGAATAATGATCTCGTAAATTTTCGCCAACACTTGCTCGGTCCAACACCAAGGGAATGCCCAAAGATTCTAGAAGCTTGGCAGGCCCTACGCCAGAGAGTTGCAGCAATTGGGGAGAACGGATCGCTCCACAGGAAACAATGATTTCTTTGCGGGCTTTGACAAGAAACAACTGCCCATCACACAGCACCTCGGCTGCTACGGCACGCTTGCCTTCAAACACAATTTTCTGCGCCATTGCGTTTGTCTTAATTTGCAAATTGGGCCGCGCTCGTGCATGGCGCAAATAAGTTTGCCCCGGCCCCGTGCGAAAACGACCTTGTCGGTTTTGATGAAATGCGGCAGCGCCCTCGCGCTCGGGACCGTTCAATGTGTCACGCACTGTCAAGCCCGCTTGACCACACGCTTGCAAAAATGCACTGCTCAAATAATGCTGTTCAACGAAGCTCGACACAGGCATTGGTTTGTCCGGTGCGGCGCCATCGATGTTCTCTATTTTTTTGTAAAAGGGCAGAACGTCTTCAAAGGACCATCCTTCGCATCCCTCTTCGATCCAGCGTTGGTGCTCAGCACGCGTACTTCGCACATACAACATGCCATTCAAAGACCCCGTTCCACCCAACATTTTTCCCTGTGGATAAGCGATGACGCGGCCCTTGCTAGATGGCTGAGGCTCTGAGCGATATCGCCAACTCAAATTTGGGTTGTCTAACAGGCTTAGAAAACCCGCCGGGATATGAATAAACGGACTGAGATCTCGTGGACCCGCTTCTAAAAGTAAGACTTCGAATTTTCCGCATGCCGACAGTCTGTCCGCCAAAACGCAGCCGGCGCTGCCGCCGCCAATGATGAGGAAATCGACCTCTTGCTTTGCCACGGGTGGCTGAATGCTCATAACGAAACCCTCATTGAATATGACTTAAGGATTGTCCACGTGGCGTCATTTGACGCTTTTTTGAATTTAATCTGTCGCTAGCCTCTTGAAATCCTTTCAAACACCCTTATGATTAGCACTCGCAGGAGATGAGTGCTAACAAATTCAGCACCCTCCGATGAACCCTTAAGTATTCAATTTTGAATGCTTTTTGTTTTTAAACCTTGTTTCATATTTAGGAGATGCAATGAAACTACGTCCTCTCGGCGATCGCGTGATCGTTAAACGTGTCGAAAGCGAAACCAAAACGGCCTCTGGCATCGTCATTCCTGACGCAGCAGCCGAAAAGCCTGATCAGGGCGAAGTCTTGGCTGTCGGCCCAGGCAAGCGCAATGACAAAGGCGACGTTGTTGCCATGAACGTGAAAGTCGGCGACCGCGTGTTGTTCGGCAAATACAGCGGCCAAACCGTCAAGGCCATGGGCGATGAGCTGTTGGTCATGAAAGAAGAAGACCTCTTCGCAGTGGTTGAAACCAAATAACTTGCGGGAAAGACCGAACAACAC
>Ga0114978_10002819_pt1 | contig 14337 bp, 11 predicted proteins | sample S_140212_EF_Meta_FD_87027 | JGI IMG/M metagenome (GOLD analysis project Ga0114978, IMG submission 87027) | Freshwater microbial communities from Lake Simoncouche, Canada to study carbon cycling - S_140212_EF_MetaG | ecosystem: Environmental > Aquatic > Freshwater > Lake | place: Lake...
CACCACCGGCGTCTCCAAAGGCGCGATGCTGACCCACCGCAACATCCTGGCCAATGTCAAGCAGGGCCAGGTCTGGATCGACCCCTTCCTCGATCCCGGACAGGACCTGATCAGCATCACCGCGATTCCGCTGTATCACATCTTTGCGCTCGGTTCATGCCTGGGCTTCATCGGTATCGGCGGCACCAATGTGCTGGTGGCCGACCCGCGCAATATCCCTGCTTTCGTGAAGGTGCTGAGCCGTTACCGCTTCGTCGGCATGCCGGCAGTCAACACCTTGTTCAACAGTCTGCTCAACGACAAAAATTTCGCCAAGCTGGATTTCAGCCAACTGAGGTTTGCCATTGGCGGTGGCGCGGCGGTACAGCGTCCGGTGGCCGAACGCTGGCAGCAGGTCACCCAATCGCCGCTGGTCGAGGGCTATGGCCTGACCGAATGTTCGCCGACGGTCACCATCAATCCCTTCGATATGAAGGAATTCAGCGGCAGTATCGGCTTGCCAGTACCGTCGACGCTGGTGTCGATCCGCGATGCAGATGGCGTCGAGTTGGCGCTTGGCCTTGCAGGAGAGCTGTGCGTCAGCGGCCCCCAGGTCATGAAGGGCTATTGGCAGCGTCCGGCTGAAACCGCGGCCGTGATGACTGCCGATGGCTACCTGCGAACCGGCGATGTCGCCGTGATGGACGAGCGCGGTTTCCTGAAAATCGTCGATCGTCTGAAGGACCTGATCCTAGTGTCGGGATTCAATGTCTATCCCAACGAGATCGAAGAGGTGGTGATGATGCATCCCGAGGTGTTTGAAGTCGCGGCGGTGGGTCGGCCCAGTGTGAGCTCGGGTGAAACCGTGAAGATCTATGTGGTCAGGAAATCGGCAGCGCTGACCGAGTCAGTCCTGATCGCGCATTGCCGGCAACATCTGACCGGCTACAAGGTGCCGCGCCTGGTGGAGTTTCTCGACGATCTTCCCAAGAGTAATGTCGGCAAGATCCTGCGCCGCGAACTGCGCGACCGACCTGACGCCATAGCCCATTGAGCCCGGAAAACCGATGACAGAGTTGCTTGTGCGCCGCCTGCAAATCGATTTGCAGACGCCATTTTCTGGTCGCTGGAACGGCGGCGATGCCTTCCGTTCGGCATTCTTCAATGCCCTGTCGATGGCATTTCCGGTCGGCGAACAATATTTCATCGATTCTTTGCGCAATGGATTGGCTGCCTTGCCGGAGCCACAACGCCAGCAGTTCGCCGCCGAGGTCCAGGGCTTCGTCGGCCAGGAAGCGACCCACCGGCATCTGCACGGTTTGTTCAACCGGCATCTCGAAGAACTCGGCTACCGCAACCTGATCGCGCAGCGAGCCAAGCGCAGGATCAGCAAGAACGCGGCGATCGACTTGCGTCTGCATCTGGCCGCCACTGCGGCGACCGAACATCTGACTGCGATCTTTGCCGACTGGCTGCTGCGCCACCCGGAAGCGCTTGAAGGTGCGCCCGAACGCTTGCGCCTGCTGTGGCAATGGCATAGCGCCGAAGAAATCGAGCACCGCAGTACCGCCTTCGACATTCACCAGGCAGCAGGCGGCAGCCATCAATGGCGTGTTCGCTGTTTCCGTTATGTCACCGCGATCTTCCTCTGGGACCTGCTGTGCCAGACAATTCTCAACCTCTGGCATGACGGCAGCCTGTTCAACTGGAGCAGTTGGCGCAACGCGGCCCGTTTGCTGTTCGCCCCGGACGGACTGATTCGCGGCAATCTGGGGAAATGGCGCGATTACCTGCTGCCAGAATTCCACCCCATTCAGCATGAGGGCGGGCGGGCCACACAATGGCTGATGGACAACCAGGCACAGTTTTTTGTGCTGGGCAAGGGGCGCTGAATGATGTCGATGATGTTTATGAGCGGCATTGCCGCATGTTGCCTGTATGGACTGTTCCATCTCTGGTACGGCGGCCGGGGCAAGCCCTTGACAGCCGATGAAGTCGAGCACTACATGCAGATCCTGGATGGATTGACCGCAGACAAGGAAGGCCGCCATTTGCTCGGCAGCTTGAGAGCGCTGGCGCTGGCTGATGATGGCGATGAATTCGTCATGCAGAACCTGGTGCGTCATCGAGCCAAGGCGCTTTATCCACCGGGATACGACTTCGGTGACGACCCGCGCGCTGCCGACCGACGTTATGGCCGGGCGATCATGCCGCATCTGCTGCGATGCGGCAGCCTACCGGTCTTCGTGGCAAGGCGCAGCGGCAGCTTCATCGAGCCTGAAGGCGCTGATGCCTGGCATTATGTGGCGATGGTGCGTTACCGCAGTCGTCGCGATTTCCTGCGTTTCGCGATCAATGTCGCCCGCAACGACATCGACATGCACAAATGGGCGGCGCTGGAAAAGACTCACGTGTTCCCGGTCAAACCGATGCTGAGCCTGATCTTTGTCCGGGGCCTGGTGGCTGTGTTGCTGGCTTTGCCGGTGCTGGCGGTCTCCCTGCTATGAAACTTCGCCAAATGATGCCGAACTGGCTGGGCATAACAATGGTCGTTGCTGCGGTCATTGCCGTCTTTTTGTGGCTGGGACTGCCGCCTTCCTTGCGCGCGCTGGGCCTGCACCCGCGTTATGCGGGGCCGGTGCATGAACTGCAGGGTCGGCGTGCCTTGATCATCACCACCAGCCATGCAAGGCTCGGTGCCAGCGGTAAAGCCACCGGCGTGTTCGGTTCCGAAATGACCAGTCCCTATTACGAGTTTCTCGATGCCGGCATGTCGGTCGACTTGGCCAGCATCCAGGGCGGTCAGGTCCCGATTGAACCGGACTCGTTTCGCTGGTTCCTTGCCGCGCCGTCCGATCAGCGCTTCCTCGCCGATCCTTTGTTCCAGTCGTTGGTCAAAGCCTCGCGCAAGATCGATGACGTCGATTTCAGCCAGTACGACATCATCTTTCTTGCCGGCGGTTGGGGGGCAGCTTATGACCTCGGTACCTCGGCGCTTTTGGGAGAAAAAATCAGCGCAGCCTGGGCTGCTGGCAAGGTGCTCGGCGGGGTCTGCCATGGCCCGCTGGGCTTGTTGCTGGCGCGTGACCGGGACGGGGCCCCCTTGGTCAAAGGCAAACATCTGACCGCGGTTACCGACCGTCAAGTCGAGCAACTCGGCATCCAGATCACACCCCAACACCCGGAACGTGAGTTGCGCGCCGCCGGCGCCTTGTTCGAAAGCCGCCAGGCTCGCTTCGAACCGTTCGCCAACCACATCGTGGTCGATGGCAAACTCGTTACCGGTCAAAACCAGAACGCCTCGGTCGAAGTCGCGCAGTTGATGCTGCTGGCCGCAGGTGGCAAACAAAAATAATGAAAACGGGGCATCCGATGAAATTACGCAAGACTTTGACGATTACCGCGGTGTTGCTGGGCGGCCTCGCGGTGCTGCTCTATGCCAACCGCCTCTACATATTGCAGTACACGCTGGGCTGGCATACCGATCTGATGCATCCGCGCTCTGCCAATATCCCGGTGGCCTGGGCCCAGGGACCGGAGAACGCTGTTGAGCCGCCCACGCAGCGTCCGCCGAACATCATCTTCATCATGGCCGATGACCTTGGCATCAACGATGTCTCGACCGCTGGCGGCGGGCATGGGACCGAAGGGGTGCCAACGCCGAACATCGACGCGATCGCGCGCGAAGGTGTGCGCTTCGATCAGGGTTTTGCTGGAGGTCCGGTCTGTACCGTCTCGCGAGCGGCGTTGATGACCGGCCGCTATCCCTGGCGCTACGGCGTCGAATTCACGCCGTTGCCGGGTGCGATGGCTCGTGTCGCGGGCAAGCTCTTTGGCGATCCTGGACGGCTTCATCCGGTCATCGTCGACATGGACAAGGCCGGGAAGGCCAAGGACTTCAACGACCTGGGCATGCCGGCGTCTGAACAGACGATCGCGGAGCTGCTGAAGCCGCGCGGCTATCACAACATTCACATCGGTAAATGGCATCTTGGCAGCACGCCCGAGATGCGACCCAACAACCAGGGCTTTGACGAAAGCCTGTTCATGGAGAGCGGCCTTTATCTGCCCGAGAACGACCCTCGGGTGGTCAACTCGAAACAGGAGTTTGATCCGATCGACAAATTCCTCTGGCCGAATATGCGTTTCGGCGTCAGCTTCAATGCGGGCAAATGGTTTGAGCCGAGCAAATATCTGACCGATTACTTCACCGACGAAGCGGTCACTGCGATCCACAAGAACAAAAACCGGCCTTTTTTCATGTATCTGGCGCATTGGGGCGTGCACACGCCGCTGCAGGCCAGCAAGGAAGATTACGACGCACTTTCGCATATTCCTGATCATCGCCGGCGCGTTTATCTGGCGATGATCCGGTCGGTCGACCGTAGCGTCGGGCGCGTGCTGAAGGCCTTGCGCGACGAAGGCCTGGAGGACAACACGATCGTTGTTTTCGCCAGTGACAACGGCGCTCCGAGCTATATCGGCCAGCCCGATGTCAATCAACCCTACCGGGGCTGGAAGCTGACGATGTTCCAGGGCGGCTTGCGTGTGCCCTATGTGGCCAAATGGCCCGGCCATATCCAAGCCGGCCTGCAATACAAACAGCCGATCTCCAATATCGACATGCTGCCCACTTTGGTCGCTGCGGCTGGCGGCCAGCTGCCGACTGACCGCAAGATCGATGGTGTCAATCTGCTGCCTTTCCTGGGCAAAGGCAGTACAGCCAAACAGGCCGAACGCCCGCTATTCTGGCGCGATGGCCCTTACCGCGCATTACAGGATCAGAGTTGGAAATTGATCGAAGCGGTTCGACCGAAGAAGGATTGGCTTTTCAACCTCACCCTGGATCCGACCGAGAAAATCAATCTCGCCGCCAAGGAACCGCAAAAACTGGCGCAAATGAAGGCCATCATGCTGGCCCATCACGCCCAGATGCCGCCGCCACTATGGGATACCTTTGTAGAAATGTCGGTGTTGATTGACAAGACCTCCGACCAGAAGCCCTTGCCGGAAGACGAATACGCTTACTGGTACAACTGAGGGTCATGAAAGCGACTTTGTATGGCTGGCATCTGTCCTATTTCACCGGCAAGGTACTTTGCTACCTGCGCTACAAACAGATCCCTTTCGATGATCAGGCGGTGAATCTATTCACCCTGGCCTGGCGCATCAAGCGCAGGACGGGTGAGTTGGTGATGCCGGTTTTCGTCACTGCTGAAGGCGAATGGCTACAGGACTCCAGCCACATCATCGACCGGATGGAAGCGGCCCAGCCAGCAAGGTCGGTGATGCCGGCAACGCCGGTGCAGCGTTTCCTGGCCTATCTGCTGGAAGCCTGGGGCGATGAATGGTGGGTACCGGTCGCAATGCACACGCGCTGGACCTATGCCGAGAATTACGCCTTGTTCGAACGCGAAGCCGGCGCCAGCCTGTTGCCTCGCTCCCCCGCCTTTGTGCAGCGCCTGGCGGCTGCCAAGGTGGTAAAAGGTTTGCGTGGCTATTTGCCGGCGGTGGGCGTGCGTCCGGAGCAGTTCGAGCTGCTCGATGCCTGGACCGTCGAGATGCTCGACTTGCTAGAGCGGCATTTCGAGCAACAGCAATTCCTCTTTGGTGCCAGCCCCTCGTTGGGCGACTTCGGCTTGGTCGGCACGATGTATGGCCACCTCGGCCGCGATCCCTGGCCGGCCAGGGAATTGGTCGGGCCGCGCCCGCATCTGCGCGCCTGGATCGACCGAATGGCCTTGCCCCGGCCCGATGCCAACCATGGCGCCTGGCATGAAGGGGACCAGGTGGCGCCGACCTTGTTGCCGATTCTGGCCAGGATCTGCAGCGAGTTTTTGCCGCTGGTCGAAGGCATCAACCAGCAGGTCAGGGCGCTGCTACCTCATTGGCAAAAGGGCAAAGTCTTGCCACGCCGCCTGGACGATGTCGAACTCAGGCTGGGAGATGGTATCTTCCGCCGCGCCGCTCTGCCGTATACGCTCTGGATGGTGCAACGGGCGCTCGACTGCTACCGGGCCATGACGCTTGATGAGCAGGAGAAGTTGCGCGAATTCTTGGCGACGGTTGGCGGCTCGTCCTGGCTGACACTCGAGCTGCCGCGCTTGCAGCGGCGCGGCCTGCGGGTACTGTTTGAATGAGGGAATTTCGATGAAGATGGAAGTCAATCGTTGGTCCCGGCACATCATTGTCGGGGTCTTGCTGGTAGCTGGCCTGGCCTTCTGGTTTGGCTGGAGTCATCGTCCTGGGCGCGGAGCCCAGGGCGAGCGGCTCAGCTGCGATTTGCCAGCACAGAAGGTAAGTTCACCTCATGCTGGCATGCAATGGGTGCCTGGCGGTAGCTTCGAATTGGGTGACAACGTCTATGCCGAAGAACAGCCGCTGCAGGTCACCAAGGTGGATGGTTTTTGGATCGACCGCACCGAGGTCACCAACGAAGAATTTTCCCGTTTCGTGAAAGCCACCGCTTATGTCACGGTGGCCGAACGCGAAGTCGATGCCTCGACCCACCCGGAGTTGCCCGCCGACATGCGTAAACCCGGCGCCGTGGTTTTCGTGATGCCGGAGGCGATCCAGGGCAAAAGCGACATCACCCAATGGTGGCGTTATATCCCCGGCGCCCAATGGCGCCATCCGGGCGGGCCGCAAACTTCGATCGAAGGTCATGGCGCTTTCCCGGTCGTGACGGTCACGCTTGAAGATGCGCTGGCCTATGCCAAGTGGAAGGGCCGGATGCTGCCGAGCGAAGCGCAGTGGGAATGGGCGGCCAGGGCCGGACAAACCAAGGCGGCGATGGATCATGAGCAGCCGGCGCAGGCCAATACCTGGCAAGGTCTGTTTCCGGTCGCCAATTCGGGCGAAGACGGATTTCTCGGTTTGGCGCCGGTCGGCTGCTATCAACCGAATGCGCTCGGGCTCTTCGACATGATCGGCAATGCCTGGGAGCTGACCACCGATGCCTGGCGGCCCAACCATAGCCGGCCTGAGATGGCTGAACCCGACCAGATGCCTTCCGGAATGGCAGCCATGGGCGGGGCACAGCGGGTGATCAAGGGCGGATCGTTTCTGTGCGCACCGAATTTCTGCGCCAGATACCGTTCTGGTTCGCGTCAGCCCCAGGACGAAGACCTCGGCGCCAGCCATCTGGGCTTTCGTACCATCCTGATCGCTGCCGGCCCATGAAGATGTTCAGGCGTTTGCTGCTGCTGTTGGTATTGCCTTTGCTGATCGCAGGCGGGTTGTTGTACAGCCATGCCGAACAGATCGTCCTGGGTGCCGAAGCCTATATCTATGGCTATCCGCTGGTGATCGTTGACGTGACCCGAGCCGGTGCCGCGCAGACGATCGGATCTCAAACTCGTTTGACCCGGGTGCGCCGCTTCCCCGACGCCAGCTTCAAAGGTGTCGTCAGGCCCAATGTCGATACGCTCTACACCACGGCCTTCATCGACATGGCGCAAGGGCCTTGGGTCTTCGAGATGGCGGCCAATCATCAACGCTATGAATTGATGCCGTTCATGGACGCCTGGACCAATGTCTTTGCCGTGCCCGGCACCAGAACCAGCGGCGGTGCAGGGGGGCGCTTCTTGCTGGTCGGGCCGTCTTGGCAGGGGGTGGTTCCGGATGGACTGACCCTGTTGCGCGCGCCGACGCAAATTGTCTGGTTGCTTGGCCGCACGCAGACCAATGGCAGCGCCGACTATCCGCTGGTGCACCGCTTGCAGGACGCTTTGAGCTTGCGCTCGCTGGCCGATTGGCAGGCTGGCCGAAACATCGAAAATGCAGAACCGACCCAACTGGTCCCGCATCAGCCACCCCTGCTGCAGATGCAGGGCATGGGAACGACGGAATTCTTTGATCGGCTGGCCCGCTTGATGGTGGAAAACCCGCCAGCCGAAGCCGATGGCCCGATGCTGGTGAAGCTGAAGCGTCTGGGCCTCGCGCCTGGCCAAGCGCCGCAATGGGGACTGCTCGACCGTTGGAGCGTCAGCCTGGGCCGCTGGATCGCCGATTGGACGGTTGCCAAGGAGTTGAAAAAACCCCGTGATCTGGTGCGTGGCTGGTCAACCCCGCCAGCGCAACTGGGTCAATATGGCAGCTTCTACAACACCCGTGCGGTGGTGGCGATGGTCGGCCTGGGTGCCAACCTGCCGGCCGACGCGATGTACCCGAATACGCGCGTCGACAGCCAGGGGCGGCAGTTGCAGGGCGATCACCAATACCGCCTGCATTTCGCTGCCGACCAGTTGCCGCCGGTCAAGGCTTTCTGGTCGCTGACGGCCTATGGCGCCGACGAGTTCCTGATCGCCAACCCCTTGTCCCGCTATGCGCTGGGCGACCGTGACCCGCTGCAATTCAATCCCGATGGCTCACTCGACCTCTGGGTCCAGGCCAACTCGCCGGGACCGGCGCGCCAATCGAATTGGTTGCCGGTCAAGGCGGGTGAATCCTTCCTGCTGAACGCCCGGCTTTACTGGCCGAAAGAAGCCGCCCTGAATGGCATATGGGGCATGCCGGCAGTTGAACGAGTCGACTAAACCGGTTATTCAAAATCTATCGTGAGAGAAGGCAATGCCTTGTCGAAGCAGGAACGCCATTGCTCGCCAGCTTGCACCGGCCAGGCGTCGGTCCAGGTACCGGTGGTGACGATGTCGCCCGCAACCAGATCCTGCGCGCCGGGGCAAGCGCGCAACTCGTTGAGGAAATGCAGCAAGGCGTGCAGCGGGCTGTCGAGCACATAGGAACCACGCCCGGTTTCGATCAGTGCGCCGTTCCTGGACAAGTCCAGGCAAGCGCTGGCCAGCAATTGATGCAGTTGCTCGGCGTCGCCGGCCAGATCGGCGATCGGCAACTTCTTGCCGACCAGCAGTTTGCCGTGCAGACCACCGTCGGCGACGGTTTGCGCCGGAACGAACTTCCAGTCGGGTAGATGTGATTGGACGATCTCGAACCCCGGAGCGATCCACTCCAAGGCCTCGAACAAATCCTGCAGGCCGGCATGCTGGCTCGGCGTCGCTTTGAAGCCGAAAACGACCTCGGGCTCGATCCGCGGTTGGCTCAGTTGGGCCAGGGAAACCCGGCCGATGCCTTCGCATTCGGTGACGCTGCTGTTCCACATCGAACCCCAGATCGGCGCGAACACCTGGTAGCGGGACCAGATCGTGCGGTTGGTGAAACCGATCTTGTAGCCGCGCGGTATTTCGCCGCGCGCCATCCGCAGCCTGCGCACCGCCAATGCGGTTTGATAGGCTTCAGGTAGCGTACCGAAATCGGCGCGCAAGGCCGGCCATTGTTCACCGCTGTCGCCATATGCGATCAGTTCCTCGGGTATGAGCATCGAAGCCTCCTGAATTCTTTGGTCGGCCGGGGCAGCGGCACTGCTCATGGCTTGGCCGCGCTGGCTGCGGGCAGGGGCCGCGGCGCGGTCACCTGGACATCGATCTTTCCAGCCACCGATTGATAGGCTGATTTTTCAGCAAGCTCGAGTAATTTCTCAGCCAGCATGTCGCCGGGTAGATGGCGGCCGACATCGGCCGATTGTGAATCGGGATCGTGGTACTTGACGTTGTCAAACTGAGGCTTGCGCGACAGCACGGTCAAGCTGGCCGCATCGATTGTGATGCGCTCGAAATAAAGATAAGGCGCAACATAGGTCGACGCATTGCCGGTCTCACCAGTGCGCGGGTTGATGGTCCGTTCCGAGCCTGGCGTATCTCCGGGCAACTGGGTAATTCCGCTGTCGAGAAACTGGATCGACACGCTGGGCAGGGGTTGGACATAGACGCCGATGCCACCCAGCTTGGTTCCCATGCCTTTGCGTTCGAAGCTCAGGTATTTGGGCAGCAAAGCCTCGATGCGGGTCCATTGCTGCCGGTCCGGCATTGGACGCAGATGGTCGATCAAGGCTTGCAGCAGCATCGTATCGCGCTTGGCACCCCAGGAGTCGGCGAGCTTTTGGCGCATTGCCGCATCGGGTTCCCAGACCAGCAGCACGCGTTCTGCATCGGGCTCCACTGATTCAATCGCCCGGTCAAGGCCGCGCAACAGGGTCAGATTGAGCGCCTGTCCCGCGATCGGCAATACGCCGCGGTCCACCGGCTCTAGATGGCTGCCGGTGCCGGACTTCTGCCGCGAAATGCTGATCTGGTCGCCGACTGCAGCCAGCAAGGCGATCACCGGCTTGCCGGTCGATTGAGCCAGGGCGCTGGTGCATATAAACAACAGGCTGGCAAGCATGGCTTTGCCCGGAAATTTGTCCAATTTGTAAATTCCTCCTGGCGCGATTATGCCCAGCGCTTTTTCCGCTGCTGGAGGTGCCCCGCAGATTGTCGCCTTCAAGGCTCGGTTTGGCTGCAGACAGTGTTGCGGCGTGCGGCGCGACTTACTGCCATGCGGGTTTCCATCAAGGTCGGATCCAAGCAGGGGGCTCGATACTGGGGTGCAAAGAAATTTTTGGTTTATCCAAAGTTGCCAGTAATTGCTGCTTGCTGCTTTTCGGCAAGACTTTGAATTCAGACTGACCACCCGGGCCGCGCCGGCCTGCGATTTTGTTCGGGTCATCTGCATCGCGAATCCTGGTTGATCGAAGTGAATGAACGAAAAATTGAATCCCCATCAGGAGACCCCATGACCCATTTCAAACCAGACACCATCGATGCCAACAAGGCCGGCCGACTGTTGCTGGCAGCATTACTGACCATCGTCCCATTCGGACAGGCTTGGGCCCAGGCTTGGCCGGCCAAATCGGTCACCATCGTTGTGCCGTTCCCTCCCGGCGGTGGGACTGATGCCTTTGCGCGACCATTGTTCGCGGTCATGAGTCGCAATACCGGCAAGCAGTTCTTGATCGACAACAGAGGGGGCGCCGGTGGTACTGTCGGCGCGGGTCTATCAAGCCGTGCCAGTCCCGACGGCTACAACTTTTTCATGGGAGCCGTGCATCATGCGATTGCTCCGTCGATGTACCCAAGGCTCGACTACAACATCGAGACTGACTTTGTGCCGGTTGGCCTGATTTCCAGTGTGCCCCAGGTGATCGTCGTGAATCCGCAGCGTGTACCCGAGACAGACTTGAAAGGCTTGCTCGAGTATCTGCGCAAGAACCCCGGCAAGCTGAATTACGGATCGGCTGGCAATGGCACCTCGCATCATTTGGCGGGTGAACTCTTCAAGTTGCAGACCCGGACCTTTATCACCCATATTCCATATCGTGGCGCAGGGCCTGCGTTGCAGGACCTGATTGCAGGCCAGGTGGATTTGATGTTCGACGGCCTCGGATCGTCTGCCGTGCATATCAAGAACGGGCGGATCAAGGCTTTGGCAGTTGCTTCTGAAAAAAGAGCGCCAGGTTTCCCAGACGTCCCATCGTCAATTGAAGCCGGTTTGCCAAGTTATCAAGTGGCGACCTGGTACGGACTCTGGGCGCCGAAGGGCACGCCACCCGCCTTGATCGAACAGATGCAAGCCGAGTTGAAGAAAGCCCTTAACAGCGAAGAGCTGAAGGCCAGTTGGGCCTCTCTGGGGGCCAATCCACCCAATCTGTGGGGTCCGGACTTTGGCCGATTTGTCGGCAGCGAAATCAAGCGCTGGGCTGAGGTGGTCAAGACATCGGGTGCCAAGCTGGAGTGAACAGCCTGCTTTGATGATGGTGAGTCTGTTCTACCTAGATTGAGTCAACAGGTCCCTGACAAGAACGCCCTCATCAGCTTCAAGCAGGCTTCGATGCAGCTTCATGGCTGCCGGTCCGGCAGCGACCGCATTGCTGCAACAACATCGCAGCGCGCTTGGCGTCCCATGCATCGGCAAGCCGCGCAGCTTGATCGATTCTTGGTTGGCTCACGGTGCCGATCATGCCCATCAAAGGCAATCTGGCTGAGCCACAAACAAGCAAGGTTTTTTGTCGACCTGAAAGTCTGAGCCTAACTCAAGGCGAGGGGCAGTGCGGATCAGGATCGGCTGCAACGCCGCATAGCGCCCGAGGGCGCGCCTGCACAAGCCGTGAAGAGTCATGCAGAGCTTCTCCAAATACGTATGTTCGCGCATAGACATGTTGGGTCAATGCTGCGAAAAACGCAACTCGCGTATCCTCGCGACCATACGGCAACAATGGAAGATCGGCATGAAACTGAACGTGAACGGAACAGTCCACATCGTGGATGTGGAGCCTGCAATGCCTTTGTTGTGGGCCTTGCGCGAAGTTGTCGGCTTGACTGGCACCAAATATGGCTGCGGCGTGGCGCAATGCGGGGCTTGCACCGTTTACCTCAACGGCAAACCGGCACGTTCCTGCTCGATCCCTGTATCTGCAGTGGGCACGATGAAGATCACTACGATTGAAGGCCTGTCCAAGGATGCCAGCCATGCGGTGCAAAAAGCCTGGAATGAACTCGATGTGCCGCAATGCGGTTATTGCCAGTCAGGCCAGGTGATGGCGGCGGCAGCCCTGCTGGACAGCAATCCCAAGCCGACTGATGCCGAAATCGACGATGCGATGAGCAATATCTGCCGCTGCGGCACTTACCAGCGCATTCGCGATGCCATCCATGTGGCCGCCGGACAGAAGAAGCTGGCCGATGTGCTGGCGCTGTACGAGTCTGCCGAAATGAACGCCCAAGCCTGAGAGTCGATCCATGAGCAAAGAATCCTCGAGCATTGACGCCTCGCGTCGCAGTTTCCTGATTGGCGCCGCCAGCGTTGGCGGTGGTCTGGCTATCGGCTTCGCGCCGCCGGCTTTTTCGCAGACCGGTGTGCCAGTCGCCTACACCCTCCTGACGCCCAATGAAATCAATATCTGGGTCGTCATCAAGCCGGATGACAGTTGCGTCATCCGCATCGCGCGCTCTGAAATGGGGCAAGGCACCCGCACCGGTCTGGCCCAATTGGTGGCTGAAGAACTCGATTGCGATTGGTCCAGGGTCACGACCGAAATGCCTACCCCCGGACAGAGCCTGGCACGCAAGCGCGCCTGGGGCGATATGTCGACCGGCGGCAGCCGTGGCATCCGTACTTCGCAGGACTATGTGCGTCGCGGCGGCGCTACGGCAAGGATGATGCTGATGCAGGCGGCAGCGAATCGCTGGAATCTGCCGGTGGCTGAATTGATGACCAAGGAAGGCGTGATCATCCATGCTTTGTCGGGCAAGAGCATTTCCTATGGCAAGGTGGCTGACGATGCGGCCAAACTGACGGCGCCTGATGCCAAACTGGTGGTCCTGAAGAAGCCCGGCCAATGGCGCATTGCCGGCAAATCGATGCGCCGACTCGACACCGCCGACAAGGTCGACGGCCGCAAGGTCTTCAGCATCGATTTGAAGCTGCCCGGCATGCTCAACGCTGCGATCAAGCAATCCCCGGTGTTCGGCGGCAAGCTGGTCAGCTATGACGGCAGCAAGGTCCTCAAGATGCGTGGCGTCAAAGGCGTGGTGCAGGTCGACGACGGCACTGTGGCCGTCGTGGCCGATACTTGGTGGCGAGCCAAGACAGCGCTCGATGCCTTGCCCATAATGTGGAATGAGGGCGGCAATGGCAACACATCCAGTGCCACGATTGCGGCCATGCTGCGTGAAGGCCTGGAAGCCGAAGGCGACTTCTGGCAGCGCAAGGAAGGCGATGCGCCAGCAGCCATTGCCAAGGCGGTGAAAAAAGTCGAAGCGGTCTATACCAGCCCCTTCCTCGCCCACGCGACGATGGAGCCGATGAACTGCACGGTCAGGATCACTGGTGATCGCGCCGAAGCCTGGGTGCCGACGCAGAGCGCTGAAGGCTCGCTTGCTGCCTTGTCTGCAGCCACCGGGCTGGCGCTCGAACAATGCGATGTCTACAAGATGGATTTGGGCGGTGGCTTTGGCCGACGTGGCGGTCAGCAGGAATATGTGACCCAGGCTGCCATGATCGCGAAGAAGTTTCCCGGCAAACCAATCAAGCTGGTCTGGAGCCGTGAAGAGGACATGACGCATGACTTCTACCGGCCGATCTCGATGGCCAAGATGTCTGCTGGTCTGGATGAGCAAGGCAATCTGCTTGGCTTCAAGATTCGTGTGTCGGGCCAGTCATTGAATGCTTCCTTGTCGCCGATGGCGATCAAGAACAACAAGGACACGCGACAGATGCAGGGTTTCTGGGAAGAAGCCGGGGATGCCCAATTGGGCTATAGCTTCCCAAACTTGCTGACCGAATACGCGATGCGCAACAGCCATGTGCCGGTTGGACCCTGGCGCGGTGTCAACACCAACCAGAACGGCATTTATATGGAATGCTTTCTGGAGGAATGCGCCAAGGCAGCAGGCCGCGATTCGCTGGAATTCCGGCGTGCTTTGATGAAAATGCATCCCAAGCATCTGGCTGTGCTGAACGCGGCGG
>Ga0114978_10002820_pt1 | contig 14332 bp, 14 predicted proteins | sample S_140212_EF_Meta_FD_87027 | JGI IMG/M metagenome (GOLD analysis project Ga0114978, IMG submission 87027) | Freshwater microbial communities from Lake Simoncouche, Canada to study carbon cycling - S_140212_EF_MetaG | ecosystem: Environmental > Aquatic > Freshwater > Lake | place: Lake...
AGGGGCGCTGCGCAGCACGCTCAAAAAGATCCGCGTTCAAGACCGGAACGGCAGAACCTACACCATCACAATTCAAATCGAGGTGTGATCGTGTTTTTTATACCTAATATTAAAAGGATAACATCATGATAAAAGGCAATAGTTTTACCTGCGCTCGGTTTCGTGTCGAAAGTGAAAGGTGTCGTTTGATAGCTAAGTTTGACGATGCGCGCGACGCATTAGAGTGCGCGACTCGCGGACGCAAGCCGCGACTGCTCTATCGACATAATCGCCCAGCCGGAACTTGCGAGGGCAATTATGAACTTATCAACATCTACTACCCGAGGGTGACAAATGAAAGCTAAATACATTTTGGAAGCGTTGGAGGTGATGAAGCAGGCTGAAGACCTTTTGGACAATTTGGGGTTTGAACCCGATCCGGTGTTGCGGGGAGATATTTCCTGGAGATTGACCAACGCACGCATTCAGCTGAAGGTGTACAGCGGGGTGAACGACCTGGAGTTGAGCGTGGAGGCTGAGTAACTTTCAAAAACCCCTTTCCAACCAACCAACCGGAAAGGGGTTTTTTATTTCCGGGCTTTGGGGCATAATTGCACCCATGTCCGAAGATGAACCCGATCAGGAAGTCAGCGACTCGCACAACGAGCCCAACTCCACCGCGTCAGCGCAGGTGAAGCGCAAGCCCGGACGCCCCAAGGTGTACCCCGACCGCAAGCCGCACCGGGCCACCGGCGAAGCCAAGGGTCGGCCCAAGAGCGTCACCAGCAAAAAGGTCTTGCTCCGACACGCAATCCTGGACCGCGTCAACACCAAGATGGAAGTGACGCCGTTGGAGGTGATGGTGCTCACGATGCTCGATTTTTGGAGGAATGACGAGAAGCTCGCCGCTTGCGCGATTGCGGAAAAGGCGGCTCCGTACATCCACCCCAAACTCTCCTCCATCCAACAAACCGTTGAGGGCGGCGCCAAGCCGATTCAGATCGAGAATCAAGCAAAAATCTTCGACGAGTTGATGAACTCGATCGAGTTGATCGCGCGCACACGAGTGTTGGCTGAAGATGAAACCAAAACTACTTCCACAGCTCATTGAGAGTGTGAGGGAGAATTTTGAGCAGCTGAACGAGGAGCAGCGTATTGCGTTCGAGTGGCGCAGCCGGTGGCTGATGAGGGCGCACAGCTACCAACTCGAACCCAAGGACGATGCGTGGAGCATTTGGCTATTGCTGGCGGGGCGTGGCGCTGGCAAGACCCGCACCGCCGCTGAGCAGCTTGGGTGGTGGGCGTACCGCAACGCGGGGACACGGTGGTTGGTTTCCGCGCCCACCAGCGGCGACGTGAGGGACACGTGCTTCGAGGGGGAGTCGGGGTTGATAGCGGTGATCCCGCCGGAGCTCGTCCAGGACTACAACAGATCGCTGCACGAGCTGGTGCTGAAGAACGGCAGCTTCATCAAAGGCATCCCCGCCAGCGAGCCACAACGGCTGCGCGGCCCCCAGTTCCACGGGGCGTGGTGCGACGAGCTGGCGGCTTGGGACAGGATCGATGACGCTTGGGACATGATTCAGTTCTGCGTCCGCCTCGGGCAGCGCACTCGCATCCTGATCACCACCACGCCGCGTCCAAAAGATCTGATCCTGGACTTGGTCGGTCGTGAGGGCGACGAGGTGAAGGTGCACCGCGCCTCCACCTACCAGAACATCTCCAACCTCGCGCCCAACTTCCAGCGCCAGCTGTTCCAGTACGAGGGCACAAAGCTCGGTCGCCAGGAAATTTACGCCGAGCTGATCGACGCGGAGGACGGCGGCATCATCAAGCGCGACTGGTTCAAGCTCTGGGCCGCCAGCAAAGAGTTCCCCGTGTTCACCTACATCCTGCAGAGCTACGACTGCGCCACGTCCGAGAAAACCCACAACGACCCCACCGCGTGTTCGGTGTGGGGGGTTTTCCGCCCGTCGCCCGACTCCGAGATGGAGGTGATGTTGATTGATTGTTGGCAGGAGCACATCCAGTACCCCGACTTGCGCCCCAAGGTGATCAGCGAGTACCGCAACCTCTACGGCTCCGACGGCGAGTTCGGCAAGGGGCGGCACGTGGATCTCGTGCTGATTGAGGACAAGTCCGCCGGGATCAGCCTGATCCAAGACCTGCAGCGAGCCGGTCTCCCGGTGCGGGCGTACAACCCCGGCAGAGCCGACAAGCTGCAGCGGCTGAACTTGGTGAGTCACCTGATCGCGAACAAAAAGTGCTGGGTCCCCGAGAGCGACGCCAACAAAGGGTTTGTGGCTTCGTGGGCGGAGCCGCTGATCAGCCAGCTCTGCGCCTTCCCGGAGGTGAGCCATGACGACCTCGTCGACACCACCACTCAGGCCCTGAGGCTGTTGAACGACATGAGACTGATCACGGTGGACCGAGCCGTCATCGAAGACGACTACGTCGAGGACCGACCGCGTCGCATCAACCCCTATGCAGTGTGAGGACGAGCCATGGCTGACCAACTGAAAGCATCCCCCACCTATCCCGGGCAGGAGTCCATTGGCCGCGTTGGTCAGGTGGCTGAGAGGCTCGGCATCAGCTTGCAGGAGGCGATGAGTGTGCTGGCAAAAGAGGGCAACAGCCCGGTCAAGGCATTCCTCGGGAACATGCTGCTGTCTGACCCGTTGAAGTCTGCGGGGACTGCCCTTCAGGACTACACCGGCACTCCGAGGGAGATCACTCCGGAGAGTCCCTACTCGCGCCTGATCAGTGGCAAGGGGATGAACATGAGGCTGGATCCCCGCGTGCTGGACGTGGCCCAGTTTGCCGCACCTATTGCGGCGGTTGGGGCCAAGGCTGGTGTCAAGGGCGCAAAGGCGCTGGGTCCGACTGCGGCGAGGATGGCTGAAGACTACCTGCTGAAGACGGGGCAAATGCTCCCGGTGATCAAGCAAAAGGGTGGGAATTTTAAGCCCGAAGGGACAAAGGCGATTGAGGAATTGAAACGTCCTAATTTGATGCGCCAAGGAAATAACGACATCACTCTGACTCAGGCTTTAAACTGGCCGGGTCTTGAACAAGCGGCTTCTCGCGACTTAGCTCTCAACCAATGGATCGACAAGCAGCTAACCCGCTACGTCAAGAACGAGATGGCCACGCCGGAAGACCCAATCAGGGCGCTGGCGGAGAAGGGGACGCTGCACTTCGACGCGCCACAAGTTCCCGAGTCTGGTGCACTGGACCTCAAGCGGCAAAAATTCGCTGCCGACAACAATGAAAAATGGGGATACGGGGAAACCCGCTTGGCGCAGAACTGGGAAGACGCCGCTGACAAAATGATCACCTCCGTCCCGGCTGAGAACTTCCAGAATTTTGGCTCCAGCAACATGACTGGCAAGCCGGGTTGGGATTGGATCGATAAGGTCGCCCCTGACACGCCGTTGTACACCGTCAAAGACTCCAGCAATCTTTCGAACGTGGGCTTCCCGCACCTGATTGACGAACTGCGCAACGCCACCAACCCGGCGTCTGGACTGCCGAGAGAATTGCTGCTGAAGCCGGAGTCGCTCAGCAGGTTGTCAGTTCCACAGGCTGTTGAGCGGGTGGCCAAGATCAACGAGTGGCGTGCGGCGCAGAAGGTTGAAGCTGATCTGGTCAGGGCTAGGAATCCCGCCACCATGCTGCACAAGGACTACCCAGACAAGGGCTACTCGTGGCAGGAGTTGAGAGCGCCAGAGGCCGCTAAGTCAATTGAAGAGCTTACGCCCCAGCAGAGGTCGTGGTATGAGGAATATACTGCCGGTGGTGTGACACCTGAGAGAGCCTTGGCCGAAGCCTCCAAGCGTGAAAACAAAACCCTTGAAGACGCCTTGAAGTACGAAGGCGAACAGATGGGTCACTGTGTCGGCGGGTACTGTCCTGATGTGTCGTCTGGAAAGAGCCGAATCTTCTCCCTGCGTGATGCGAAGGGCCAACCTCATGTGACGATTGAAGTTGGGGCGTCAAAAACGCTTACTCCAGAAAAAAGAGAAGCCCAAATGGGTTTCCTTGTTCAACGCTTGCTGGGTGAAGGAATTCCTGAAGAGCAAGCTATACAGCAGGCGGCAAAGCTATACCCAGAGTCAGAAACTATGCAAAGAATCACCCAAATCAAAGGCAAGTCCAACCGCGCCCCCAACGAGGAGTACCTGCCCTATGTGCAGGACTTTGTGCGGTCGGGCAAGTGGAGTGATGTGGAAGATTTGCAAAACACAGGGCTGTACAAAACTCACGGGAGCACCGGGTTGTCGCGCGACATTTCGCCGGAAATGAGCGGCAACGCTCGCCAGTTGGCTTACGGGAGGGCGAGTGCTGCGGGGGAGATCCAGCCCTACATGACCAAGGCCGAGATTGAAACGGTGATGAAGAAGCACGCCCCAGAAGACATCTGGTCGCGTCCCGGTGAGCCGATGACCGAGGCGGACATCACCGACCCTTTTGAGCCAGAGCCCGGAATGAAGCGTGGTGGCCCCGTCAGCCAAGACGCCATGAACCTGGCGGTGCTGAATCAGAAGGTTCAGAAGCGTGGTGCTGGTGGTGTGATGAAGGGCGTTAAGGCTCTGATGAATGCAGCCGAAGATGCCAAGCGTTTGAGGGCTGCTGCTAAGGCTGCTGATGCTCTTCCAAAAGGTCAACAGGCTGTTCTGTCGTCGGCAGAAAGTAAGGCTAATTTGGAAAAGTTCCTATCGACAAGTCAGGACAGGCGTCGGTTGTATCACGCAACACCAGCTAACTTCTCGGAGTTTCAAGGCAAAGGGTTTGACCCGACTATAAGTGGTAATGCAACATGGCTAACCGCAAACAAGGAAATGCAACCAGCGGCTCACAACACCAGTTCAAGAAAGGAAGTCTACCGTGAAGGCGTCAATGTGATGCCTGTGCATGTACAAGCAGAGCGACCATTGGTGATGGACGATGAAATAATGGAAGACTGGGCTAAATCGGCTTTTGCAGATAACAGTCCAGAGTTTCCATTTCTTATTGCCCCTGAGTGGCTAAAGAAAATAAAAGCCGAGGGATATGACAGCATATTTCACCCGCGCTCTGGTGAAGTAATTATGCTTGAGCCAAACAAAATTAAGTCAGCCATTGGTAATCGCGGGACGTATGACATCGGTGAGTCTGATATTTCTAAAGCCAAGGGTGGATCAGTAAGCCAAGACGTCATGAACATGGCGGTGCTGAATCAGAAGGTTCAGCACAAGCAAGTTGGCGGGGCGATGCGAGGGGCGCGTAACCTGGCGATGTTCTTGCAGAAATTGGCCGCAGAAGCCCCGATGCAAGCGCAACAAATACGCAAGGCTCTGGGTCAAGCGTTCACAACCGGCAGCGAGCACTCGGTTGTTGGCCCAACGCACAGCGTCCCCAACGAGCCTCGGCGTGTTGGCCGCATCACCACCCAAGGCAAAGACTATGCTGTCGCCCCCAGTCAATCAGACATCCAGAGTGCGGTGAAGGGCAAATCTAGCATTGTTGATTTTCACACACATCCAAATGACACTGGTAGTGCATTTGCAGTTTCCCCCAGCGCTGGAGATTTTCACTTCTCAGCGAATGAGTATTTCCCAGGGCGAGAGTCGCGAGAGTTGAAAACGCTCATCGCCTCTCCTGCAGACGCTGAACTCAGAACGCCAACTGAGTATTCGTTTTTCGCAACCGACAACCCTGGGAAGGCTTTTGATCGGCGTGCGTATGAAGCTGCAGTGTACGAGCTTCAGAGGAGTGGGAAAAACACCTTCAAAGATGTTCTGAAAGACCCCAGGTTTAGCGATTACTTCGAGAGTGGCGGGAGCATTGGCGACTGGGCGCAGGACATCTCGCCGTTGGCACTTTTGAAGCTGCGCGAGCTGCAAGGTCTTGGGCGTGGGGAACTGAAACTGAGCGGCAGAGCTCTCACCCCGATTGGCGGAACCAACATCGAACTGTACGACATGATGCAGCCCGCAGCAACCGAGTTCTTGCGCGGCAAGGGGTTTGAAAAAGGTGGCCCCGTCAGCCAAGACGCTATGAACCTGGCGGTGATGAGCCCAGAGGCCACGCGTCTGCGCAAGGCGATAACTAACGAACAACGAATCAAAAACTAAGGAAACGTCATGGCTGATATGCCGATTGACCCGAACTTCAACCGCTTCATCGACGAGTTGCAGATGACGCCTGACGGCGGGGCTGAAGTTATGCTGGATGAGGAGCCTCCTGAAGTTGAGGAAATGGAAGACGGCTCCGCTGTGGTCACGCTCGAAAAGACAAAAGGCCCGGAGGAGGACACCGACTTCTACGAGAATCTCGCGGACACTCTGGACATCAACGACCTGAATTCAATTGCCACCCGTTACTTGGACATGATCAGCAAGGACAAGGAGGCACGCAAGGAGCGGGACAAGCAGTACGAGGACGGGTTGAGGCGGACGGGGCTAGGCAACGACGCTCCGGGCGGCGCTACGTTCATGGGCGCTTCCAAGGTGGTGCATCCGGTGATGGCGGAGGCTTGTGTAGACTTTGCTGCTCGGGCAATCAAAGAACTGTTCCCGCCTGATGGCCCGACGCGGACGAACATCCTTGGGGAGGTGACTGAGCAAAAGAGCGAGGTTGCTGAACGCAAGCGCGACTACATGAACTGGCAGTTGACGGAACAGATTGAAGAGTTCCGTGACGAGCAGGAGCAGTTGCTGGCGCAGCTTCCGTTGGGCGGGAGTCAGTTCCTGAAGATGTGGTGGGATGACCAAAAAAAGCGTCCCTGCGCTGAGTTCGTGCCAATTGACAACGTGTACCTGCCGTTCAGTGCGGTGAACTTCTACACGGCGCAACGGGTGACCGAGGTTCACAACATCTCGGAGTGGGAGTTTAAAAACCGGATGACTCGTGGGCTGTACCGGGACATAGAGGTGATCCGGGCGACGATGGAGCCTGACCCCACTGGACCCGAGAAGGCCAACAACAAGATCGAGGGCAAGCAGTATCAAGACGATGAGGACGGGTTGCGTCGTGTGTTCCACATCTACACATGGCTGGAGCTCGAGGACGACGGAGAGACTGACGGGAAGTCGGCCCCGTACATAATGATGATTGACGAGTTGGAGGGCGAAGTTCTGGGCCTCTACCGCAACTGGGAAGAGGGCGACGACACACTGACCAAGCTGGACTGGCTCATTGAATTCAAATTCATCCCGTGGCGGGGTGCCTACGCGATCGGCCTGCCGCACCTGATTGGAGGGCTATCTGCCGCGCTGACCGGGGCGCTGCGAGCGTTGCTGGACTCCGCCCACATCAACAACGCCCCCACCATGCTCAAGCTCAAGGGCGCTCGGATCAGCGGGCAGAGCCAGCAGGTCGATGTAACGCAGGTGGTGGAGATAGAGGGCGCACCGGGGGTTGATGACATCAAGAAGATTGCCTTCCCCATGCCGTTCAATCCTCCCTCTGCGGTTCTGTTTCAGTTGATGGGGTTCTTGCAAACCGCTGCCAAGGGCGTTGTCACAACGTCCGAGGAGAAGATTGCCGACGTATCGAGTCAGGCTCCTGTCGGAACGACACAGGCTTTGATCGAACAGGGGGCGGTGGTGTTCAGCGCAATTCACGCCCGGCTGCACAACTCGCAGCGGCGAGTGTTGATGGTGCTCCAGCGGCTGAACAGGTGGTATCTGGACGAGCAGAAGAAGGGCGACATCGTTGCCGAGTTGCCGATCAAGCGCGAGGACTTCAAGCGCAACAGCGACATCGTGCCGGTGTCTGATCCGCACATCTTCTCTGAGACGCAGCGTATGGCCCAGACGCAAGCGGTGTTGGCGTACCTAGACAAGTACCCCGACCTGTTTGACAAACGAGTGGTTGTGGGGCGGGCATTGAAGCAGATGAAGATCCCCAACATTCAGGAGCTAATGCCGCAATACTCCAAGCCGCAGGAGATGCACTCGGCGGACGAGAACGCGGCAATGTCGATGGGGAGGATGGCGGTTGCTTATCCGAGGCAGGACCATATGGCGCACATTGCCTCGCATTTGTCCTTTGCCAAGGATCCCACACTGGGGATGAACCCGATCATCGCCCCCGCGTTCATCCCGCAGGTTCTCCAACACATCAAGCAGCACATGATGCTGTGGTACACGCAGAAGATGAATCAATACACCTTGATTCCTGCAAAGGTGAAGGCGCAGAAGTACGAGGACTCCAAGATTGCGCCTGAAATTGATCGCGCAATGGCGGCGGCAGCGGGGCATGTGGCGATGGACACGCAGCAGGAGTTTGCCCAGATCCTTCAGCAGATCCAGCAACTGATGCAGGCTGCACAGCAGTTCGGCAAACCGCAACCCGCGGCGATGGATGGTGATGCGCAAGCAATTCTGCAGGCTTCAATGGCAGAGACTCAACGGCGTGCCGCAAAAGATCAGGCTGACATTCAGCTTAAGCAAGCGCAAATGGCGCAGGATCAGCAGGATCAGAACCGGCAAGACCAATTCAAGGCGGCAATGAACACAGAAAACAACCTGACAAAAGAGCGTATGCAAACGCTCGACTTGACGGTGGAGGCGGCAAAATTGAAGAGAGAGCAGTCTGAATCAGCAATTGACCTGCAAAATGAGTTGCAACGTAACCTTTACAGAGGAGTTTGACATGGCGACAAGCGACAAAGAGCAGCAAAGCGAGATGGTTCCTCAGCATAAGCGTCTGGCACAAGGCGCTCCTGTGAATGGGGCAAAAGAAGCCAAACAACCCGCACAAGGAGGACTCTCACAAGCTAAAAAATCCAAATGAGATATGAAAGCGACTTCATCAGCGCAATAAAGGTACGGCAGGCTGACATAGCCTTGTCTCTCACTGCGGGTCATGTAGTGAATTTTGAGACGTATCAGCGCTTGGTGGGTCAATACGCGGGGCTGGAAGAAGCCCTGCAGATCCTTAACGATTTGTTGAAGGAAGACGATGAGTGAAACTCCGGTTGCTTCTCACGAAGCTGATTTGGCGGGCGCATTTCCTGCTGTAGACCCCGGTGCTGCACCTCTTGGAGCAAGAGTCCTGATTCAATTGCGGATGGCGAAGAAAAAAGTCACTGCTTCTGGGATTATTTTGGCTCAAGAAACCCGAGATACTGAGAAAGCGCAGAATCCGGTGGGGAAAGTGGTTGGGATTGGTCCTTTGGCGTTTAAAAAGCGCGACACGATGGAGCCGTGGCCCGAGGGGTCGTGGTGTGAGATTGGGGATTATCTCCGCGTGCCGAAATGGACGGGCGATCGATGGGAAGTCATGCTCCCAGACGCTCCAGAAGGTGAGGATAAGGTTGAATTTATCATCATCAACGACCACGAAGTCATTGCCAAAATCACCGGCAACCCACTGGAAGTGAGGGCATTTGTATGAGCACAGAACCGATTAAGGTTGAAGAGCCTGCTCTGATTGTAGATGAGCAAAAAGACGGAAGCGTAACCGTTGAAGGCATGGATTTGCCTCCAGAGGACGCTCAAGAAGCTTCCAGCGGCGATTCCGCAGAGCGAAGGGCTGAGGGCGGGGCTGTTCCTGAAGACGGTGGCGTGGACCATCCTGATGACACCGAGGCTATCCGTTCTGCGCGGCGTGAAAAGCGCAAAGCTAAGAAGGTTTATCATCGTCAGCAGCAGCAGGAGAAGGACGTCCGATTCCAGCAGCTTCAGCGGCAGAATCAGGAGCTTTTGGCGCGGTTGTCTGCTGTGGAGGTAAAAACTCACGGCTCTGAACTGGCTCGTATCGACAAAGCAATCGAAGACCAGCAAGTCAGAATCCAGTACGCCAAGATGAAGATTGCCGAAGCTGCACAAGGGTCGGATGGCGAGGGAATGGCAAACGCTCAGGAGATGTGGTTTGAGGCGAGACGGGCCGCGGAAGCTTTGCAGAACCTCAAAAAACATGCCGCCACCCCACGACAGCAGGCAATTGCCCCAGACCAAGATGTGCAGCGTCAGGCTGCATCGTGGATGGAGCGGAATTCATGGTACGACCCCAGCGGCGGGGACGAGGATTCGGACATCGCCTTAATCATCGACAAACGCATGGCCAAAGAGGGCTGGGATCCGAAAAGTGTTGACTATTGGGAAGAGTTGGACTCCCGGCTGCAGAAAAAACTTCCCCACCGCTACTCTGACGAATACGAAGAGGAAAGGCCAGCAACCCGGAGGCCCAAGAGCGTCATCGTCGGCAGTGGGCGGGAAAATTCTTCTTCCAGTGGGGGTAAGAACACCTTCACCCTCAACCCTGATCAGGTCAGAGCAATGAAAGATGCTGGGATGTGGGATGACACTGAAAAACGCGCCAGAATGATCCGTAGGTATGCTCAAGACGCTCGTCAGAATAGGAATAACTAAAATGCAAAACACTCGTATTCGTAAAGATCTCACTGCCGGTGGTCGCGAAAATCGTTCGGCTGTTGACTTGGAGAGAGAATCGCCCGATAATCAATTTGTCTCGTCTGAAGAGCGTCGCAGGATGTGGAAGGACGAGTGGGTACAAAGTGCATTGCCAAATGTTCCGGGAATCTCCGGATGGCACCTGTGCTGGTTATCGACCACCAATAGTTACGACAGCATTGACAAACGGATTCGCCTTGGTTACGTTCCCGTGAAAGCGGATGAGTTGCCGGGGTTCGACAATTACCGTGTAAAAGCTGGCGAGCAAACTGGTTACATTGCATGCAACGAAATGTTGCTTTATAAAATCCCGATGGAACAGTATCAGGAAGTTATGACGCACTTTCACCACGAGCAGCCGCTGGAAGAAGCGAACAAAATTCGCTTACAAGCAGAGCAGCAACTGGCGCGTGATAGTTCAGGCAAACGTCTGGGTCAGGTAGAAGGCGAGGGCATGGAAACCTTAGATAAACCAATTCCCGCACCAATATTTTGATGCGGTAACCTCAAAAAATTAGGAGTGACACTCATGTCTGCAACTAGCGCTCCGTTTGGCTTTCGCCCTGTCTTCCACCCTTCGGGGCTGGACAGAGCAATTGCGCTTGCCAACGGTATTGCCAGTGGTTACGCCACTGGGATTCTCAAGAACCAACCCGTTGCCCTGAACTCCAGTGGTGTGCTAATCATCGCCACCGCCGGAAGTGGTTTTCAGGGTTCTTTTGCTGGCGTGGAATACACCGACGCTTCGGGACGTCGCCAGATCAATAACCAGTTCCTCGCCAACACCGCTTTTCAAGCAGGTTCGTGTATCGCTTACTACTACAGCGATCCGCTGATCGTCTACGAAGTTCAAGTTGACGGTACGTTGTCTCAGACTGCAATTGGCGATCAGGCGAACATGAGCAACGCAACTGCCGGTAGCACCACCACCGGACTGTCTGCGGCGACGCTTTCGTCTTCGTTGGCTGGTAGCTCTGCCGTTGGGGATTTCCGAATCCTCGACATAGCCCCCTATGCAGATAATGCATGGGGAGACGCATACCCAATTGTCCGCGTGCAAGTAAGCCGCAGCCAATTCGTGGCAACCATTAACGCCATCTAAGGAGAATAAATAATGGCTGCTCCGATGCGTAGTACAGACTTCCGGTCGATTGTTGAGCCAATCCTCAACGAATGTTTCGACGGAGTTTATGACCAGCGTACCGACGAATGGTCACGAGTGTTTCGTGAACAGAACGGTATTCCTAGAAATTATCATGAAGAGCCTGTCCTTTACGGCTTTGGTGCTGCACCGCAACTGCCTGACGGCACGCCGGTAACGTACCAACAGGGTGGTGTACTGTTCCTCCAGCGTTACGTCTACAACGTCTATGGTCTGGCGTTTGCGTTGACGAAGGTGCTGGTAGAGGACGGCGACCACATCCGTATTGGTCAGGTGTATGCAAAGCACCTTGCTCAATCGCTGATTGAGACGAAAGAAACGCTGTCAGCCAACGTGCTGAATCGCGCTTTCAACTCGTCTTATGTTGGCGGTGACGGCGTGCAACTCAATAGCTCGGCGCATCCGATTGTCAACGGCACGTTCAGCAACCTGCTGACCACTGCTGCCAATCTGTCGCAGACCTCGCTTGAGCAGATGCTGATCCAGATTCGTCAAGCTGTTGACAACAACGGCAAGAAGATTCGTCTGGTTCCGCGTCAATTGGTGGTTGCTCCGGGCAACATCTTCCAAGCAGAAGTTCTGCTGAAGAGTGTGTTGCGCACTGGTACTGCAAACAACGACGTCAACCCGATCAAGTCAATTGGTCTGCTTGATGAAGGTGCTGCAGTGCTGTCGCGCCTGACCTCACCGACAGCTTGGTGGGTTCAGACCGATGCTCCGGAAGGCATGAAGCTGCTGATGCGTCGTGCTTTGGAGAAGACGATGGAAGGCGACTTCGAGACGGACTCCATGCGCTACAAGGCCACGGAGCGTTACCAAGTTGGCTTTACCGACCCGCGTGCCATGTACGGCACTCCGGGCGTCTAGTAGTGAATCGGGGCTGGCTATAAAGGTCAGCCCCACTCTTTTTTAATGTATTCGTTAAACTTTTCAAGAAGGAAACGAAATGCCTCAGTTCTCAGATGACCTGTATTTAGGCCCAGCCCAAACCTTTATGGGTGTAGGCAACAATCCGGTGAATGCCACTTTCACTGGCTCCATCGCCACTACAACCTTGACTGTCACCGCGATGTTGAGCGGCGACCCGTTGTATGTTGGTCAATTCATCACCGGCTCCAGCGTGACCGTTGGCAGCTATATCACCGCGTTCGGCACTGGTGCAGGAACGACCGGCACTTACACCGTGAGTGCATCGTCCACCGCTTCCAGCACCACCATGTACGCTTCTGGAAATGCTGCAATCTCAGATCCTTCAAACATGGACCTTGGCATTGGCCCGTTGGGTCGTGTTTATGTGTTTGATGTAATCCCGGAGGTAAAGTCTACCACCAACATCGCAACCGCAGCCATTTACACCTCTGCTGTTACTTTGACCGCTGGTGCTGGCACGCGCTCTGTGGTTCGTGCTGATGGCACCACGGTTGTTCAGCTTGACTGCGCCCGCGCTGTTGCAACGACTACTGGTGCAGGCTCTCCGACCACGCGCAACGTCACCGTTTCTGGCTACGACTACTACGGTCAAGCCATGAGCGAAGTGATTGCAACTGGTGCTGTTGCTTCAACAACGGTGAACGGCAAGAAAGCATTCTTCCAGATCAGCGGCATCACAATCTCTGGCAGTCCCGTGGTCACGGTTGCTGTTGGAACGACCGATCTGATTGGCCTTCCGGTTCGCGTGACAGATCGTGCATATGTTTCGAGAGCGGGATGGGACAACACCTTGGCTGAGGACGCGGGCACTTTGGCGGTGGCTGTTACGACCAACCCTGCAACGACCACCACTGGCGATGTACGCGGCACTTATGTTCCTTCCAGTGCAACTGACGGTCAAAAGCGTCTCGTCATGAATATCTCCCTCCCAGCGTTGGCTGTTGGGCCGAATGCAACCCGTCTTGGCGCGCTCGGCGTCACGCAGGCATAAGGAGAAAATCATGGGCCAATTCAAACCGATGGTAAAGATGGAAACCACCGAACCTTCAGTGATTCTCAAGCTGAAGAAGGGTGGTCATGTCGCCATGAAGTCTAAGGGCGAAGAAGGCTACAAGCCGATGAAGAAGATGGACGGCGGAGCGATGGCAGCATTGGCGGGGACACCTGCTTTGGTGGGTCGTCCCGCGGTCAATGCTCCGGTGGCTTCGCCGGGACGTCCCTCCATGAATGATCGTCGCAAGGCGATGATGATGGCTAAGATGATGAAGCAACGTCAAGCCATGCCTGCTCCGATGATGAAGAAGGGTGGCAAAGCTGACGACATGGCTCAAGACAAAGCTATGGTCAAAAAAGCCTTCAAACAGCACGACATGCAAGAGCATAAGGGCGGCAAAGGCACCAAGCTGTCACTGAAGACTGGTGGCGTTGGAATGAAGGCTGCTGGTTTTGCCAAGGGCGGTGGTGTGAAGTTGGGTGGTGCTGGCGGTTACAAGAAGGGCAGCAAAGTGATGAGCTACGTTGATGGGAATGTGGTTGGTACGCCTCCGGGCAAGACCAACACCACCACTGGTGGCGTGCGCTTGGGCAATGCTGGCGGTTTCAAGAAGGGTGGTTCCGCAAAAAAAGCCTACGCCACGGGGGGGCTTGTTGATTCAGGCAAACCCGTGGCGATGCCCGAAGGACGTAAAAAGCCTTCAGCCCCTGTGAGCATCAACCAACTTTCTGGTACTTTCAAAAAGGGTGGAAAGGTTAAGCGGATGAAAGATGGTGGTGATGCTCAGTCCAAAAAAGAGACAAAAGGCTACAAAGGCACTTACGCCACTCAGGAAGCTGAAAATATAGCTGATCGTGAGGCCAT
>Ga0114978_10002821_pt1 | contig 14330 bp, 9 predicted proteins | sample S_140212_EF_Meta_FD_87027 | JGI IMG/M metagenome (GOLD analysis project Ga0114978, IMG submission 87027) | Freshwater microbial communities from Lake Simoncouche, Canada to study carbon cycling - S_140212_EF_MetaG | ecosystem: Environmental > Aquatic > Freshwater > Lake | place: Lake...
CATCCTCGACATCGCCGACCACTGCGAATTCGAGGAAATCGCCTATCTGCTGATCCACGGCACCCTGCCCAGTGCGGCCCAGCTCGCCAATTACAAGCTCAAGCTGCAGGCACTGCGCGGCCTGCCGCAAGCAGTGAAAGCCGCACTCGAATGCCTCCCCGCCGCCGCGCACCCGATGGACGTCATGCGTACCGGCTGTTCGGTTCTGGGCTGCGCCATGCCGGAAAAAGACGACCACAACATGCCCGGCGCGCGCGACATCGCAGACCGCCTCATCGCTTCGTTCGGCTCCATGCTGCTCTACTGGTTTCACTTCAGCCAGAACGGACGCCGCATCGAAGTCGAGACCGACGACGATTCGATCAGCGGTCATTTTCTGCATCTGCTGCATGGCAAACGGCCGACTGCCAAGTGGGTGCGCGCGATGCATACATCGCTCAATCTTTATGCGGAGCACGAATTCAACGCATCGACTTTCGCCTGCCGCGTCGTTGCCGGCACCGGATCGGACATGCATTCCGCAATCACCGGCGGCATCGGCGCGCTGCGCGGCCCCAAGCACGGTGGCGCCAACGAAGTCGCGTTCGAGATCATGAACCGCTATGAAAGCCCGGACGCCGCGGAAACCGACATCGTGACGCGCGTCGCCAACAAGGAAGTCGTGATCGGTTACGGCCACCCGGTTTATACCATCGCCGATCCGCGCAACAAGATCATCAAGGAAGTCGCGCGCAGCCTGTCGAAAGACACCGCCGACATGGCGATGTTCGAAATCGCCGAGCGTATCGAGACCGTCATGATGCGCGAGAAAAAAATGTTCGCCAACCTCGACTGGTTCTCCGCCGTGTCGTATTTCAAGATGGGCGTGCCGACCGCGATGTTCACGCCGATATTCGTGATCTCGCGCACCGCCGGCTGGGCCGCGCACGTGATCGAGCAGCGCATCGACGGCAAAATCATCCGGCCGACTGCGAACTACACCGGCCCCGAGCCGTGCAAATTCGTGCCACTGGCCGAGCGTGAGAAAACTGCCGCGAAATCAAAGTAAAACCTGCCGCCAAGGCGCCAAGACGCAAAGAACTGCAACAAGACGAAGAAATCAGGACACTTTGCGCTACCCTTTGCGCCCTTGCGGCAAAGATTTTTTAGTCACGGAGGATGAACATGGGATTCGTGATCGTAAAAACCCTCATTTCCGCCATCATCATCACGATGGTGTCGGAAGTCGCCAAGCGCAGCCCTGCGTTCGCAGCATTGATCGCATCGCTGCCGCTGGTGTCCGTGCTCGGCATGATCTGGATTTACCAGGAAACGCACGACATACCGCGCATCGCGGAACACTCCCAGGCAACTTTCTGGTTCGTACTGCCGTCGCTGCCGATGTTTCTGCTTTTGCCGGCGATGCTGCGCCACGGCATGGGCTTTTATCTCGCACTCGCCATCAATTGCACCATCACCGCCCTGCTGTATCTCGCCATGGTCAAAGCGGGTGCGTATTTCGGCATTAAATTTTAGTTTTTTTCCATTCCAACCGATAGAGCAAACATGTCCAGCCATATAGCAGCGAACCCGCGACAAAAAACCGACCAGGTCATCCTCGACATCGCCGATTACGCGTTGAAGCACGCCATCAAGAGCGCCGAGGCCTATAACACCGCCCGGCTGTGCCTGATGGATACACTGGGTTGCGGATTCGAAGCGCTGTCCTATCCCGCGTGCACCAAATTGATGGGCCCCATTGTCCCGGGCACCGTCGTTCCCAACGGCGCCAAGGTGCCGGGCACGTCGTTTCAGCTCGATCCCGTCGCCGCCGCCTTCAACATCGGCTGCATGATCCGCTGGCTCGATTTCAACGACACCTGGCTCGCGGCCGAATGGGGCCACCCTTCCGACAATCTCGGCGGCATCCTCGCCGCCGCCGATTACCTGTCGCGCACGCGCGTTGCCGCAGGCAAGGCGCCGCTGACCATGCGCGAAGTGCTGACGGGCATGATCAAGGCGCACGAAATCCAGGGCGTCATCGCGCTTGAAAACAGTTTCAACCGCGTCGGTCTCGATCACGTCGTGCTGGTCAAGGTCGCCAGCACCGCCGTGGTGACCGCGATGCTTGGCGGCACGCGCGAAGAAGTCATCAACGCGGTGTCCAATGCCTGGATCGACGGCCAATCGCTGCGCACCTATCGCCATACGCCCAATACCGGCTCGCGCAAATCGTGGGCGGCGGGCGACGCCACCAGCCGCGCGGTTCGGCTCGCATTGATGGCGCTCAAAGGCGAGATGGGCTATGCGTCCGCCCTCACCGCCAAGATCTGGGGCTTCTACGACGTGCTGTTCAAGGGCAAGCCGTTCAAATTCACGCGCAAGTACGGCTCGTACGTGATGGAAAACATATTGTTTAAAATTTCGTTTCCGGCCGAGTTCCACGGCCAGACCGCTGCCGAGTGCGCTGTGGTCCTGCACCCGGCGGTGCGCGACCGCATTGCCGACATCAAGAAGGTCGTCATCACCACGCACGAGTCCGCCATCCGCATCATCGACAAAAAAGGCGTGCTCAACAATCCGGCCGACCGCGATCACTGCATCCAGTACATCGTCGCTATCGGACTCATCAAGGGCAACGTGGTGGCGACCGACTACGAAGACGACGTCGCAAGCGACCCGCGCGTCGATGCGCTGCGCTCCAAAATGGTCTGCGTCGAGAAAAAGCAGTGGACGCTCGATTACCTCGATTCATCGAAGCGTTCCATCGCCAATGCGGTGCAGGTTTTTTTCAAGGACGGCAGCAAGACCGAAAACATCGCCTTCGAATACCCGATCGGCCATCGCCGCCGCCGCAAGGAGGGCGTGCCGTTGCTCGAAGCCAAGTACAGGACCAATCTGGCGCGCCGTTTTCCCGCCAAACAGCAGGCCGCGATATTCAGCCTGTGCAACGACCAGAAAAAACTCGAGGCAACACCAGTACATGAATTCGTCGACCTTTTCGTGATCTGATATATCGAAAGAACCGATATGCGAAGCAATCTGATCCGCCCCGCCGCAGTCGCTGCGCTGCTTGCGCCCCTGGCGGCAGCTGCCGCCATGACGCCGGGGCTCTACGAATACACCATCAAGATGAGCATGCCGGGCGCGCCCGCCAATATGCCGGCGCAAACATTTCAGCGCTGCCTCAACGCGAAAGACATGGAAGGCAGCAAGGCTTACGAAATGCCGCCCAGTCCCGGCAGCGACTGCCAGATCAAGGACCTCAGCCAGAGCGGCGGACAGTTCTCCTACAAGATGGCGTGCACCAAGCCGCAAAAAATCGACGGTGCGGTGCAGGGCTCGCTGACGTCCACCGGCATGACGATGGAAATGACGATGGCCATGGCCGGCATGGCGGGCCACATGACGCAATCGATTACCGCGAAGCGAATCAGCGACTGCAAGTAATGAGCGCAAGACTGCAAAACGTCGCGCCAGCATCGCACGGGCTGCTGCCGAACCCGGCGCTGGCCGGTTTAGTGCCACGCGTCGTCGCTGGCGTGCTCGAACTGCCGGTCTATCACATGCGCGGCGGTACTTCGACCGGCATCGTGTTGTGGCATGAGCACCTGCCCACCGACCTCGCGCTGCGCGAAGAAGCGATCCGCTGGCTGATGGGCGTGCCGCCGGCAGGCGAAGTCAAAGGCAACAAGCAGACGACCGGCCTCGGCCGCGGCCCATCGACCAGCAACAAGGTATTCATCATCGACCGCTCGCCGAACACCGACGCCGACGTTACGAGCACGCTTGCGCAGCTTGCGTCCGACAAGGCCGCCATCGACTGGAGCGTCAATTGCGGCAACATGTCCGCGGCGCTGACCATGTACGCGCTGGATACCGGATTATTCAAAGCATCAACCGGTAACACCGTGATGCGGATATTCAACACCAATACCGGCGTGACGACCGACGCAACGGTCAAAACGCCAGATGGCACGCCATACATACCCGCCGACACTGAAATTCCCGGCGTGATGGGCAAATTTCCCGGCGTCGAATTGAGCCTGCGCAATCCAGTTGGCGCCAAGACCGGCAACTTGCTGCCGACCGGCAATGTTGTCGACAATTTTGCCGGCGTGGATGCCTCGTGCGTCGACGTGGCGGTACCCATGGTGATCTTAAGTGCGGCCGCTCTCGGCAAAACCGGCCAGGAAACAGTCGAAGAACTCGGGCGCGACCACGCGCTGAAACAGCGCCTGCAGGCGATCTGGGTAGAGGCGGGCCGCAAAATGGGGCTGCGCGCGAAAAACGGCGACCTGATGAGCGCCGACGACCTCGCGCGCAGCGAAACCATCCCGAAAATCTGCCTGGTCGCGCCGCCGCAGGGCGAAGAACACATTCTCGTGCGTTACTTTACGCCGCAAACGCCGCATAATTCGCTTGCGGTGACTGGCGGTTGCTGCCTCGCCGTCGCCTGCCTGCTGCCTGGAACTACGGCAAACAAGCTGGCGCGCGGCGTGCCGGTGATAGACGCCACAGAAAGCGTGACCGTCATGCAGATGCGCAACCCCGCAGGCGTGCTGCGCGCGCGCATTGCGGCGTCGATGACCGCATCCGGCATGCATATCAGCAGCGCGGCATACGAGCGCAGTTCGCAGATTTTTCTGCGCGGACATTTTCCGTTGTATTGCGCGTCCGCGCAGCTCAAAGCGTTTGGTAAACAATGGCAACAATGACTTTTATAGGATGACTACGAAAATGGCACACGACCCGTTTAAAGCACTGCAGGAATTCAAGCTCAAGTCCGGCAAGACCGGCAAATACTACTCGCTCGCCGCCCTCGAAAAGGCCGGCCTGGGAAAGACGTCGCGCATGCCGATCAGCCTGCGCGTGGTGCTTGAATCGGTCCTGCGCAACTGCGACGGCAAGCGTGTCACGGAAGACGCCGTGCGCGCGCTGGCCGGCTGGAAGCCGAACGGGCCACGCACACAGGAACTGCCTTTCGTGCTTGCCCGCATCATGCTGCAGGACATGGCGGGCTTTCCCGCGCTGAACGACTTCGCCGCCATGCGCGCCGAGGCGCAGCGCCAGAAATTCGACCCGACCAGGATAGAGCCGCTGGTGCCGGTCGATCTGGTCGTCGACCACTCAGTTGTCGTCGACGTGCATAACTCGAAAGACGCCCTGCGCAAAAACATGGAGATCGAGTTCGAGCGCAACGGCGAGCGCTACACCTTCCTCAAGTGGGCCAAGGCGGCCTTCTCTGGCATCCGCGTCGTACCCCCGGGCAACGGCATCTGCCACCAGGTCAACCTTGAATACCTCTCGCGCGGCGTGTGGGAAAGAGACGGCGTGTATTTCCCCGACTCCACCGTCGGCACCGACTCGCATACGACCATGGTCAACGCCATTGGCGTGCTGGCATGGGGTGTCGGCGGCATTGAAGCCGAAGCCGGCATGCTCGGCCAGCCCTACTACTTCCTCGAGCCCGATGTCGTCGGCGTGCACATGAGCGGCAAGTTGAATCCAGGCGTGACTGCCACCGACCTCGTGCTGACGGTCACCGAACTGCTGCGCAAAACGAAGGTCGTCAACAAGTTCGTCGAGTATTTCGGCGAAGGCGCCACCTCGCTGTCCCCGACCGACCGCGCCACGGTCGCCAACATGGCGCCCGACTACGGCGCGACCTGCGGCTTTTTCGCCATCGACGACAAGACCCTCGAGTACTACCGCATGTCCGGCCGCGAAGAGCACGTCGATGCCATCGAGTCCTACCTCAAGGTGCAGGGCATGTATGGCATCCCGAAACAAGGCGAGATCGACTACTCGCAAGTCGTCGAACTCGATCTCTCGACCGTACGGCCCAGCGTGTCGGGCCCGAAACAGCCCGAGGATCGCATCAATCTGGAGAACATCGGGAGCCGCTTCACGGAGCTGTTCTCGAAGCCCGTGGCCGACAGCGGCTACAACAAGCCGGCCGCCGACCTGACGAAACGTTACCCGGTCGCGAATCCTGCCATCGGTGACGTCGGCCATGGCGACATCGGCATTGCCGCCATCACGTCGTGCACCAATACCTCAAACCCGTGGGTGCTGCTGGCCGCGGGCCTGCTCGCCAAGAAAGCGGTCGAGCGCGGCATGAAACCGCATCCGCGCGTGAAAACCTCGATGGCGCCGGGCTCCAAAGTAGTCACCGCCTACCTCAAGGATTCCGGTCTGCTGCCCTATCTCGAGCAACTCGGTTTCTACGTCGTCGCTTACGGCTGCACCACCTGCATGGGCCTCGCCGGTCCGCTCGACAAGGAGCTCGAAGAGAGCATTGTGAAGAACGATGTGATTTCCGCCGCCGTCCTTTCCGGCAACCGCAACTTCGAGGCACGCGTACACCAGAGCCTCAAGGCCAACTTCCTGATGAGTCCGCCGCTGGTCGTCGCCTTTGCGCTTGCCGGCACGATACTGAAGAATGTCGACACCGACCCTCTTGGCAACGACAAGGACGGCAAGCCAGTGTTTCTCAAGGACCTGTGGCCGACGCCCGCCGAAGTCGATGCAGTGATGAAATTCGCCACCAACCCGGCGAACTTCAAGCGCGAGTACGGCGACCTCTCCGGCGCGAAAGACCTGTGGGATGCCATCCCCGAAGCCAAAGGCGCTTTGTTCGATTGGGACGCCAAATCGACCTATCTGCTTGAGCCCCCGTTGTTCGACGGTTTCAAGGTCGAGCTGCCGAAAATCAACGACGTCAAAAGCGGCCGCGCTCTTGGCATCTTCGGCAACAAGCTGACCACGGACCACATCAGCCCGGTGGCGCCCATCCGCAAGGGGACGCTGGCCGGCGACTGGCTGGTTGCAGCCGGCAGCACCGACCTGTCGAGCTTCGGCTCGCGCCGCACCAACCATGAAGTCATGGTGCGCGGCGCTTTCGCCAATCCGCGCATCAAGAACCTGATGATTGCCGGCAGCGAAGGCGGCGTCACACTGCATCAGCCGGACGGTAACAAAACGACGATTTACGAAGCCTCGATGCAATACCAGAAAGACGGCGTGCCGTTGTTCGTGTTCGGCGGCGAAGAATACGGCACCGGCTCGTCGCGCGACTGGGCGGCCAAAGGCACGCAGATGCTCGGCGTGAAAGTCGTCGTCGCGCGCGGCTTCGAGCGCATCCACCGCTCCAATCTGGTCGGCATGGGCGTGCTGCCCTGCCAGTTCAAGGGAGCCGACAGCATACAATCGCTGAAGATCGACGGCACTGAAACCTTCGATCTCACCGGCGTCGCCGGCGGCAACCTGAAACCGATGCAGGACGTCATGCTGATCATCCACCGCAAAGACGGCTCTACGCAGAACGTCACCGTTACGCTGCGTGTGGACTCGCCGATCGAAGTCGAGTACCTCAGGCACGGCGGAATTCTTCCTTACGTGCTGCGCGAACTCATGGCAGCATAAAAAATAGGAGCCAATGGCGCGTAGCACGCACGGAAGTGGCAGATTTTACGACGCGCGGAGAAGTCGCGCGTGAAATGCGTGTTGCGCGAATTGATGGCGGCGTGAAATTGAACTGTCACGCTGCGAACTGATGGCAGCGTAATCAACAAACAGGAACATACGATATGGCAAACGACACTTTCAAAACACTGCGCGACTTCACGCCTTCAGCGGGCAAAAAAGGCCGCTATCACTCGCTCGCCGCGCTCGAAGCAGCGGGCCTCGGCAAGATTTCACGCCTGCCGGTCAGCATTCGCATCGTGCTCGAATCGCTGGCGCGTTTCTGCGACGGCAAGCGCGTCACCGAAGAACACGTGCGCAACCTCGCGGCATGGCAACCCAACGGCAAGCGCACTACGGAAATCCCCTTCATCGTGGTGCGCATCGTACTGCAGGATCTGATCGGTTTCGGCGCTCTTAACGACCTCTCCGCAATGCGCGCCGCCGCCGAACGCCAGGGCCTGGCTGCCAGCAAGATCGAACCTCTGGTGCCGGTCGACGTCGTGGTCGACCACTCGGTCGAAATCGATGTCTACAACCGGCCGGACGCCGTGCAGCGCAACCAGGAAATCGAATTCAAACGCAACGCCGAGCGCTACAGCTTCGTCAAATGGGCGCAGGGCGCGTTCGAGACCGTCCGCGTCGTCCCGCCCGGCAACGGCATCATCCATCAGATCAACATGGAATACCTGTCGCGCGGCGTGTGGGAAAAAGACGGCGTATGGTTTCCCGATACCGTATTCGGTACCGACTCGCATACCACCATGGTCAACGGCATCGGCGTCGTCGCCTGGGGTGTCGGCGGCATTGAAGCCGAGGCCGGCATGCTCGGCCAGCCCAATGCTTTCCTCACGCCGGATGTCGTCGGCTGCCACCTGACCGGCAAGCTGCACGAAGGCGTGACCGCGACCGACCTCGCACTCACCGTCACCGAACTCATGCGCAAAACGAAAGTCGTCGGCAAGTTCGTCGAGTTCTACGGCGCCGGCGCCGCCGCGCTGACCGCTGCTGACCGCTGCACCGTCGCCAACATGGCGCCGGAATACGGCGCGACCATGGGCTACTTTCCGGTTGACGCGAAGACCGTCGAATACTTCCGCACCACCGGCCGCGAGCCGGAACAGGTCGCAGCCATTGAAGCGTATTACAAGGTGCAGGGCCTGTTCGGCATGCCCAAGCCCGGCGACATCGATTACTCGCAGATCGTCGAACTCGACCTCGGCAGCATCGTGCCCAGCCTGTCGGGCCCGAAGCGTCCGCAGGACCGCGTCAACCTGCCCGACCTCGGCCGCGGTTTCGACGCGCTGTTCTCGGCACCCACCGACAAGAATGGATATGCGCGCCCTGCTGACGATCTCAACCGCCGCGTGCCCAGTGGGCATGCCGAGTTCGACGTCGGACACGGCGACGTGCTGATCTCGTCGATCACTTCGTGCACCAATACATCCAATCCCGCGCTGCTGATCGCCGCTGGATTGCTCGCAAAAAAGGCCGTCGAACAAGGGCTCAAGGTCAGTCCGCGCGTCAAGACCTCGCTCGCCCCCGGCTCCAAGGTCGCCACCGACTACCTGCGCGATGCCGGGCTGCTGACCTATCTGGAGCAACTCGGTTACGGCGTCGTCGCCTACGGCTGCACCACCTGCATGGGTGCCGCCGGCCCGCTCGACCCGAAAATCGAGGATGCCGTCGTCTCCCAAGATCTCGTCACCGCCGCAGTGCTCTCCGGCAACCGTAACTTTGAAGCGCGCGTACATGCGAACCTGCGCGCTAACTACCTCGCCAGCCCGGCGCTGGTGGTGGCCTACGGCATTGCCGGCACGGTACGCACCGACCTGACGAAAGATCCGCTGGGCACCGGCAAAGATGGCAAGCCTGTCTATCTGAAGGACGTATGGCCGACCGACGCCGAAGTGGGTGCGTTGATGAAATTCGCGGCAAATGCCGACCATTTCCGCAAGCAATACGGCGACCTGTCGGGCAACAAGAAGCTGTGGGATGCGATTCCGACCGTCCCCGGCGCCGTTTACAAGTGGGACGCGAAATCCACCTTCATCAAGGAACCGCCTTTCATGCTGGGCGTGACGCGGCAACTCGACAAGATCACCGATATCAAGGGCGCACGCACGCTGGCGATCCTCGGCGACTCGATCACCACCGATCACATCAGCCCGTCGACCAAGATCAAGCCCGGCACGCCGGCAGGCAAATGGCTGGAGGGCTACAACAGCCCGCCGTCCGAATGGGGCCATTTCGGCGTGCGCCGCTGCAACCATGAATTGATGGTGCGCGGCACCTTCGCCAACGTGCGCCTGCGCAACCAGGTCGCCCCAGGCACCGAAGGCCCTATCACCAAGCACATGCCTGACGGCGCGCAGATGACGATCTTCGAAGCGTCCGAGCTGTATCACGCGTCGGGCACCCCACTCGTTATTTTCGGCGGTGAGGATTACGGCATGGGCTCATCGCGCGACTGGGCGGCCAAGGGCGTGCAATTGCTGGGCGTCAAAGCCGTGATCGTGAAGAGCTTCGAACGCATCCATCGCGCCAACCTGGTCGGCATGGGCGTGTTGCCGCTGCAGTTCAAGGCCGGCACCGACGTGAAAACGCTCGGCATCGACGGCACGGAGACGCTTGATATCGAGGGCGTCAACGGCGGTGACGTCCAGCCGATGCAGGACGTCACGCTCGTGATCACCCGCAAAGACGGCGCCAAGCAGCGCGTGCCGCTCACGCTGCGCATCGACACCGGCATCGAGGTCGATTATTTCAAGCACGGCGGCATCCTGCCGTACGTGCTGCGTCAGATTTTGGCCGAAGCGGCCTAGCAGCGATACAAATCGGCAGGCACGCAGGGCGGGCACAAGTGCCCGCCCTGTTTTTTTTAAGCGCTGCCTATCGCCTTGTTGACGGCGGGCATCACTTTTTCCGCCATCAGCTGCATGGAACGGCGCGCGAGTTTGACGTCGGCCCAGTCGTGGCCCGCGTATAACAACGTGCCGAAATCGCCGACCGTCTCGCGGAACGCGAGGATCTGCTCGACCACGCTGTCGACGGTGCCACAAATCACCAAAGTGTCCAGCAGATACTCGAGCGTGACCGCCGAGTTCGGCATCGCAAGGTCGTTCTTGAATATATCGACGTTGCCGTGGCCCAGGCGTTTGGTGAGCAGGTTGTGATAGTAAAAACCATACGGCCCTTTGAGATCCTTGGCATAGCGCCGCGCGGTCGCCTCGTCATCTGCTACAAACACGCTTTTGCATACGCGCCAGTGATTGCGGTCCGCCGGATGTCCGCCCGCCTTGCAGCCTTCTTCGTGTTTCGGCCAGTGTGTTTTGGCCCACACCGGCTGCAGAAAATTCGCCGTGATCGGCTGCCAGCCGCGCTTGGCCGACTCCACCAGCCCTTTCGAGTACGGCACCACTGCCGTGACCACGATGGGCGGATGCGGCTGCTGATAGGGCTTCAGCATCACGCCCTGCCCCACGTGCGGAAGCATGGTTTGCTCAGTGGTGATGTTCCAGAACTGCCCTTTGACGTTATACGGCGCGTCGCCGCTCCATATCGCCAGTATCTGGTTGATCGATTCTACGAACATCGCGTTGCGGTCGCGCTCGAGGTTACCCATCATTTCCATGTCGGAGCGCAGCCCACCCGGCCCGATGCCGAACTGAAAACGCCCTTCGAGCATGTGATCCACCATCGCGACCAATGCCGCCACCTGCGCCGGGTGGTTGTTCGGCAAATTCACAGTGCCGCTGCCCAGCCGGATTTGCTTCGTCGCATCAGCGACGCTGGCGATAAATGCGAGACACGACGGTATGGATTCGCAGATGTCCGTCACATGCTCGCCGATATAGGCTTCGCTGTAACCCAATTCATCTGCCAGCAGTACCGCAGCGCGATCTTCTTTCAGCGTCTGCGTGTAATTGCGGCCCGGCGGATGCATGGGCATTGTGAAAAAGCCTAGCTTCATTGCCTTACTCTCCCCTACTGACAGGCTAATCTTGAACCGCGAAGGACGCGAAGGAAAACCTTACAACCCATTAACAACACGTTTAATTCCATCTTTGAGGTGCAGAACGTTAAAGTTGATCAGAAAACCGAGCTTGCAGCCGCTTAGCTTCAGGTAGCTTAGCAATTGCGCCGTATGAATCGGCAAAAGTTTCTCCACAGCTTTCAATTCAACAATCACCTTTTGATTTAAAAGCAAATCAATTCGGTAACCAACGCTGATTTCTGCGCCCTCGTAAAGGACCGGTAACGGTTTCTCCTGGCTTACGTCTAATCCGCGTAATTCCAATTCGTGTGCCAGACATGCTCTATAAGCGCTTTCCAACAAGCCGGGGCCCAGTGCGCTGTGCACTTTCATTGCCGAGTCAATAACGAGCTTGCCGATCTCTTCTTCGTGCACTTGGGTTCCTTCGCGTCCCTTGCGGTTCAATCTATTGACTTGTCCATCAGTGTAAGCGTGTACATCAGTTTAGAAATTGCAATTCCTTAACCGCGAAGGACGCAAAGGACGCGAAGGAAAACTTTCTAACGGATCGAGAGTCCATTTCTCTTCGTCGAAAATTGCGGCCGGTTGAAATCGACTCACTATTCTTTTCGTTCTTGCCCTTGGTTTCCTTTGCGTCCTTCGCGTCCTTTGCGGTTCAATCTTTCGACTTAGCCTTTAATGTACGAGCGTCTGCCCGTGCTCGCGCGTATCGTGAAAACCCACCTGCGGCCAGCGTTCTATCGCGAGCTCGAGATTGTACTTGTTGGGCGCGAGATAAACCGGGTTGTCGTCGACGTCGCGCGCCATGTTGATCGAGAGTTCTTTTTCGAAGTTGCGCCGCACGACCGCATCGGGAAAGGTGAGCCAGCGCGCCGTGAAGATATTCGCTGCATCGTAAACGGCATCGACTTTGTATTCGCTTTGCAGGCGCTGCGCCACAACTTCGAACTGCAGCTGGCCCACGGCGCCCAGCAATAAGGAATTACCCGTATCGAACACCTGGATCGCGCCCTCCTCGCCGAGTTCCTGCAATCCCTTCTGCAATTGCTTGGCCTTGAACGGATCGCGCGCTCGCGTAAGGCGAAACAGCTCCGGCGCGAAATACGGAATGCCCTTGTAGCCGAGCTCTTCGCCTTCGGTCAGGGTATCGCCGATCTGCAACTGCCCGTGATTGTGGATGCCGATGATGTCGCCGGCCACCGCGTCTTCGCTTTTGACGCGCTCGTTGGCCATGAAAGTCAGCGCATTGCCGAGCTTCATCTCGCGGCCTATGCGCGTGTGATGCACCTTGATGCCCGGCAGATAGCGCCCAGAGCACACCCGGAAAAACGCGATGCGGTCGCGGTGCTTGGGGTCCATATTGGCCTGAATCTTGAAGACAAACCCGCTGAACGGCGCTTCCGCGGGATTGACCTCGCGGCTGCTGCCATCGCGCGGCTGCGGCGGCGGCGCCCATTCAATCAGCGCGCGCAGGATTTCCTGCACGCCGAAATTATTGATGCCAGAACCAAAAAATACCGGCGACTGGCGGCCTGCCAAAAATTCTTTTAAATCGAACGGCGAACTCGCACCGCGGATCAGGTCCACATCGCGGCGCAATGCCGGCATCTCGTCGGAAAACAGCTCGTCGAGGCGCGGATTATCGATACCCTGGATGTTCTCGTTGTCGTCGGTGCGGCGCTCTTCGCCGGGCGTAAAACGCACCAGCCGGTCTTCACGCAGATCGAACACACCACGGAAACTCTTGCCCATGCCGATCGGCCAGCTCACCGGCGCGCAGTCGATCTTGAGCACCGATTCGATTTCCTCTAACAGCGCGACGGGCTCGCGCACTTCGCGGTCCATTTTGTTGACGAAAGTGATGATGGGGGTCGCGCGCAGCCGGCACACCTCCAGCAACTTGATGGTCTGCGTTTCTACGCCTTTCGCGGCGTCGATGACCATCACCGCCGCATCTACCGCCGTCAGCACGCGGTACGTGTCTTCCGAAAAATCCTGGTGGCCGGGCGTGTCGAGGAGATTGACCGTATGGCCGGCGTATTCGAACTGCATCACCGAGCTCGTGACCGAAATGCCGCGTTGTTTCTCGATTTCCATCCAATCGGAGGTGGCATGGCGCGCGCTTTTTCGCGCCTTGACCGTGCCTGCCATCTGGATCGCGCCGCCGAACAGCAGCAGTTTTTCGGTCAGCGTGGTCTTCCCGGCGTCCGGGTGCGAAATAATGGCGAACGTGCGGCGCTTCGCGACGTCGCGCACCAGATCGGCGGGGAAAGAAGTTCCGTTCATTGGCTCGGCTGAGACTTGCGAGATATTCAGGAAACAAAAAACCGCCGGCTGGACTGCTGCGGGCGGCCACGAAAGGCGCACATTATACCTGCTGACACCCCCTTTAAGACAATGGCCGGCGCCACCCCGAGGCTCACGCCTGCACAGCAGGATTGTGGTTACAATGGCGCAACTTCGCCCGCAGCGCCGCCGTGACCATCTCAGCCACCTTCCAGATCGAATACCTGCAGTTTCTCGACGCGCAGGGCAAGGTCGCGTCAGCGCTGCCGCCGTTCGCCAAAGACCACGAGAAACTGGCAACGCTCTACAAAGCCATGGTTCTGATGCGCACCTACGACGCCAAGGCCATTGCTCTCCAACGCACCGGCCAGCTCGGCACTTATGCATCCATGCTGGGCAAAGAGGCCGTCGAAGCCGGCATAGGCGCGGCGATGGCGAAAGACGACGTATTTCTTTGCACCTACCGCGAGAACGGCGTGCAGATCATGCGCGGCGTCACCATGCAGGAACTGCTGCTGTACTGGGGCGGCGACGAGCGCGGCAGCGACTTTGCGGTACCGCGCAAGGACTTCCCCGTCTGCATCACCATCGCTTCGCAATG
>Ga0114978_10002822_pt1 | contig 14326 bp, 10 predicted proteins | sample S_140212_EF_Meta_FD_87027 | JGI IMG/M metagenome (GOLD analysis project Ga0114978, IMG submission 87027) | Freshwater microbial communities from Lake Simoncouche, Canada to study carbon cycling - S_140212_EF_MetaG | ecosystem: Environmental > Aquatic > Freshwater > Lake | place: Lake...
ACTATCATTCAAATTCGCCCAAGCATCTTGAAGATATGGCTTGATAGTAGGATTGTCTTCCGTAAGACCTAGTTTAAAACGGATGAATGCATTCATATGACTGTCTGCAATATGATGAACCAATTGCTTCACCGTCCATCCATCAGGTCGATAAGGTGTTTCAATTTGGTACTCATCTAAATCCTGAATGGTATTTTCAAGTTCCTTTGGCAAAAACATAATTGCAATGAGTCTCTCTTTTAACAGATCATCAGAAAATGGCTGCGGAACATATTTACCGATTGGATAACTAAGATCTTCCATAATTTTAATTTAGATTGTATTGTTATTTTGTAATTGCTGGTTTGATGCCTAAAAGCTCCATCTCAAATATTAATACAGCCCCTCCAGGTATATCTGCACCAGCCCCTCTTTCACCATAGCCTAGTTCACTAGGAATATATACTTTGAATTTATCGCCAATGTGCATCATCTGCAATATTTCTGTCCATCCTCTAATTACACCTGCAACCGGAATAGTAAGCGGCTCACCCCTATCATAAGAATTATCAAATTTAAAACCATTGATTAAAGTGCCTGCATAATGCGCTACTACTGTATCCTGCAAAGCTGGCTTCGCAGAATTTGCATCACCCTTCTTTAATACCTCGTATTGCAAACCATTGGGTAAACTGATAATGCCTGGTTTCTTTTTATTAGCTGCCAAAAAAGCAATTCCTTGAGATTTTACTAACTCATTTTTTTTAGCCATACTACCCTGAATTTTTTCTTGAATACAAGAATTCGATTGCTGCTCATTCATCAAGTAGGGCTTCTTATTAAATACATCATCCATTGCCCTTTGCATAGCTGCATTACTAATTTTATCAATCCCCTGCTTAATCAGATTGTTAGCAATATTTAATCCCAATGCATAACTGAAGGAGTCTTCTAAATTTTTTAAAATACTCATCTGCGGTTTAGCAAGCGGCTTTGAAATTTGTTGAGCTGCTGGATTGACAACTTTTAACTTTGGTTTTGTCTGTGCTTGAACTGTAAGGCATACCACCATGGATACACTAAATGCTAAAAAAAATTGCTTCATTGCTTTGTTTTGATTGTTTATAAAATATAAAAATTATTCCGCTCTCATTGCTTTACCAGTAAGGTTGATAAAAACGTCCTCTAAATTAGCTGATTTTATTGGTTTAGGTTTTTCAAAACCTGATGCCACTAAATCATCAATCATCTTATCTGGGGAGGCCAAAGCTATAATTTTCCCCTCATCCATAATGGCAATACGATCACACAATTGCTCTGCTTCATCCATATAATGGGTGGTAATAATTACAGTGGTTCCCTTTTCCCTGATAGCTTTTATTAAATCCCACAAATTACGACGCGCCTGAGGATCAAGGCCAGTTGTAGGTTCATCTAGAAACACAATTTTTGGTTGATTGATGAGGGTGGTGGCAATGGAAAAACGTTGTTTTTGTCCACCACTCAATTGCTTGTATTTACTCTTCGCTTTTTCTGTAAGATTTACCAATTGAAGTAATTCCATTGCATCTACTTCTTGATTGTATAATCCTGAAAACAATTCTATCAACTCCAATAAATTTAATCCAGGATAAAATCCAGAAGTCTGCAATTGAACTCCGATTATTTTTTTAATATTACTAGGTTCTTGATCAAGGTTCATTCCATCTACTATCACTTCTCCACTTGTTTTTTGACGCAGCGTTTCCATTATTTCAAGGGTAGTAGATTTTCCAGCACCATTGGGTCCTAACAATCCAAATATTTCCCCTTCCAACACATCAAATGATATATCCTTTACCGCTTCAAAAAGGCCGTAATTTTTTCTTAAATTTTTTACTGAAATAATTATATCATTCATATCCAAAACGCTAAAAAAGGTTTTAATTCTTTACAAATTTTACAACAGTTCGACTCATTAAAAATTTATAACGCTCACCTAATTATATTGTAAAAGTAATGAAAGAAGCAACAATTAAAATGCATTTAACAGCTAAATAAACTCAGCCTCCCCTATTGACTTTTAAAATTGCCTCTATAATCCCAAAAATTAGGATTTTTATTTTCTCAACTTTCAAAGTCAAAGGAACTGAAAATTTAAAAATTCACGGATTTACTTGGTCGTTTACTCAATCAACTATCATTCAAACAGGTTAATTTTAGATTGCGAATTTTACAATTTAGATTTGCAACATAAAATGAGTAAAACAAAGATTATTTTAATTCTGTACTTAGTTAAATATTTATCATAAATGAAGGTTTTTAAATTTGGAGGTGCAAGTATCAATAGCATTGAAAGAATTCAAAATGTTGCCAAAATCATTCGACAAAATAAGGGTGAAAAAATTTTGATCATTTTTTCTGCAATGGGCAAGGTTACCAATGATCTTGAAAAAGTAGCCAGTGCTTTTTTTGCTGGTAACAAAGAGGAAGCACTTTCTTTATTTTACCAAGTAAAGCAGCTGCACCTTACGCTATCTCAACAATTAAACAATCATCCAGTAGCTGAACTTTCAAATATTTTTACAGAAGTGGAATGGCTGCTTCATGATAAACCAGTAAGAGACTATGATTATTACTACGATCAAATAGTTTGTTGCGGAGAATTACTAAGCACAGTCTGTATCAGTGAATACCTAAACAGCATCCACTGTAACAATGAATGGATAGACGTTAGGGATATTTTTAGAACAGATGATAATTTTAGGGAAGCCAATATTGATTGGCAATTCAGTCAACAAAAGGTTAATGAAATTATAAAACCTTTGTTTGACCATTCTGACATTATAATCACACAAGGTTTTATAGGCGCTACAGATGAAAATGAAAGTACCACCTTTGGCAGAGAGGGCAGCGATTACAGCGCAGCGATTTTTTCCAATATGTTGGATGTAGAGAGCCAAACAATTTGGAAAGATGTAGAAGGGGTTATGAATGCAGATCCTAAATTATTTCCAGCTGCACAAATAATTAATCAACTAAGTTATTTAGAGGTGATTGAAATGGCTTATTATGGCGCGCAGGTTATACACCCAAAAACCATTAAGCCACTCCAAAACAAAGGGATTCCATTATTAGTGAAATGTTTTTTAAACCCTGATCTGCCAGGTACCGTTATTAGCAGTGTGCCAACTAATCATTTACCGCCAATCATTGTAATAAAAGAACAGCAGGTACTGATGCAGGTTAGTTCAAGGGATTATTCTTTTGTGGAAGATAAGTTGGTAGCCCAATTGCATGACCTACTCTTAGAAAATAAAATTAGACCCAGTCTTTCTCAAAATGGAGCCATCAGCCTGCTTTGTAGCATGGACGATCGCCCAGAAAAAATTGAAAGACTTGCCTTGGCTGCAAGTGAATTCTTCGATGTACAAATTGAAAAAAATTGTACACTACTAACCATTCGACATTACAACGATCAGATTATTCAACAATTAACTGAAGGAAGAACTCAATTATTGAGTCAAAAAACAAAAGAAACCATTCAAATTTTATTGAAAACTCAATAGCGAAGAATTGTCTAATTGACAATATATTGTCCTTGTTTATTGATAAGTATCACTGGCAACTGTTTCTTTGTTTCAAAATATTCAAATGCAGATTGCAATGTTCTTGCAAAATGCTGCAGGGGTTTATTGTCCTTGGTTGCTAAGGCTAGATATTCGACAGATTTTTTAACATTGTACTTTATCGGAAATACATGCACCGGGATAAAATCCTGGCCTATTTCCTTTACCTGCGCTGCTAGGATATACAATTCTTCAATAGGAAAATCACTGATAGGAATACATCCAGTAGAAACACAGCTTCCATGAATATAAATACTATTGCCTGGTCGATAAGAATCACTCAGTAATTTATCTGAAGCATTGGGATAATTTAAGCCCAGAGCTAGGTGATAGTTGCTACTAGGATTAAATTCATTGATATAATAAAATCCTTCAGGCACCTGGTAATCACCTTCCATTCGCTTGGGCCCCATTGTACCACTTTGCATACAAATTTTGTATGTCTTGAATAATTTAAAGCTGGATTTTTTTTCATCCTTCACCCATACTTCCAGTTGTCGATCATACTTAAAACTTCGGAGGTATAATTGTTGAGGAGGCCACTGTAGTTTCTTTTCTTCAAATTGTTTTTTCAGCGTGTCTTCTGTTTTAGAAACCAAATCAACTTGCTTTCCTAAAAACTTAGTATAATTTATAAAATTAGTTTGAGCGCGAAGCAAAGCGGTGGATCCACTTACTAAAAAAAATATCAAGGAAAAAAGCCATCGAAGGATATACATAATTAATACTTTTGGATTTAAACCCATTCAACGTAAAATTAGCATTTTTATTGAAAAATGAGCTGTTAAAAGAGATTTTACAGTATATCAAAACATAAAATACATTAAATTAAAACAGATAAAATAAGTAAAAAAACAATCGACTGAAAGAGTTTAAGCCTTTTGCCTATTTTAAATTTTCATTCTGAGAGCTTAAATTAATTATCTATTGTCTACTTAAAAGAAAATGCGCTCATAAAGGAGAATTTTCGCTAGCTTAGATTACATTCGCAATTCAAAAATTTCTAAATCTCAAATTCAAAGTTTTGGAAAAGCTTGTCCATTCCAATCAGTCTAATATTAAAAGCTCTCCTTCTATCACCAAAAATGGGTCCCAAGGGCAGCCTAAGGCAGGAATATTGGGTGGAGGTCAACTTGGGAGGATGCTTTTACAAGCCGCCGCCAATTATCCAGTAGAAACTTTTGTGATGGAAAACGACCCTGATTGTCCATCTGCCCACCTTTGTCACCATTTTACAAAAGGTGATATTACTAATTTTGATGATGTATATAATTTCGGTAAAGATTTGGATGTGCTCACTATTGAGATTGAAAGTGTCAATGAAGAAGCCCTTGAAAAGTTGCAACTGGAGGGCGTGAAAATTTATCCTCATCCATCGGCATTAAGAATTATAAAAGATAAAATACTTCAAAAGCAATTTTACAAAGACTCGGAAATTCCTACCAGCGATTTCATCATCACTCAAAATAAAGAAGACCTTCTTCAACAGGAACATTTTTTACCTGCGGTACATAAACTTGGAAAAGGAGGATACGATGGTAAGGGAGTGCAAATCATTCAAACAAAAGCTGATTTCGAAAAAGGCTTCAATGGGCCGGCTGTTTTGGAGAAAATGGTTACTATTAAAAAAGAGATTGCAGTAATGATTGCCATCAATGAAAAAGGTGAAATAGCCGTTTATCCTGCAGTAGACATGGTATTTGACCAAAGACTAAATTTATTGGATTACCAATTGAGCCCTGCCGAACTTTCTGAAAAAACAATGTGGAAGGTGGAGGCGGTAGCAATGAAAGTGGTGAAGGGATTAAATAGTCCAGGAATTTTTGCCGTTGAGCTTTTTGTAGACTCAAATGACCAGGTCTTTGTAAATGAAACTGCACCAAGGGTTCACAATAGCGGTCATCATACCATTGAAGCCAACTACTCCTCTCAATTTGATATGTTGTGGAGGGTAATGTTAGGTTATCCCTTAGGTTGCACTGAGCATATTTTGCCTGCAGCCATAGTTAATCTAGTTGGCGCGGAAGGATTTAGCGGCCCTGCTGTATATGAAGGGCTAGCCGAGATTATGCAATTAGAAAACGTTTTTGTACATATTTATGGTAAAAAACAAACTAAGCCAGGGCGAAAAATGGGGCATGTTACTATTTTAAGCAAAGAAAAACAGGAGCTAATTCACCAGGCAACTCGAATTAAAAATAATTTAATAGTAAAATCACATTCTTAATTTATTAATTCGAAAATATACTTTTTTCACTTACTTTTAAATATATAAAACCCACCATACAATGAGGTTGAATTTGAATTACAGCATTTGGTCCTTAGTTTTAACCATGGCTATTTTTAGTTGTTCAGAGGTTAAAGAAAAAACTGAAAAGCCAAAACCTACTGCTCCAAAAGATATAAAGGCTGACGTTTACATTGTTGCCCCTCAAACCCTATCCCAAGAAATCGAGGTAGCAGGAAGTTTATTGGCTGCCGAAGAGGTAGAATTACACCCGGAAATTTCTGGCAGAGTAACCAATGTGTTATTTAAAGAAGGGGGAAATGTTAGCCAAGGCAGCGTTTTACTAAAATTATATGATGACGATTTGCAAGCACAATTGCAAAAATTATTGGTGCAGTTAACTACAGCTGAACAAACTGCTGGACGATTTGCCGCGCTATTAAAAATAAATGGAGTCAGTCAGCAGGAATATGATTTGAATGTGTTGGCAGTAAACAATATCAAATCAGACATCAATATCGTCCGCACCAATATTTCAAAAACATCTTTAAGGGCACCTTTCAGTGGAAAAGTAGGCATCACTCCTATTACCAAAGGAGCTTATGTTTCTCCTCAAACGATCATTACTACCTTAAGGAAATTGAGCCAACTTAAAATGGAATTTACCGTTCCTGAGAAATATGGTCTGACAATGAAGAATGGAAATGCAGTTCAATTTACTGTTGAAAATAATCCTACAGTTTTTGAAGCAAAAATTATTGCAACAGAAAATACAATTGCTTCAGAAACAAGAAGTCTAAAAGTAAAAGCATTGGTGAAAAAAAATGACTCCTCAATGATTGCGGGTGGATTTATAAAAGTAAAAATTCCTCTTGGCAAAAATGATTCTGCACTCATGATACCGACTCAAGCAATTATTCCTCGAGCAAAAGGTAAAGAAATCGTTACTTTAAAGAACGGCAAAGCAACGATGGTAACTGTAATTACTGGATACCGAGGAACTACTCAGGTAGAAATAACCGAAGGCTTAAATTCAGGAGATACCGTTTTGCTTACTGGATTACTTTCAATCAAACAGGGTAGTAAAGTGAAGGTCAATAAAATAATTAAAAACTAAACCATAAGATCCCAGTGAATATATCTGAATTAAGTTTACGTCGTCCGGTATTGGCTGTTGTGCTAAGCATCGTCATCATCTTATTTGGGGTGATTGGTTTCAAATTTTTGGGTGTAAGGGATTATCCAGCCATTGATCCACCCAATATTTCCGTGCGGACTTCTTATCCTGGAGCGAATGCAGATATTATAGAATCACAGATTACAGAACCATTAGAAAAAGCCATCAATGGAATTGCGGGAGTTAAAAACATCACCAGTAGCAGTAGTCAGGGCAGCAGTGCTATCAATGTAGAGTTTGAATTAGGCAATGAGCTAGAATCCGCTGCCAATGATGTTAGAGACAAAGTATCACAAGCAGTCCGTTCTTTACCTTCTGATTTAGACGCTCCACCTGTGGTATCAAAAGCAGATGCGAGCAGCGACCCAATTATTTCCATGACGGTAAAAAGTCCTTCCAAAAATCAGTTGGAAGTGACAGAATACGCGAACAATAATCTACTTGAGCGACTTCAAACTATTCCTGGTGTAAGTGGAATTCAGATCTGGGGTGAAAAGAGATACTCCATGCGCATCTGGTTTGATATCGCTAAATTAAATTCTTACGGACTAATAGCAAGTGATATTCAAACTGCTATTCAAAGACAGAATGTAGAACTTCCATCAGGTAAAATTTCAGGAGATGCTACTGAATTGTCAGTTAGGACTTTTGGGAAAATAAATACAGAAGAAGAATTTAATAATATTATTGTAAAAAACATCAATGGCACCGACATTAAATTAAAAGATGTTGGAGAAGCAATTTTAGGACCGGAAAATGAGGAGTCGATGTTAAAAACAAATGGCGTTCCAATGATTGGAATGGCAATTATCCCTCAACCTGGATCAAATTATGTTGCCATATCCGAGGAGTTTTACAAAAGATTTGAACAGATAAAAAAAGATATCCCTGCTGAGTATAGTTTGGAAATAGCAATGGATCAAACTAGATTCATAAAAAGATCTATCTCTGAGGTAAAGGAAACGCTTATCATTTCAATCATTTTAGTTGTCCTGATTATCTATCTTTTCTTTAGAGATTGGATAATAGCCATTCGTCCATTAATTGATATACCTGTTTCACTGATTGGCGCTTTTTTTATAATGTACCTTTTTGGTTTTACCATCAATGTGTTGACACTTTTAGCCATTGTACTTGCAACAGGTTTAGTGGTAGATGATGGTATTGTAGTAACGGAAAATATATTCAAGAAGATGGAGCAGGGTATGAGCAAATGGCAGACGGCAAAAGAAGGCTCTAAAGAAATTTACTTTGCAGTTATTGCCACTTCAATTACCCTGGCAATTGTATTTCTTCCAGTTATTTTTTTACAGGGATTTGTTGGAAGGTTGTTCCGTGAATTTGGTGTGGTAGTGGCAGGAGCTGTTTTAATTTCTGCATTCGTTTCCCTCACACTCACTCCGGTTTTAAACGTTAAGCTGGCAAGAAAAAAACATAAAAATTCTTGGTTTTATAATTTCACTGAACCTTTTTTCAAAGGAATGGAAAATGTATACCGAGTTTCTCTAACCTTTTTTATGAAATTGAGATGGGTTGCCTTTTTAATCATTATCGCCTGCTTTGGAGTTATTTATTGGATAGGAAAAGACATCCCTTCCGAACTTGCTCCCATGGAAGACAGAAGTCAATTTAGACTTACCGTTTCCGCAGCCGAAGGAGCTTCCTATGATTTTATGGATAAATATGTAGATAAAGTATCTCAGTTTATCATTGACTCGGTTCCTGAAAACAAAATTTTAATGAGTATGGTCGCTCCTGGATTCACAGGTTCAGGCTCAGTCAATTCAGGTTTTGTTAGATCGGTAATAACAGATCCTAAAGAAAGAAAGAGATCTCAACAGGATATTGTAAACATGATTAATAAAAATGCCCCGTCTTTTTCAGAAGGTAAAATATTCGCAGTTCAAGAACAGACTATTTCTGTAAATAGACGTGGTGGATTACCCGTGCAATTTGTACTACAAAATGTCAACTTTGCAAAAATTAAAGAAATGCTTCCGAAATTTTTAGAGGAAGCAAATAAAAATCCTGTCTTTCAAGGCGTGGATACGGATCTGAAATTTAATAAGCCTGAACTTCGGGTTTCAATTGACAGATTAAAAGCCAGTAGCATGGGAGTAACCATTCAAACTATTTCCGAAGCGCTACAATTGGCCCTAAGCAATCGAAGACTAGGTTATTTTGATAGACAAGGTAAACAATACCAGGTAATAGGCCAGGTCGCTAGAAAAGACCGTGATGACCCCTCAGATTTAAAAAATATTTATATTAAAAACGCTTCGGGAGAATCTATCTCTTTGGATAATTTAGTTACAATTGAGGAACAAAGTACCCCTCCTACCATTTACCATTTTAACAGGTACAAATCTGCTACTTTATCTGCTGGACTTGCCCCTGGAAAAACAATCGGAGATGGTATAAAAGCCATGGAAGATATTTCAAAAAAATTGTTAGACGATTCATTCAGCACTTCTCTGTTTGGTGCTTCAAGAGATTATGCTGAGAGTGGAAGCAATACTAGCGCAGCCTTTATACTTGCATTGATTTTAATTTTTCTAGTATTGGCAGCTCAATTTGAAAGTTTCATCGATCCTTTTATTATCATGCTAACAGTACCATTGGCAATCGCAGGTGCTTTGCTTTCATTGCATATCTATGGTCAAACACTCAATATTTTTTCTGAAATTGGAATGATCATGTTGGTTGGTCTAGTAACCAAAAATGGAATTCTTATTGTAGAGTTTGCAAATCAAAAACAATTATTAGGGCAAAATAAAAATACCGCTGTTTTAGAGGCAGCAGTTGCTAGATTCAGACCTATCCTTATGACAAGTTTGGCGATGAGTTTGGGTGCTTTACCATTGGCCTTGTCATTAGGTGATGCATCTACCAGTCGTATTCCTTTGGGTATTGTAATTGTAGGCGGAATATTATTTTCACTAATACTTACCTTATTTGTTATTCCAGCAATGTATTCTTTCCTTTCTTCTAAGAAGAAAAAGAGTGAATTAGATGAATTGGAAAAAACAGTTTGATCAATTAAAAATATGTTGGCAGAATGAAAAAAAGTTGGTTATTAACAGTAATGATTGGTTTGGCTTTAACGCCTGCTCAACAATTGTTTGCACAAAAAATTTTAACCGTTGAAGAGGCGATTGCTACTGTGCTTAAAAATAATTATGACATTGAATTGTTACGCAATGATTCAGCATCGTATGCACTAGATAAATCATATGCCAAGGCTGCTTTTATGCCCAGAATTAATAGTACCACTGGTTTTGTTTTTAACAACAATGACCAACTACAAAAATTTACAGATGGTACCAAAAGAGAACGCAATGGAATTCGTTCGAACAACTTGGTTGGTACTATCCAGCTTAATTGGACAATATTCAATGGTCATAAAATGGTAACCACGAGGGCAAAACTAAATGAGTTTGTAAAGCTGGGAGATCTGGCAATTAAAAATCAGATGATCAGTTCTGTTGCTTCATTACTAGTTAACTATTATAATATTGTTCATCAAAAACAACAGTTAAAAGCAGTTGAAGAACAAATGAGTATTAACGAGGAGCGAGTAAAATTAGCAGAAAAAAAACTCAGTGTTGGATTAGGCGCAAAACCTGAATTGTTACAAGCAAAAGTAGATTTAAATGCCCAAAGATCAGCCCGCTTAAAACAACAAACGCTCATTGCACAGCTCAAAGAGCAATTGAATTTGATAATGAATATTCCTTCGACTGTCGGATACGAAGTGTATGACAGCATTGTAATTAACAATCGAATTTTATTGCAGGATTTGATCAGTGGCTTAGAAAATACCAGCCCCACTCTGCTTATTACCAAAAAAAATATTGACATTTCTCAATTGGTTTTAAAGGAAAGACAAGCAGACCGCTACCCAATTGTTTCTTTTAACTCTAATTATAATTATTCCAAAACAGACAATCAAGCTGTAGTAAATCCTTTTACTCCTTTATACAGTAGAAACAATGGCTTTAATTATGGCTTGGGTGTTACAATTCCTATTTTAAATGGACTTAATACCAAACGCTTAATTCAGCAATCACAATTGGACATTGCTTTTCTCAAAATTTCTTACCAGAGTCAACAAGCAACTATAAATACTGCTATCGCCAAGGCTTATAAAGAATATACAATGCAACAGCAGGCGCTATTGTTAGAAGAAGACAATATTTTACTTGCAAAAGAAAATGTATTTATTTCTTTGGAACGTTACAGATTAGGGGTATCTACTTATCTAGAATTAAGGGAGACACAGAAAAGCTTGGAAGATGCCTACACTCGATTACTGGCTGCCCGATACAATACCAAATTATCCGAAATTGAACTTATGCGACTGAATGGTAATTTAATGCAATAGAAAATACTAGAAGTATTTTCAAATTTCATTTTCGATTCATCGATGAAATTTTATTATTAGTCTATTTTTATATGTGAATTTTAATTAGTTTTTTCTCGGAAATTTTTAAGCGCTCATTTGGTAAAGCTTTTGAATGAAATTTATTGTTAAAGAACTATCATATAATCAGCCAAATAATTAATATCTCATTCTTATTGCTTTTTAGTAAAATAAAAGTTGTCTATATATTCCTGAAAATTCCTTTCGGAATAGAGTGCTTTTACTTTTTTGCCTTGATGCAAAAAAGTAACAAAAAAAATCAAGCCTACGAATAAAAAGGCTGAAATTTGAATTATCAGCCTAAAATCAAGGAACTCGCGAGTAGAGTTTGTTTATTTAAAGGAACTGCCCGCTCAGACAGCCTTGATTTTTTTACGGCTGATAATTCAAATTTCTAGCACTTTTTATTCGAGGGCGTCATACAGAGAATCGACTTTACATTTATACGAAATTAAAATACGTCGTTACTTTAAAGTTTTACATCCGACGAGGCGGATTGATTTTTTAACGGCCGATCATTCAAATTTCTAGCAATTTTATTCGAGGGCGTCAAACAAGTATAATTGCAAATTTCTTAACCCAACTTTTTTAGGGTCAATTAATTATTAAAAAATTCATGGTTATTACTTATCTTGACATTTGATAACAAAAAGATTAATATTAAATAGACTTTAACCATTTAACCATGAGCGAGCAATCAACTTCTACCTCCAAAAAACAAATTGAAACTTCCCCCTTAGTAGGAATCATTATGGGTAGTGAAAGTGATTTAGAAATAATGAAAGGTGCTGCAGAAATGCTTCGGCAATTTGAAGTAGAACCTGAATTAACAATCGTATCGGCTCACCGAACACCTGAACGTTTAAGAGAATATGCTAGCAAAGCAAAAGCACGCGGTATTAAAGTGATCATCGCAGGAGCTGGTGGTGCTGCACATTTACCAGGCATGGTTGCTGCAAATACAATTTTACCGGTCATAGGAGTTCCAGTAAAATCTTCTAATTCTATTGATGGTTGGGATTCTATGCTATCTATTTTACAAATGCCTTATGGTGTACCTGTAGCCACCGTAGCACTCAATGGTGCTAAGAACGCTGGAATCTTAGCCGCACAAATTCTAGCACTTCATGATACCTCCATTGCTGGAAAATTAGAAGCTTACAAAGAATACCAGGATGACATCGTAATGGAAAGCGTTAAAAATGTAAAACGCTTGGGATACACCAATGAATTTGATAAATAAAAACAGATCGCTGAAATTAAAAGCTATCCAATCGATTAGGCTTCGGTCAAAATAATAAACTGCTGCTCGAGCCCTGGTGAATTTTTATAAATCATTTCTATAAATTGCTTTCCCCATTTAGCGTAATAAATAAGCAGATTGTCCGTCCTTTCCTGCAAATTGTCATTAGGAAATAATTGCGACTTTATTTTATGCAACTGCCTTTGTTGCGCTTCAAATTTTTTCTTTTCAGCCTTCAGCATCTTCTTTTCCAATACAGAAATTTTCTTAGCAGCTTGTATTTCTAAGGATGCTACATGATTTGAAAGTGTAGTGTCAATAGCCTCTGTGATTGACCTAAGTTTTTTATAAAAAAAAGCCAATTCTAATTGCTCATCTTTAAGATCAAGTTGCAACTTACTCTCATTTTTCACCAATTGATTCATCAGTCCTGTCTCTTTTGTAAAGAGGTCAGTTTGGGACAGTTGAAGTTGATTGATCAAACGCTGAATTTCTTTTGGAATAAATAAAAACGAGTTCCTAACTACCAACATTGGATAGGGAACCGTTATTTTTTCAAATACTTTTTGTAGTTGCAACCAATAAGCAATCTCCCCACCTCCACCTATAAATGCTATATTGGGTAATATCAATTCTTGCAAAACAGGCCTTAAAATTACATTCGGGCTAAACCTTTCTGGATACTGATTGAGTTCCTCTAATATTTGCTCTTTATTAAATTTTAATTCAGTATTCAATACGGTCCATTCTCCATTCAGATGCTCTATTCTTTCTCTTTGTCCATCGAGTAAGTAAAATAAATTAAGCTTCCTTCCACTCGCTTGAATTTTATATTCTGCAGGATACTGTGCAACGGTTTTTTGCACTTCCTTATGTGAAAAAAATTCGAGCAACTCTTTTTTCATCACAGGAATAAAAGCCGCCTTCACTTCGGCGCTATCCGGCAACAATACCACCAATCCAAAGGATTCAAAAAGATGATTAACCAATTTAAAAGTAGCCTGTTCAATTGTTTTACCATCCTGATAACAATCCTTCATTAATTGAATAATCTCAGATCCAAAAATTTGAACGCTTAGCTCTCCTTCTAAATTATTTAATAATTTTAACAACGACTTATCTACTTTCATTCTGCCTACAGCACCCGTTTGATTGGTTTCCCAGACTTTCTTTTCACCATTACAGTAAATATGTCCCAATTCATCTAAGTCTGCATCCTCAGTTCCCATATAATAAACCGGAACAAAATTATTTTCAGGAAACGACTCTTTTAATTGAGCTGCTAATTTTACTACATGTAAAATTTTATAAATAAAATAAAGAGGACCAGTGAAAATATTGGGTTGATGTGCAGTGGTAATAGTAAAAGTATTTTCATTTTCCAACGCCTGGATATTGGCAGCTACTAGTTTATTAACTTCCAGGACGCTGTACTGTTTCTGCAAAAGCGAAACCAACAATTTTCGATTGGTAGGAAATTTTTTTCGCTGCTCGATGGCTGCTTTTATTCCAGCCATAGAAACTGGATGATTGTAAAAAGGCTGTATAGAAGGAGACTGCTGAACGTAATCCAAAACGGTTTTAGAAAAATATCCCGTTTGGGCATAAGTTAAAAAAGATGCGTTACAGTCCATTCGATTTAATAAATTAATAAATGTTATGATTTAAT
>Ga0114978_10002825_pt1 | contig 14314 bp, 14 predicted proteins | sample S_140212_EF_Meta_FD_87027 | JGI IMG/M metagenome (GOLD analysis project Ga0114978, IMG submission 87027) | Freshwater microbial communities from Lake Simoncouche, Canada to study carbon cycling - S_140212_EF_MetaG | ecosystem: Environmental > Aquatic > Freshwater > Lake | place: Lake...
AAGGCGGGTGAAGGAACCGCCTTCTTTTTGTTTGGTCCAGCGCGGGGTTTTCGCAACGCTCATGTTTTTCCTTGGCAGCTATTCAGAGAGCGGTGATGGGTAAGTAATGGGCGATGTGTGATGTGTGATGGGTAAAAAATTTTTTGCGAGGCCACCTGACGACTCATCACTCATTGCTGATAACCCATTACCACGTTAGTTGGGGAAGCGGAACACCAGTGACGGCTCTTCCATGCGCTCGCGTGGTTTGCGGTTGCGCTCGGCCATCGCCAGTGCGAAGGGCGCGGTCTCCAGCAATATGGCCGTCTGCTGGTCGTTCAATTTGAGTCCGGCGCGCTCAGCGGTACGCAGCACGAAGTCGCGGGTTTTCGCGTCAAGGTCCGCGGCCACCGGGTCATTGCCCTTCGGCGTGACTTTGGGTTGCGGCGTGCCGGCAGACAATTGCGGATGGCGCGTGTGCCAGTCGGTCGCGACCTGGTAGGCGTGCCCTACGCCCAGTACTGTCGCTTCGTCGAATGGCCGGCCGATGACCTGCATGCCCAGCGGCAGGCCGCCGCTCGTTCCGACCGGCAACGCGAGCGAGGGCCCGCCGAATACGTTCGACGGCGTAAATACATTGCTCTTTTGCCAGAAGTTAGCGGTCTTGTGTGCGTCGAGGCGCGGCGCCGGGCCGAAACCCGCGGCGAGCACGACGTCGTACTTTTCATAGAGCGGACGTACCGCGGCGATGATGCGCCGGTGTTCGCGCGACGCCTGCACATAGTCCGACGACTGGAACAAGCACGCAGGCAATACGCGGCCGAGAAAATCGCGGCTGAAATCGCCGGGCCTCGCCACGAGGTTGTCGTAATGGATGGAGTAGATTTCACTCTCGCCGATGATGACCTTGGTGTCGAACGAATCCTGCATCGGGCGCGTCTGGCAGTCTTCGACTTTCGCGCCGAGCTTTTTGAACATATCGATGGCGGCATCCATCGCGCGCGCGAGATCGGGATGCGCAGGCATGTCCTTTTCCCAATAGTGCCGCAGCACGCCGATGCGCACACCCTTGATGTCGCGTTTGAGAGCGGCACGGTAATCCGGGATTTCACTCGCCATGCTGCCGGCGTCTTTGGCATCGAAGCCGGCGATGGTTTGCAGCAGGATCGCGCAGTCTTCCACCGTGCGTGCCATCGGGCCGCAGTGATCGAACGTAAACGAATTCGGAATCACGCCGGCGCGGCTGACCAGTCCTGAAGTCGGCATCAGCCCGGTGATGCCGCAGAACGACGCGGGCCCGCGGATCGAGCCGCCGGTGTCGGAGCCGAGCGACGCGGGTACGAGTCCCGCTGCGAGTGCGGCCCCCGAGCCGCTCGATGAGCCGCCGGTGAAATGTTCCAGATGCCAGGGATTGCGCGACGGCGGCCATGGCAAGTCGAACGACGGACCGCCGTGCGCGAACTCGTGGGTCTGCAGCTTGCCCAGCAATATGCAACCGGCTTCAAGCAGCAGGCGCGTGGTGGTCGCGTCTTCCGCGGGAATGTTTTTTTCGCAGACCTTGGAACCACCGGACGTCAGGATGCCCTTGGTGTCGTAGATGTCCTTCAGCGCGAACGGAATGCCGTGCAGCGGCCCGCGGTAACGTCCAGCCGCGATATCGGCTTCGGCTACGCGTGCCTGCTTGCGTGCGAGGTCGAAAGTGCGCGTGATGAACGCGTTCAACTGCGGCTCGAAAGTTTCGATGCGCTTGATCAGCGCTTCGGTGTATTCGAGCGGCGAGAGTTTGCGCGCGCGGATGAGGTCGGACGCTTCGGAGATGGTGAGGAAATGCAGATCTGTTGTCATATGGGGAAACCGCGGGGGCGTAAGAGGGTTCTTGCGTCGAATGAATATATCACAGGTTGTTTCCGGGGCGCGGGCGTGCCCGGGTAGTGGACTGCAGGCGGCAGCGGGCCCCGAAAAATCACGCGGTGAAATTGACAGTGCGGGCGCCCGGCTTGTATAGTCGGTTGCCGTTTTTTCATATGCGTCGTTGCGCACACCATTGCAGCGCCACTGCCGTTCCACCATTCAGGAGAACACCATGTCCGGCCTCACCTTGAAGCAAGCCAATACCATTGTCGAAGGCGCAATCGCCAAGGCGCACGAAATGAAAGTCAAACCGCTCGCCGTCATCGTGCTCGACGCGGCCGGCAATATTGTTTCCGCACAGCGCGAAGACAATGCGAGCATGTTCCGCATGGACGTGGCGATGGGCAAGGCGTGGGGCGCGGTGGCAATGGGCTGCTCGAGCCGCGCGCTCGGCAAGCGCGCCAAGGACAATCCCAATTTCTTCCTGTCGCTGGCATCGACCGCCAAAGGCAAGTTCCTCCCGCAGACGGGCGCCGCGCTGATCAAGGATGCGGCCGGCAATATCCTCGGCTCGGCGGGCGCGAGCGGCGGCACGGGCGATGAAGACGAAGCGTGCTGCGTCGCCGGAATCGAAAAAGCCGGCCTTGCGGCTGATGTTTCCGCGTGAGGGGTAAGGAGTGAGGCGGAAAGCCTAAAGCGGAACAACGAAAGGTTATTTATGAGCGAAGCGCAGGAAGCAAAAGACAACACCAAGAACCTGGGCGCGGTAAAAGCCGGCAATGGAAAATTCATTTTCCCGCTGACCAAGATGGCGGGCATGGACGCCGGCAACGGTTACTCGTCCGCGTTCGGCCCGGTGATTGAAGGCGAGCGCATGCAATGCGGCCTGATCCGCAAAGAGAAGGGCACCGGCGCCAGGCCACATTTGCATCCGAACGAGCAGTGGAACTACATCGTGCAGGGCACGCTTCGCGTGAAGGTCGCCGACCAGCCCGAGCAATTGTGCGGGCCGGGCACGCTCCTCTACTTCCCGGCGAACACGGTGCACTCGACGGTGGCGACGCACGACGAAGACGTTTACTTCTTCACCGTCAAGGACCTGTCGCACGGAATCCACGGCAAGGCGGCCGACGGCAGCATGGCGGGACCGCATTACGACCCGGGGTTCGAGCCGAAGAAATAGTTTAGGCTGTAATAATTCCGCACAAAGGCCGCGAAGAGAAATCTTCGCGGCCTTTTGTTATTTTGGAACGGAGTAGGATAGTGCGTGTGAGGTGAGATCAGGGCGACCAGGACCATCAGTGAAATTTCTACGATGACACCACCACGCCGCTGCTTGTTCTGCTCGGCGCCGACGACCAGGATGCCAGGCCGCGCTCGTGCGTAGAGCAGGCGAAGCAGAACGCCGCCAAAGACATGCCGGTCGAGTACCACGTGTTTGCAGGGACGACGCATGCATTCGATCATTCCCTGATGGGCGACAAGCCCGCCGTATTTAATTACGGGGGCCGCATCGTTACCCAACGTTATAACAAGCAGGCAGTCGATACGTCGTGGGAACTGATCGTCGATTTCATCAAGCGGCGGGTCGACGGTATGGCGGCGCGCTGATTCAGACGCAACCCGGCGATGCTATGATACGCGCCGGTGAATAGACGGAGTCCTTCGCAGTGAATCCCATCAAAAAAATCTCTTTTATCGGCGTCGGCAACATGGGCAACGCGATGGCGGGGCAGCTGGCCAAGAAAGGTTTCGACGTCACGGTGTTCGACGCGCGCGCGGAAACCGCGCAGGCATTCGTGAAGCAGCACGGCGGCACGGCTGCTGCAACGCTGGCCGAAGCGGGGCAGGGTGCCGACGCGGTGATATTCATGGTGCCCGACGACAAGGTCGTGCGCCAGGTGCTGTTCGCTGACGGGCTGGCCGAAAGTCTTGCCAAAGGCACGATTGTGATCGACATGAGCTCGTCGGCGCCCACCGGCACGATGGCGATCGGCAACGACCTGGATTCCCGCGGCATCGGCTACGTCGATGCGCCGGTGATGGGCGGCGTGATATTCGCCAAGGACGCGACGCTCGACATCATGGCGGGCGGCGATGCGGCGCTCGTCGAGCACTGCAAACCGCTGTTCGACGCGATGGGACGCAAGCTCTATGTATGCGGCCCGCTCGGCAGCGGGCACGTGCTGAAATGCCTCACCAACTACATCAACGCCTGTGCGCTCATCAACACGCTGGAGGCGATGACCATAGGCGGCAAGTTCGGGCTCGACAGCAACGTCATGGCCGAAGCGATCGAAGCGATGTGCAACGGCCGCCAGCATCCGGTCGCCAAGAAAGTCGTGCCGCACGTGCTGACGCGTAAATACGGCACCGGCATGGCGATGCAGTTCATCGCCAAGGACGTGAAAATCGCCGTCGACAGCGCGCACAGCATAGGCGCGGCCGCGCCACTGGCGGAAAAGACGGCCGAGCTGTGGGCCGCCGCGTGCGAAAAACTCGGCGGCAAGCTCGACCAGACGGAGATTGTGCGGTTCTGGGAAGAGCAGACGGGCGTCAGGCTTTAGGCCCGAAAAACGCGGGAAAAGCCGCGGTGCTTGGCCGATGGGCGTCTGGCGGCGTCGATACACTGGGTGAAGTTTGGCGTATACACCCCGCTGAGCGGACTCCCGATGAACATCAATACGATCAGGCTTGACCGGCCGGCCGGGCCGCATGCAACGGATGCGCCGCCCACTACCGACGGCAGCTTCCAGGCCGCCTATGCACGGGTGGTCGGCGAGAACTCCGTGCCGGTCGCGCGCGCTAGCATGGCCACACGTACGCCGCGCGGACAGGGGAGCCTGCCATCGGCGGACCGGGCTGCGCACATCGTCCATGTGGGCGACACGCTTTACGGGATTGTGCGCGCGCGCCTTGCGAAAATGGGCGTAGAAGCACCCGCCAATGCGGCGATGCAAGGCGTGAAACAGGTCGCGCAGGCGAACAACATCCGCAATCCCGACCGCATCTACGTCGGGCAGAAGCTCGATCTGACGGGGCTCGTAGCGACGTTCGGCTCCCGCCAAACCGCGCCGTTGGCCCGCGGCATCGAGAGCTCTGTCGTTACCGACAGCGGAATTGAGCCGCTGCGGCACTTGCGCTGGGAGGAGCCGGCGCCCGAGGCTGACGTGCAACTCGCGACCGATGAGGCGGACCTGCCCTCGACGGTTGCTAAGGTACCGCCGCACGATGCCGCCGCAGAGGTCAATCCCGCTCCCGGCACGCTATCTACGGCGCGCCAGATTGCCGTATACGAAGAGAATGCGGCTATCGCGCCGGAAAAGCCGGTCGAACCAGCGAGTGCGTTGCCCGATATTCTGTACAAGGGTGTCGTCGGAAAAGTACTCGATGCATTGCCGCTCGAGCCGGCTACGCGCACAACGCTGCAGAAGGCCAACACGGTTGTCAGCAGCACGCTCACGGTGCGTTCACTTGGCGCGCTCGCCGGCCTCGGCGGACCGCTACTCACCGTTGCCGGCCTGATCTGGGGCATCTTCTCGTCGCGGCAAATCGATTCGGCCTCGGCGGGCGTGGCGAAGGCGACCGGCGAAACGAAAGCAGCCGATGCGCCGAAACCCGCAGGCGATGCGGTGCGAATGGCGCGCACCGAGCCGCCGGAACCGCTCAACTAGGAAAAACCTGATTCACTGCTTTACGGAAGGCGGCTTGGGACGGCGACGCGCCGAATAAGCTGGTAGTGAGATGCATTGTCGACCCGCGCCGGTATGCAGTGGCCGGCATATTGTTCTATGCTTGCCGCTCGCCACCCAAGGCGCCCTGTGACAAGGAACCATCATATGCCCGCACGCATTCCCCTGATTTCTCCCGAAAGCGAACTCAACGCCGAACAACGCCGTGTTCTCGATGCCTTGCTTGGCAGGCGCGGCGGCAGAATTCCGGGGCCGTATCGTTTCACATTGCATTGTCCGGAAATCACGGAGCTGATGCACCCGCTTGGCGAACTGCTGCGGCTAAATAGCGCATTTCCGTTGCGCTTGTCCGAACTCGCGATTATTACCACAGCGCGCGGGCTGGACAGCGAGTACATATACAACTCGCATTCGGCGCACGCGCTGAAAGGCGGAATCCAACAATCCGCGGTGGACGCGATGGCGCGCGGTGAGCGGCCGGTCTTCGCGCAAGCAGACGAACAGGCGATTTACGATTACACGAAGGAATTGGTTGAGAACCACAAGATCAGCGACGAGACCTACGCTCGTGCGCTGAAATTGTTTGATGTGAAGGGTGTGGTCGAGCTGTCGGCATTGATCGGCTACTACTCGATGGTCGCGGCGACCATACTCGCGCACGCGATGCCGGTTCCCGCGGACGCCATACGGCTGGCGCCGCGAAAGTAGAAGTTGATGTCATTCCCGCGCAGGCGGGAATGACAGTGTTAAGCGGCGACAGCAGCGCCGGCGCGTTTCAAGCCGGGCATCGTAAAGTTGATCGCTTTCAGTTCCGCTTCCAGCGATTTCGCCTGCTCGGCGGTGAGCGCGACGAGCGGCGGGCGCACGGTGGCCCACACCGGGTCGTTCGCGTAAATCGCGATGCCCTGTTTCAACGCACCTATCATCAGGTACTTCTTGCCGAACGCATCGCGCGCGACGTTGAGCGCGGCCTGCTGCGCATCCGCATCGGCGTTCTTCCATTCCGTATAAAGCTTGTGGATGGCGCCCGGATTGACGTTGGCGGTCGCGGATATGGTGCCGACGCCGCCGTTGCGCAGGCCTTGCAGCAGGAACGATTCCGAACCGACGAACACGTCGAAACCTGATTTGGCGAACGCGTCGAGGAAAGTCTTGGTGTTGTTCCAGTCGCCCGAGCTGTCTTTCATGCCGGCGATGGCGTTCGGGTAAGCTTTGAGCAGGCGCTCGACGAGTCCTGTCGTGATGCCGACGACCGCGATCGGCGGGATGTGATAGAGATAAATTTTCAGATTGGCATCGCCGACGCGCTGGATGACTTCGCTGAAGTGGCGGTAGAGGCCTTCTTCGCTGACCCCCTTATAGTAAAAAGGCGGCAGCATCAATACGCCGGCGCAACCATGCTTCACGGCCTGTGTCGTCAGCTTGACCGTTTCGGTGATCGAGCAGCAGCCGGTGCCGGGCATCATGCGCGAGGTGTCCACTCCCGCCGCGACCAGTGCGTCGAGCAACATCGAGCGTTCTTCGGCGGCCAGCGAGTTCGCTTCGCTGTTGGTGCCGAACACGGCAAGCCCGCAGTTCTGCGACAACAGCCATTTGCAATGCGCGATGAAGCGGTCTTTATCAGGCGACAGGTCGGCTTTGAAAGGCGTGACGACGGGCGACAGAACGCCGCGGATGCGCTGGGTCATGGGATTCTCCGGAAGCGGTGTATACGAGGGAAAGAGGCGCAATAATACACCAGCCTGCGGCGTGAGGAGAAAGGGGAGAGGAGTGAGGCGGAAGGGCGCGCTTGCCGCGTGTCTGGCGCTTCCTGCATAATCGCGACTCGGCCAAAAAACAAATGTAAAAAGCATGGCCACAGAGGACACAGAGGAAATCCAAACCAGAGCTGTGCTTGATTCCCGTTTTTGGCATTTCTCTGTGCCCTCTGTGGCTAATATTTTTTGAATTAATTGTGTTGACATAAAGGTTTCCGTTAATGGCCACTCAACGCAAGAAACCGGAAGAATTGCGCAGCCACCGCTGGTACGGCGCGCAGGACATGCGCGCATTCGGTCATCGCTCGCGCACGCTGCAGAGCGGTTTTGCGCGCGAGGATTTCACCGGCAAGCCCGTGATCGCGATCATCAACACGTGGAGCGACATCAACCAGTGCCACGCGCATTTCCGCCAGCGCGCCGAGGAGGTGAAGCGCGGCGTGTGGCAGGCAGGCGGTTTCCCGCTCGAGATGCCGGCAATCACGCTCTCCGAGCCGTTCATGAAGCCATCGACCATGATGTACCGCAACCTGCTCGCGATGGAGACCGAAGAGCTGTTGCGCTCGTACCCGGTCGATGGCGCGGTGCTGATGGGCGGCTGCGATAAAACGACGCCGGCACTCATCATGGGCGCGACGAGCATGAACCTGCCGACGATCTACATGCCGGCGGGGCCGATGTTGCGCGGCAACTGGCACGGCCAGCCGCTGGGTTCCGGCACCGACACCTGGAAGTACTGGGCAGAACTGCGTGCCGGCAACATCACCGAAAACGAATGGCGTGAAGTCGAAGAAGGGATTGCGCGTTCGCCCGGCACTTGCATGGTGATGGGCACCGCGTCGACCATGACGTCGGTGGCCGAAGTGCTTGGGCTGACGTTGCCCGGTGCGGCATCGATACCCGCGGCCGATTCGAACCATTCGCGCATGGCGAGCTATTCGGGCCGGCGCATCGTCGAAATGGTGTGGGAGGATGTAAAGCCCAGCGACATTCTCAATGCCAAGGCGTTCGACAACGCGATTACCACGATACACGCGCTGTCGGGCTCAACCAATGCGCTGATCCATTTGATTGCGATGGCAGGGCGCGCGAACGTGAAGCTCGCGCTCGACCGCTTCGACGAGCTGTCCAAAAAAACCCCGGTACTCGCCAACGTGCGTCCCGCGGGTGACAAATACCTGATGGAAGATTTCTATTACGCCGGCGGCCTGCGCGCGCTGCTCGGCGAATTGCGCGACCTCTTGAATCTCGATTGCATGACGGTCAACGGCAAGACGCTGGGCGAGAATCTCAAGGGCGCCAAAGTTTACAACGCGGACGTAATCCGTCCGCGCGACAACCCGCTGGCGAAAAGCGGCGGGCTCACCGTATTGCGCGGGAATCTCGCGCCTGACGGCGCGGTGATCAAGCCGACCGCCGCAGAAGCGAGGCTGATGAAGCACACCGGCCGCGCGGTGGTATTCAAGAATTACAACGACATGTCGGAGCGCATCGACGACGACAAGCTCGACATCGACGAGACCTGCGTGATCGTGCTGCAGAACGGCGGTCCGCTCGGCGGCCCCGGCATGCCGGAGTGGGGGCAGTTGCCGATCCCGAAAAAGCTGCTCGCCAAAGGCGTGCGCGACATGGTGCGCATTTCGGATGCTCGCATGAGCGGCACTTCATACGGCGCCTGCGTCCTGCACGTGGCGCCCGAGTCTTTCATCGGCGGCCCGCTCGCTTTCGTGCGCGACGGCGACATGATCGAACTCGACGTCGCCGCGCGCAAACTCGAACTGAAGGTGAGCGACGCCGAACTCGCCAAGCGCCGTGCCGCCTGGGTTCAGCCCAAAATCATTTATGAGCGCGGCTACGGGGCGCTCTTCGCACAACGCGTCACGCAGGCGGACAAAGGCTGCGATTTCGATTTTCTGCAAGCGGGCGCGCCGACGCCGGATCCGGAAATACATTGAAAGGCGTAATGGGTGATGGGCGATGGGTAATGGGTATTACCCCAGCCCAAGCCTTTACCCATTGCCCATTACCGATTACTCATTACCGAGCGACCAAGGGGAGCAACACATGGAATTACCTGTAAACCACTTCAAACACGCGCTGAAAGCGGGCAAGCCGCAGATCGGCATCTGGAGCTCGCTCTGTTCGCATATCGCCGTGGATATTTTTGCCAATTCGGGGTTCGACTGGGTACTGCTCGATTCCGAGCATTCGCCGAACGAATTGCCGATGGTGCAGCACCAGCTGCACGCGATGCAGGGCGGCAGCGCGAGTCCCGTCGCGCGCGTTCCCTGGAACGACATGGTGATGATCAAGCGTTTTCTCGACATCGGCGCGCAATCGCTGCTGCTGCCGTACGTGCAGAATGTCGAGGAAGCGAAGCAGGCGGTGATTTCGATCAACTATCCGCAGAAAGGCATGCGTGGCGTCGCGGGCGGCGCGCGCGCGATGGGCTACGGCCGCATCAAGGACTATCACAAGAAAGCGCCGGCCGAATTGTGCCTGCTGCTGCAGGTCGAAACGCGCAAGGCCATGTCGAGTCTGGATGCGATAGCGGAAGTTGAAGGCGTCGATGGCGTATTCATCGGCCCCAACGATTTGTCCGCCGACATGGGCTACCTCGGCAACTGGCAGCACCCCGAAGTGTGGAAGGTGATGGAAGACGCGGCAAAACGCATTCGCAAGGCTGGCAAGGCGCCGGGCATTCTGGTCGGCGAAGCTGACGGCCAGCGTTGTCTGGACATGGGCTATTTGTTCGTCGCCGTGGGTTCCGATATCGGGCTCCTACGCACTGGCGATGCGCTCGCCGCGAAATTCAAAAAGTGAGATTGCGCCGGGCTGACGCATAGTGCCGCGCGCGTCTTCATTTTTCACCGGGCTGGTGTGCCTGGCCGCCGCGGTGATTTTCGTGCTGCCGCCGCCGGCCGGCATGACCGCGGTGACGATGCATGCCGCGGCGCTGATCGTGCTGACGATAGGCCTGTGGGCGCTGGGCACACTTCCCGAGCACATCACCTCGCTGCTGTTTTTCCTGCTCGCCATCGTGTTCGCGATCGCGTCGCCGCAGGCGGTGTTTTCCGGATTCGCGTCGCCTACGATGTGGCTGGTGCTGGGGGGGCTCTTCATCGCGGAAGCGGTGACTGTCACCGGCCTCGGGCAGCGCTTTATCGGCCTGCTGTTCGACCGCTACACTTTCGGCTATAGCGGCCTGCTCGTGGCGATTGCACTGGTCGCGACGGCGCTCGCGTTCTTCATGCCGGCAACGGTGGGCCGCATGCTGCTGCTGATACCCATAGTAGCCGCGCTAGCGCGCCGCGTGAGTTTCGCGCCCGGCAGCACCGGCTACAACGGGCTGATGCTGTGCGCGATCATCCTCTGCTATCAGAGCGGCAATGGCATTCTGCCGGCCAACGCGCCCAACCTTGTGCTCGCGGGCGCGACCGAGGCGCTCTACGGCGTGCATTTGATTTACGCGGAATATTTTTTGGTCATTTTTCCGGTGCTGTGCCTGCTCAAGGGCATGACCGTAGTCGCGCTGGTGTACTGGTTGTTTCCCGCCACGGTGACTTCCGAGGCGGCGCCCGCGCCGCATACACCGATGAGCGCGGAGGAAAAGCGGCTGGCGGTGATCCTGATTCTCGCTGTCGTGCTATGGGCGACCGATGTCGTGCACGGCGTACGCGCGGGCTGGGTCGCGCTGGCGGCGGCTATCGCCTGCATGCTGCCGCGCGTCGGCGTGCTGCCTTTCAAAGCTTTCAATGATGTGCGCCTCGGCGCGTTTTTTTACGTCGGCGGCACCATAGGTCTGGGCGCAGTCCTGCAGGAGTCGGGCCTCGGCGAACTGCTGGGCAAAAGCCTGCAGTCGTCGCTCAATCTGCAGGCCGGCGCCGACTTCGCGAACTTCATCACGCTGGGCCTGCTCAGCATGCTGGCCGGCGTCGTCGTGACCAACCCGGCGCAGCCTGCGGTGCTGGCGCCGCTGGCGGGCCAGTTCGCCGAGGCGACCGGCTGGCCGATCAAGGCCGCGCTGATGATCAGCGCCATCGGTTTCAACACCATGGTGCTGCCGTACCAGGTGCCGCCGGTGGTCGTCGGCATGCAGGCCGCCGGTATCTCGCTGGCGACCACGCTGCGGCTGGTATTTCCGCTGGCGGCGCTGGGCATACTGGTTTTCCTGCCGCTCGAATACCTGTGGTGGCGGCTGATCGGCTATTTCGGCTGACGTCCGCCGCCCGCACTCCGCATTGACGAGGAACCCTGCATGTCCAGGCAGCGCGTAGCACCCGATCTCGAAATGCAGTACGAGATCGATGACTTCACCGATCCGTGGCGCGAATCCGACGCGATCCTTTTGCTGCACGGTAACAATGAAAGCAACCTCGCATGGTACGGCTGGGCGCCGCATCTCGCGCGCAAGTACAAGGTCGTGCGCCCAGACATGCGCGGCTTCGGCACGTCGACGCCGATGGCGCGCGATTTTCCGTGGACGCTCGATATCGTCATCAACGATTACCTGCGGCTGATGGACACGCTGAAGATAGAACGCTTTCACCTCGTCGGCGCAAAGATCGGCGGCGTCATCGGCCGTGCTTTCGCCGCGCGCCATCCCCAGCGCGTGCGCACGCTGACAGTGGCGGGTTCGCCGCCGCCGGTACGGCTGGATCTTGCGACGATCGCCGAGCGCGTGAAAGAAGTCGAGACCATGGGCATAGAACATTGGGCGCGGCGCAGCATGGGCGGGCGGCTCGGCAAAGCGTTTCCGCGCGAAGGCGTCGAGTGGTGGATCAAATACATGGCACGCACGGTCATGGCGAGCGAAGCGGGCTTTTGCGCAACCATTAATTTTTCCGACATCAGCGCCGACGTGAAAAAAATAAAATGTCCGATGCTGGTCATTACCACCGAGGAAAGCGGTCTGGCGTCGGTCGCGCAGACGCGTGCGTGGCAGGAACAGGTGCCGCATTCCGAACTCGTCGTGCTGCCCGGCGATTCGTTTCACGTCGCGGCGACCGATCCCGACCGCTGCGCTGAAGCATTGCTCGATTTCATTGCGCGGCACGGTGCGAATACGTAAACCATTTTTTGCCGCAGATGAACGCAGATAAGCGCGGATGAAATCCGGCAATTCGACAATGGAGGCATATATGAGAGCGGCCTTGTCAGCGTTCATCTGCGGTTATCTGCGGCTGATGATTGTGGCTTTAGCATTGGCAGCTGGATTGGCGACGGCGCAAACTTATCCGACCAAGCCGATCCGCATCGTCGTGCCGTGGCCGCCGGGCGGCGGCACCGACCTGGTTGCCCGCACCGTCGCGCAGAAAATGAACGAGACGCTGGGCCAGACCGCGGTGGTGGACAATCGCGCGGGCGCCAACGGCATCATAGGCGCCGACCTCGCGGCGAAAGCGCCCGCCGATGGTTATACGGTGTTGATCACGATCGCTTCGCACGCGATCAACCCGACGCTCTATCCGAAATTGCCATACGACACGCTCGCCGACCTCGCGCCGGTGTCGCTGCTCGCCGAATACCCGTTCGTGATCACGGTGCACCCGTCGATACCGGCGAAAACGATCAAGGAGTTCATTGCGATCGCCAAGTCGCGCCCCGGCCAACTGTCATACGCATCGTCGGGCAACGGCAGCGGCCCGCATCTCGGCATGGAGCTTTTCATGAACATGGCCGGCATCAGCATGGTCCACGTGCCGTATAAAGGCGCCGGACAGGCGATGACCGACCTGATATCGGGGCAGGTGCAGGTGTTCCTCAATAATTTTCTCGCGGGCATGCCGATGATCAAGGCCGGCAAGCTGCGCGCACTTGCGGTCACCAGCGCCAAGCGTTCTTCTGCTGCGTCCGAACTGCCGACTGTCGTCGAGGCCGGTGTGTCCGGCTATGTGGTGACGGGCTGGTACGGGATGTTCGTGCCGGCAGCCACGCCGGCGCCGGTGGTTGCCACACTGCACGCCGCGACCGTCAAGGCATTGCGCTCCAGGGATGTCAGCGAACGTTTATCGAATGAAGCGGCCGAGATCGTCGCCAGCACGCCGCCGCAGTTCGCGGAATTTCTCAAGGCCGAGATTGCGAAATGGGCCGGGGTGATACGCAAGGCGAAGATACGCCTCGAAGCTCTTTAGAGGTTGAACCGCTAGTTAACCGTCATACCCGCGCAGGCGGGTATCCAGAAAAAGTTGGATCCCCTGGATTCCCGCCTGCGCGGGAACGACGAAAGTGCGGATTTTTGGATTCGCCTCAGGCACCGATCTCGGGGCACTCGATCGGGTGGTGCACGCCGTGGGTGATCTTCATTACCTTTTCGCGCAGCTCCGACAGGTAGGAATCACGGATGCCATGTTGGGCCAGGCAGTCCACCGTCTGGTACAGATAATCCGCACCTGAGCCGAACTTGCCCTTGGCGGTGGCCAGAATCTTGGTGATCGTTTCGAGCGGCAGCTTGCCGGCGTAGTGCGGATGCGCGTGGTTGACGATGAAAGCGACCGAAGTCAGCTTTTGCTTGCCGGCACGCGCCGTGATCCACCGCGGCGCGTACGAGCCGATCGCCATTTCGCGCCGCCACACCAGCATCAGTTCATGGCGTACTTGTTTGGCGGGGATGCGCAGCGCAACGCCGTTGCAGCAGCCGCCAAAATCGAGGCCCAGCATGAGTCCCGGTTCTTCGACCGAGCCGCGCCCGTGGCGTGAGCGCAGGCAGAAACTGCGGTGAAAGCCGTGGACGGTGACGTTGCGGCGCTCGGTGTAATGAAACAGCGGGTTCCAGATCAACGAGCCGTAGCAGAATACCCATACGTCGTCCCTGGGATTCCAGTCGGCCAGGATGCGTTCGAGGGAAGCGTTGAACTCTTGCTCGGAGACCAGCGGCAGGCTTTTGAAGTTTTGCTCGCGGTTTTTCCGCAGGGTGTCGTTTTCTAGGTCTTCGCGGGTCAGCATACTTTTAGAACGTTTGATGTCGGATCAGGGTTGACTTAAAAAAGAGTTGAACAGTTCTACTTTCGTCGTTCCCGCGCAGGCGGGAACCCA
>Ga0114978_10002827_pt1 | contig 14309 bp, 9 predicted proteins | sample S_140212_EF_Meta_FD_87027 | JGI IMG/M metagenome (GOLD analysis project Ga0114978, IMG submission 87027) | Freshwater microbial communities from Lake Simoncouche, Canada to study carbon cycling - S_140212_EF_MetaG | ecosystem: Environmental > Aquatic > Freshwater > Lake | place: Lake...
CAGGACAACCAAACGCCAGATGTCACCACTCCAGAATACCGTTTTTCTTTCCGGTTCGGCTGTCACGCGGTTGAGCGGGTAGCAGTCGTGGATGAGCACCGCAGAGCACGGCGCACACAGGCGCTCGATGTTGATGAAATCGCGCAGTGCGAATTCGAACTGGTGCATGCCGTCGATGAAAGCGAGGTCGACGGGCAGGCCGCCCAGCTCGGCGCGCACGTCGTGGCGGGCGAAGTAGGCGTCGCTGGTCTCGGCGTGCACGCGGGTCCTGGCGGCCAGGGGATGTTTTATTTGCGGTTCCGGATCGATGCCGATCGCCAGGGTTTCTGGATGAACAAAAGTCAGGGATTCGCCCTCGAACACGCCGATCTCGACATAGCTGCGCGGCCGCAGATGCCGGTGCACGCGCTTGAGGACATCGAAGTAGGACTCGCCCGGCAACTCCAGTTCGGACAGTAGCGCATGCACCTGCACGTTGTCTTCGCGCAGTGTGAGCGCGTGCAGATAAAGCCGGCGGGCTTCATCGCGGCGGCCAAGCTGGCTGTTGAACAGCGCGGCGCGCATCGGGTGGTCGGGGTTGCCCGGCTCAAGGCCGGCGAGGCGGGTGGCGACCTCCAGCGCGGCGTTGATGTCGCCTTGTTCGGAGACGATGGCGCCAAGCGCATTGAGCGCATCGATATCGCCGGGTGCGATATCCAGCAGCTCGCGGCAGGACGCGGCCGCAGCCGCAAGTGCGCCGGCGGCCAGTTGTTGCTGTATCCGTTGCTGCAGCCGCCTTTGCAGCGTTTGCGTTTCGCCGTTGCCGCGCTGCGCGCCCCACAGTCGTGTCAATTTTTGCCAGAGCATGATTGGAGCAATGATAACGCGGTGGGCTTGTTCAGCGCGCTGTGCGCACGAGCAGCAGGTAGCTTGCCAGGGTCATCAGGCTGGACAGGCCGATGGCACAGGCCATGGCGAGGCTGGTGCCGTCGTGGAATTGCGCGGCGATGAAACCATAGCCCGCGCCGACCGCCATCTGGCTGAAGCCGAGCAGCGCCGAGGCGGTGCCGGCGATTTTAGCGAAAGGCGCGATGGCACCGGCGGTGGCCGAGGGATTGATAAAGCCGGTGCCGCACAGCAACAGCCCAAGAGGCAGCAGCAGCGCGGCGATGTGATGCACACCGGCGAGCGCAAGCCCGGCCATCAGGCAGCCGGCCACGGCGCTGATGAGGCTGCCTATGCCCACCAGACGTTCCACGCCAAGCCGGCCGGAGAGCCGCGCGGTCAGCAGCGTGCCGAGCATATAGCCCGGCACGGTCAGGCCGAACAGTACGCCGTAGTGCTGCGGTGAGATCCCCAGCGAGCCGATCAGGACGAAAGAGGACATCGATAGCCAGGTGAAAATGGCGCAGTAACCGCAGGCGAAGCACAGCATGAAGCCGACAAAGCGGCGGTTGCGCAGCAGTTGCAGGTAGTTGGCAAAAATGCGCCGCGGCTGTATTGCCGTGGCATCGCGGTGCAGGTTGCTCTCGCCGAGGAAAAACGCACTGCCCAGCAACAGCACGCTGCCGACGGCAAGCAATGCGACGAAATTGGCGCGCCAGTCAAATGCCATTTCCAGTGCGCCGCCCAGCATGGGGCTGAAGATCGGCGCGATGGCGGTGCCGGCAAGCACATAGCCCAGGGTGCGCGCGGCCCCGGCCCCGCCGTAAATGTCGCGGATCATGGCGCGCCCGATGACCGTGCTGGCGCACGCGCCCATGGCCTGGAAGAAGCGCGCGATGATCAGCCACTCGATCGAGCGCGCCATCAGGCAGGCGAGCGTCGCGATCACGTAAATGCAGATTCCGCCCAGTAACACCGGCCTGCGGCCGAAGTGGTCCGACAGTGGGCCGTAGGCGAGTTGCGACAGGGCGAAACCGATTACGAACACCGACAGGGTCAATTGCGCCTGCGGCACCGGCACATCGAAGTAGCGTCGCATCCCCGGCAGGGACGCGAGATACATGTCGGTGGAGAGGGGCAACAGCATGAAGCCGAGAATGATCAGTACGATCACTCCCGGATGCCGCAAGGGCAGTCTGCGCATGGTTGTGTTTTGCGAGGGCGGATCCGCCGGATACGCCCTTTGGCTTACCTCGCCGGCTTGGTGTAGAGCGCGACCTGTTGCTCGATGGCGCCGAACAGGCTGTGGCCCTCGGCGTCGAGCATTTCAATTTTTACGCGGTCGCCGAATTTCAGGAAGGGGGTTTCCGGATGTCCCTTCTGGACGGTTTCGAGTGCGCGCAGCTCGGCGATGCAGGCGTGGCCGCATTGGTAGCCGTAATTGGAGATGGTGCCCGAGCCCAGCACGGTGCCGGCGCCAAGCGGGCGCGTCTTTGCCGCATGGGCGATCAGTTTGTGAAAACCGAACTGCATGTCCGCACCGCAATCGGGGGTGCCGAAGGGCTGGTTGTTGACCTCAATGTTCAAGGTGCGTCGCACCCGCTTGCCGTCCCAGGACTCGCCCAGTTCGTCCGGCGTGATCGCCACCGGCGAGAAGGCTGTCGCCCCCTTGCCATTGAGAAAACCAAAGCCCTTGCCAAGCTCGGCCGGGATGAGGTTGCGCAGTGAGACGTCGTTGAGGATCATCAGCAGGCGGATGTGCTCGGAGGCTTTGTCCGAGGGCGTGCCCATGGGAACGTCATCGAGCACCACCGCGACTTCGGCCTCAAGGTCTATGCCCCATTCCTCGGACAAGGCCTCAATCGGGTCGCGCGGGCCGATGAAATAGTCCGAGTCGCCCTGGTACATCAGCGGGTCCTTCTTGAATTCGGGCGGCATGGTCGCGCCGCGGGCCTTGCGCACCAGTTCGACGTGGGCGAGATAGGCGCTGCCATCGAGCCACTGGTAGGCGCGCGGCAGCGGCGCCGCGAACAGGGCGAAATCGGGTTCAAACACGCGCGTTCCGGAGGGGTTGCGGTTGATGTCCTCGTAGAGCGACGTCAGCTGCGGCGAGCAGTAATCCCAGTCATCGAGCGCCGCCTGCATGGTCGGCGCGATGTTGTCGGCCGGGATGGCGTGCTTGAGGTCGCGCGATACGACGACGAGTCGGCCGTCGCGCGAACCGTCTTTGAGTGTGCCCAGTTTCATGGTCTGTCCGTTTGGGGTCGAGGGCATGATTTTACCCGAATGGGCCGCTTGCCCGCGCACCGTGACGGCCCTATGCTCGGCAGCGGAGGACGCAAACTGGTGAAAAACGCAAACTAAAGGGACTTCAAGCATGTCGATTTTTATCACCGGCGGTTCCGGATTTGTCGGGCTTAACCTCGCCGCCCTGCTGCTTGCGCGCGGCGAGCGGGTGACCTTGTTCAGCGCCTCGGCGCCGCTTGTCGGTGCGGTGGATGAGTTGTCGCGCCTGCCCGGAAAACTCAGCGTGGTGGCGGGCGACGTCACCGATGCTGCCGCGCTTGGCGCGGCCTTGCACGCGAGCGGTGCCAAGCGCGTCATCCATGCCGCGGCGATTACCGCCGGCCCGGAGCGCGATGCGCGCGACCCGCAACGCGTCGTTGCAGTCAATCTGGGCGGCACGCTCAACATGCTCGAGGCGGCGCGCGCCGCCGGGGTGATGCGTTACGTGCAGGCGAGCACCGGCGCGGTCTACGGTGCGGCCAGCCACGCCGCCGAGCCCCTAGGTATAGGCGAGGACAGCCACCTTCCTTTGCCCTCGACCATGTACGGCATCAGCAAATTCGCGGCCGAGCGCGCCGTGCTGCACCTCGGTGAGCTCTGGGGCATGGATGTCGTCGCCGGCAGGCTTGCCGTGGTATTTGGCCCATGGGAATACCAGACCGGCTTGCGCGACCGTATGAGCGCTTTGTGGCAGCTGGCGCGCATCGCCCGTTGCGGTGATGCCGGTGGCGAGGTGGTGATTCCGGCAGCCGGCGTGCAGGACTGGATTTACGCCCCGGACTTGGCGCGGTCCCTGGTTGCGCTGCTCGATGCGCCGCAGTTGCCGCACCGTTTGTATCATCTGGGCGCCGGCCGGCCTTGGGGGCTGGCCGCCTGGGCGGCGAAACTGGCCGCGCGCTACCCGGCGTTTCGCTACCGCGTGTCCGATGTCGATGCCGACTGGACGGTGGCGGCGCGCGGACCGGTCGGACGCACGCCTTTCAATATCGCACGCCTGCGCGCCGATCTCGGATTTGCGCCGCAGTTCGATCTTGACAGCGGCTTTGCGCATTACATGGACTGGCTGGACGCGCACCCCGATGTGTGGCGCGATGTGCCGCTGATTTCCTGAGGGCGGGCACCGGCAGCCAGCCACCTGACACCTGACACCTGACACCAGCTATCGCAGCAGCCTTACTCGGCCTTGATGTTGGCGTCGTGCACCACCTCGCCCCAACGCTTCATTTCCTTGCTGATGTAAGCGGCGAATTCGTTCGGTGTCGAACCGATCATCACCGTGCCGTCGCCTGAAAGTCGGGCGATGACATCGGGCTGTTTCATCACTTGGGCGATTTCCACCGATAGTTTCTGGATTATCGCCGGCGGCGTTTTGGCCGGCGCGATGATGCCGTACCACTGCGAGGTTTCAAAGCCGGCAAAGCCCGACTCGGCGACGGTAGGCACCTCCGGCAGGGACGGGATGCGCACCGCGCTGCCCACGGCGAGGGCGCGCAGCTTGCCCGACTTGATGTGCGGAATGAGCGGCGAGGAGCCGGTGAATGTTGCCTGGGTCTGGCCGGCCAGCAAGTCGGTGAGCATGGGGCCGGTGCCTTTGTAGGGAACGTGCACCATGTCTGCTTTGGCGATGCGCTTAAGGTATTCCATCGCCAGGTGCCCGGCGCTGCCGTTGCCCGCCGAGCCGTAATTGATGCTGCCGGGCTTGGCGCGCGCAAGATCGAGAAACTCCTTTAGCGTTTTCGCCGGCACCGCCGGATTCACGGTGACGATATTGGGTACGGCGGCGATGAGCGAAACTGGCGCGAAGTCCTTGATCGCGTCGTAGGGCAGCTTGGGAAACATCGCCGGATTGACCGCGAGCGTGCCGATGTGGCCGAGAATGAGCGTGTAGCCGTCGGGCGCGGCACGCGCTACCTGTTCCATGGCGATGTTGCCGGCGGCGCCGGGGCGGTTTTCCACCACCACCTGCTGACCGAGTCGCTCGGTGAGCTTTTGTGCCACCAGGCGCGAGATCAGCTCCGAAGTGCCGCCAGGTGCAAAAGGCACCACCAGCACGATTGGCTTGCTCGGGTACTGTTGCGCCATTGCCGACGGTGCTGTCAGCGCGAGCACCGCAAGAAGCAAGGCGAAGAGGACTTTTTTCATCACGGTACCGGTAAAAACCCAGGCTACGACTATAGCACCGGCCCTGGTTGCGGTCGCAGACGGAGGGCTTGAATCGAAGGATGACTGGAAAGCCGCGCCAGAAGCGCGTTTCCAGCAGGTATGTCGGCCCCGCCGGGAATTCAGGCCCCTGCAGCCCGCATCTGCGCCAGCACGCGCTGTTGCAGTTCGATCAGGTGTTCGTCGCGTATGCCATGGGTAATGAGGCTCTCCACGGTATGCATCAGGTAGTCGGCTGAGGAGCCGACCTGTCCGCTTGCGCGCGAAAGCGCGCCGACGACGGTGTCCTGTGCGAGTTTGCCGGTGTAGCTGGGGTGGTCGCGATTGACGACAAAGGCAATGGCGCGGTGTTCGCTGCCGTCGGTTTCGTCGACCACCCGGATCCAGCGCGGACAGTAGGAGCCGATGGCCATTTCACGCCGCCACAGCAGTTGCAACTCTTGGCGTGCGAGGTAATGTGGCAGCCGGTAGGACACGCCGCGGCAGCAGCCGCCACGATCGAGGCCGAGCACCAGCCCGGGAACGTCCTTGGTGCCGCGACCGATGTGCGACCACAGGCAAAAGCGCCGGTGGTAGCCGCGCAACGTGGCGAGGCGCCGCTCGGAAAAATTCATTATCGGGTTCCAGACCAGCGACCCGTAACCGAAGACCCAAGGGTCGGCGTCGGGGCCGATTTCCGCCAGCAGGGCGTCTACCGAGGCGTCAAGCTCCTCGTTCGAGAGCACGCGATGAGCCAGCCCCGCGCTGTTGTGCAGGTTGCGGTAAAGGTCTGCCTCCAGATCGGCGCGGCAAAGCTTGGTCATGGTCGTATTGTGGACTCGATAGTCGTGGTAATGGAAGGCTTGTCTTAAAGTAACGCACGACCAGCCCTTGTGGCTGACCGGGCTTCGTTCGGTGTGGTGGTCAGTTGTGGCTGGCATTGGCGGCTCGCAGTGGTGACTTCCATCGGTGGTTTCCATCAGCGGCCCCGATTTGCTCCTGCCGAGTGTCGTATGATGAGGGGGTGGGCTGGCCGTACTCAGTCGTCGGCCACGAACTCCAGCGCGCACTCATTCATTTCTGCGCCCAGAATGAATTTCTCTTTCTTGCAACACGCGATGAAACTGCTGCGCTTTGTTGGTTGGTGCGGTGGCCGAGACGGTGCCGGCTTGATCTCAGGCTGACCTGGGGTTGAACTCAGGTTGCCGTTGTTTCTAGGCGGACCGTAAAAGGAAACTGTAATGGAAACAATCGTGGGCAACAGCATGGACTTGCTGCGTAACGCGCAGAGTCTCGACGACCTTTACCCTTCGCTCAACGCCAACCGCATGACCGCCGGTTGGCACAAGCTGCGCCCGTCATTGTGGAAGGAGCCGCGCACCGAGTTCCAGCCGCGGCACTGGCGTTATGAGACCGGGCGCCTTGCGCTGGACCAGGCTTCGCGCTGGATAGGCACCGAGCTCGCGGAGCGGCGCAACCTGCTGCTGTTCAACCCGGTCGTCGACAACGACTACGCCACGGCACGCACGCTTGTCGCCGCTTATCAGATGGTGATGCCGGGCGAGCATGCGCGCGCCCATCGTCACACGCCCAACGCACTGCGTTTTGTCATTGATGCGGAGCCGGGCCTGTTCACCGTGGTCAACGGCATCAAGCTGCCAATGAAACCGGGCGATGTGCTGCTGACGCCGGGCGGTTGCTGGCACAGCCATTACAATGAGGGTGCGCAAAACGCCTACTGGATCGATGTACTCGACGTGCCGCTGGTGCACCTGCTCGAGCCGATGTTCTTCGACCCCTACCCGGATGTGTTTCAGAAGGTCGTCGAGGAGCCGGCGCAAAGCGAGTTCTGGTTCGGGCGCGAGCAGATCGAGCAGGGACTTGCCACTGCGGCGGCAACACGGCCGGGCGTGCGTGTGCTGCAGCTTGATGTTGAAAAGCATTTCGCCACCATGGGGCTGCAGTTTGTGCGCCTGGACAAGGCGGCGACGACCGGCGTTACAAAAAGCACGGCGAGCCGGATTTTTTCCGTCGGACGCGGCAGCGGCAGTGCGCAGATCGGCGGGCTCAAGGCCGAATGGCGGCGCGGCGATGTGTTCGTGGTGCCCTCCTGGACGCCTTTTGAGATCAGCGCAGCCGGCGAGTCGCTGCTGTTTGAAGTCAATGATGAACCGGTGCTGCGCAAGCTGCGCCTTTACCGCGAGGAAAGGCAGGCGTGATGAAATCGGGCAAACCCCATGTTTTGATCGTAGGCGGCGGCATCGGCGGCATGGCCGCGGCACTGGCGCTTTTGCAACGCGGTTTTGATGTCGATGTGTTCGAGCAGACCGGCGAGTTGCGCGAGATCGGCGCCGGCATCCAGATCAGTCCCAACGGCAATCGCGCGCTCCACTCGCTGGGCGTGTTCGAGAACCTAAAGGCCTTGTCCTGTCCGACCGAGGGCAAAGAAGTGCGCCACTGGAAATCGGGCAAGACCTGGAGGCTGTTTGATCTTGGCGGGGAGTCCATTCGCAAGTATGGCTTTCCCTATATGACGGTGTATCGCCCCGACCTGCTGCAGGTCATGGCGGACGGCGTGCGGCGGCACAAGGCGGACGCCATTCATCTGGGCAAGCGCCTGGCGAAGATCGAGCAGCAGGGCGCATCCGTCACTTTGTTGTTCGAGGATGGCAGCCGTGCCGAGGGTGATGCCTTGATCGGCGGCGATGGCGTGCATTCTGTGGTGCGACGCGAATTGTTCGGTGATGATCCGATCAGGTTCTCCGGCATGGTGGCCTGGCGCACGCTGCTGCCGATGAAAAGCCTGCCTGCTCACATGGCGCGCATGGTCGCCACGAACTGGATCGGCCCCGGCGGGCATGTGGTGCACTACCCCCTGCAGCGCGGCGAGGTGATGAATTTTGTCGGGACGCTTGAGGGCGCGGCCTGGGACGGTCCGCCCTGGACGGCTAAGGCCACGGTGGCGGACTGTGCCGCCGCCTTCGCCGGCTGGAATGACGATGTGCTGGCGATGATAGGGCGTGCCTCCTCGGTGCTCAAATGGGCGATGCTGGGGCGCGATTTTCTGGAGGGCTGGACCGTCGGGCGCGCGACCCTGCTGGGCGACGCCTGCCATTCGACATTACCTTTTCTTGCCCAGGGTGCGGTGATGGCCATAGAGGACGGCGTGGTGTTGGCGCGTTGCCTCGAGGCCTACGATGATGTGGCCACCGCGCTGCAAAAATACGAGCTGGCACGCAAGGAGCGGACTTATCGTATGGTTCGCGGTGCGGCCGACAACACGTATCGCTTTCACAACCGGGCGCTGGCCGAACCGGAAAGTGCGGGCGTGTTTATCGACCGCGAGTGGAATCCCGAAGCGATTGCCGCGCGCTATGAATGGTTGTTTACCTACGACGTTAATGCCGCAGTCATTTGAATGCAGTGATTGACCGGTTGGGACGGGGTGGTCGGGGAACGAATAACAAAAGACGAGGGGAAGAAGCAATGAACAAGCGTGCGTATGCGTTTATGTTGGCGATGGTGGTTGCAACAGGGGGCCTTGCCCTTTCGGCGGGGCCGGCTGCGGCCCAGAAATTCCCCGAGCGCGCGATTCGCCTGGTGGTGCCTTATGCGCCGGGCGGCGCGACCGATATTGTCGCCCGCCAGGTCGCGGTCAAGCTGGGCGAGGTGCTCGGCCTGCAGGTGCTGATCGAAAACAAGCCGGGCGCCAACGCCAATCTGGGTGGTGATTTTGTCGCCAAGTCGACGCCGGACGGGTACACGCTGCTGATGGGCGACCTCACGCTGGCGGTCAACCCGGGCTTGCTCAAGGCTATGCCCTTCGATCCGATCAAGGATTTGACACCGGTGGGGCCGGTCGCGCACGCGCCGCTGGCGCTGGTGGTGCATCCGGCTGTGCAGGCCGGCACCCTGCGTGAATTCATCGAGCTCGCGCGGCGCAATCCGGGCAAGCTGAGCTACGGTTCGGCCGGCAACGGCAACCCGACGCAATTGGCCGCCGAAGTGATGAAGACCGCCGCATCGCTGGATATCCTGCAGGTGACGTACAAGGGCGCCGGCCCGGCCATCACCGACCTGACTGGCGGACAGATATCGATGATCATCGCCGGTGTCAGCAGTGTGCACACTTTCGTAACCGCGGGGCGCTTGCGAGCGTTGGCGGTGACCGGGCAAAAGCGCTCGGCCACGCTGCCCAATGTGCCGACTTTTCAGGAAGCGGGCCTGCCCTTGCCGGAAATGAACCTCGGCTCGTGGTGGGGCATATTCGGTCCTGCCGGCTTGCCCAAAGATATTGTCTCAAGGCTCAACGCCGCACTCAACACTGCGCTCGCCGCATCGGTGGTGAAAGAGCAGATGCAGGCGCTGAGCATTGAGGCTGAGCCGGGCGATGCGGAGACGTTGACAGACCGCATGAAATCGGAAACGGCAAAATGGGGCCGCGTCATCAAGGCGGCGAACATCACGCCGCAGTAGGGCGGGGAGCGGGTGGGCGCCTGATTTGCCACGGTAGACTGTCACCGAAACCGGCGCGCTCTGCAAACGAGGCGATGCGGCGCGAAACGCCCTTGCCGTTTTTTCAGTGCTGCGAGGGATAGTCGGCCTGACGTAATACCTTCAAGCGGCTTGGGCCGTGGCGTGCGCTTGTTCCGCGGGTGCTTGTTCGAATGCGGCGAGCAGCGCGGCTTCGCGCGCCCTGGCTTCCTTTAGGTGTCGCACTTTGATGTGGCCGTAGCCGCGGATGTGTTCGGGAATGGATGCGATGTCTACGGCTGTCTTAAGGTTGCCGCGCTGGAGTAGTGCCAGCAGTGTTGCCACGGTCGTTTCGTAGTCGCGGATGAGCTGGCGTTCTGTGCGGCGTTCCTCGCTGTAGCCGAATACGTCGAACGGGGTGGCGCGCAGGCCCTTGAGTCCGGCCAGCACCTTGAACACCCGCAGCATCCAGGGGCCGAATTCGGATTTTCTTGCTTCGCCGCTGACCGGGTCGGGTCTGTTGAGCAGGGGGGGCGCGAGGTGAAATTTTATTTTGTAGTCGCCTTCGAACATGGCGTCGATTTTTTGCAGAAATTCCGGACGCGTGTACAGGCGCGCCACTTCGTATTCGTCCTTGTAGGCGAGCAGCTTGAAGTAATAGCGCGCGACCGCCCCGGTGAGTTCGCTACCGCCGGTTTTCGCCTGCTCGGTCTTTTGAACCGCGGCGACCAGCGCGGTGTAGCGCGCGGCGTAGGCGGCGTCCTGGTAATCGGTGAGGAAGGCGGCGCGGCGGGCGATGATCTCGTCAAGCGTGCGTGCCTGGCTCTTGCTGAAGGCGACGACCTGGCCTGGATTGGCGAGCTTTTCCACGCGCGCCGGGTCGGCCGCCGCGCGGCGGCCCCAGGTGAAGGATTTCTGGTTAAAGGCCACCGCCACGTCGTTGAGTTCGATGGCTTTCATCAGCGAGGGTTCGGATATGGGCACCCAGCCTTTCTGGAAGGCGTAGCCGAGCATGAACATGTTGGTGGCGATGGCGTCGCCAAGCAGCGCAGTCGCTATGCGGCCGGCATCGATAAAGGCGGTGTTGGCGATACTGGCCGCGTTTGTGATGTCCAGTTGCAAGTCGGATCCGGGCATCTGCCAGTCGGGGTTCTTGATGAAGGCGGCGGTGGGCGCGCTGGTGGCGTTGACCACAAGCTTGGTGCCGGTTTCATTCATGCGCGAAAGCGAATCAATGCTGGCCGTGACCACCAGGTCGCAACCGATCACCAGATCGGCGTCGCCGATGCCCACGCGCACAGCGTGCAGTTCGTCGGGTGAGTTGGCGATGCGCACATGCGACATCACCGGGCCGCCCTTTTGCGCCAGGCCCGACATGTCGAGCACGGTGGTGCCCCGGCCCTCGAGGTGGGCGGCCATGGAGAGGATCTGGCCAATGGTGATGACGCCGGTGCCGCCTATGCCGGTGATGATCGCGCCGAAGGGCCGGCCTATTGCCGGCAGGATGGGGTCGGGCAGGGCGAAGTCGATGTCGCCGACCGCGCCGGCCTTGCCTTTTTTCAGCGTGCCACCTTCGACCGTGACAAAGCTCGGGCAAAAGCCCTTCACGCAGGAGTAGTCCTTGTTGCAGGAGGACTGGTTGATCTGGCGCTTGCGGCCGAATTCGGTTTCCAGCGGCTCCACCGACAGGCAGTTGGATTTGTCGCTGCAGTCGCCGCAACCCTCGCACACCGCTTCGTTGATGACGGCGCGCTTGGCCGGGTCGGGGAAGGCGCCACGTTTTCGGCGGCGGCGTTTTTCCGAGGCGCAGGTCTGGTCGTAAATCAGCGCCGAGGTGCCGAGCATGTCGCGCAACTCTTTTTGCACTGCATCGAGTTCGTCGCGGTGGCGCAGGGTGACACCCGGCGCCCAATTGGTTCCCGTCGGGTATTTTTCCGGCTCGTCAGTGACGATGACGATGGGGCTGACGCCCTCTGCGGCGATCTGCCGCGAAATCATCGCCGGATCGAGGGGGCCGTCGACGGACTGGCCGCCGGTCATGGCGACGGCGTCGTTGTAGAGGATTTTGTAGGTGATGTTGACCTTGGAGGCCACCGCCGCGCGAATGGCGAGCAGGCCGGAATGGAAATAAGTGCCGTCGCCGATGTTTGCGAAGACGTGCTTTTCGCTGGTGAAAGGCGCCTGCCCTATCCAAGCGGCGCCTTCGCCGCCCATATGGCTGAAGGTGGTGGTGCTGCGGTCCATCCAAAGCGCCATGAAGTGGCAGCCGATGCCGGCCAGCGCGCGGCTGCCTTCGGGCACGCGTGTCGAGGTGTTGTGGGGGCAGCCCGAGCAGAAGTAGGGCTTGCGTTCGGCCACGACGCGCGGTTGTGCCAGCGCTTTTTCTTTTTGCTCCAGATAGGCGAGGCGCTGGCGGTAGCGTTCGCCGAGCGTTTTATCGAGGCCAAGTTTGGCGAGACGCTGGGCGATCGCCTTGGCGATCATGGCAGGGGATAGTTCGTAGTGCGCCGGCAGCAGCCAGGTTCCGGCAGGCTGGCCTGCGGCGATAGACCACTCGCCGTTGTCATCGAACTTGCCCACGACCCGTGGCGGGCGCTGATCGGCGCGCCACTCGTAGAGCTCTTCCTTTATCTGGTATTCGATCAGCTGGCGTTTTTCCTCGATTACGAAAATCTCCTCAAGGCCTTGCGCGAAGCGGCGCGCGCCTTGTGGTTCTAGTGGCCAGGTCATTGCGACCTTGTAGAGCCGGATGCCGACGTCGCGAGCCACCGCCTCGTCGATGCCTAGGTCGGCGAGGGCTTGCAGCGTGTCACCGTAGGATTTTCCGGTGGTGGCGATGCCCAGTCTGGCGCGCGGCGAGTCCCAGATGATGCGATCGAGCTGGTTGGCGCGGGAATAGGCAACGGCCGCGTAGACCTTGTATTCAAGAAGCCGCATTTCCTGCTCTATGAAGCCGTCGGGCCAACGGATATTGAGGCCGCCGGGCGGCATGGCGAAGTCTTGTGGCAGCGCGATGCGTACGCGCTGCGGGTCTATGTCGACGGCGGCGCCCGATTCAACCACGTCGGTGACGCACTTGAAGCCGACCCAGCAACCGGAGTAGCGCGACATCGCCCAGCCGTGCAGTCCGTAGTCGAGGTACTCCTGCACGTTGGCCGGGTTGAGTACCGGGATGCACGAGGCCTTGAGCGCATGCTCGCTCTGGTGCGCCACGGTTGAGGATTTTGCCGCGTGGTCATCGCCCATCATCACCAGCACGCCGCCGTGCGGCGATGTGCCGGCGGAGTTGGCGTGTTTGAACACGTCGCCGGAGCGGTCAACACCCGGACCCTTGCCGTACCAGATGCCGAACACACCGTCGTAGAGCGCTCCCTTGGACAGGTTGATTTGCTGCGTGCCCCAGAGCGACGTGGCGGCGAGGTCTTCATTTACGCCGGGCTGGAATTTGATATGGTGTTCGGCAAGGTGCGCCTTGGCTTTCCATAAGGCCTGATCGACGCTGCCGAGCGGGGAACCGCGATAGCCGGTGATAAAACCGGCGGTGTTGAGGCCGGCGGCGAGATCACGCTCGCGCTGCATCATTGGCAGACGCACGATGGCTTGCGTGCCCGTCATGAAGGCGCGGCCGGCGCTCAGGGTGTACTTGTCATCAAGCGTGACTTCGCGCGGCGAGGTCGGGGCGTTCATGGCGCTTCTGCTCCTTCGGTGGCCGGGGGCAATCGCAATGCCCGCCTGTGCTGATCTTTGCTGGTTTTTAATGCTTAGTGCGATGACAAACCCGCACGGCGTTTTTTTAAAAGTATATGCCTGAGATTGCGGAATTTCTTGCCTATTGTTGCTGTTTCCTTGGATCGGATCGGATTTGTTTGCGCTCAAGCGCAAAGCGCTGGGCTTGAGCGTGACTGCTGCCGTCGGTTTCGACGTTGTAGTAGTTGTCGTTGTGGTATTGGCACCAGCACCAGCACCAGCTGCCGCACCGATGCCGGCGGGGTGCGGGCCAGGTCAGGCCTGCAGCCAGATGTGTAGTGCGGTGGTGACGGCCGGCGCCTGCTCTAGCGTGGACAGGTGGCCGCAGCATTCGATGATTTCCAGCGTTGCGCCCGGGATCGCGGCGGCCATTTCTTCATGGCGCTCAGGCGGGGTCAGCGCGTCTTGCTTGCCGCAAAGCACCAGCGCAGGACAATTTATTTTGCGCAATAAGGGATGGCTGTCCGCGCGGCTCATGATGGCTTTTTCCTGGCGAATGAAGGCGGCCTTGCCGACATTGCGCGCCATGGTCTTGATGACGCAGGTCAGCGCTTCATTGTCGAGATGGTCGGCATGCACGAGTTGCGGCAGCAGCGTGTCGGTCACACCCATGAATTTACCTCGCTCGGCTAGGGCGATGAAAGCGTTTCGCCGCTTGATCGCCTCTGGTGAATCGGCACCCGGCGCGGTGTCCAGCAGCGCGATGCGCGTGACGCGCTCGGGGGCCTGGCGAATTATCTCAAGGGCGACGTAGCCGCCCATCGAAAGGCCGGCCAAGGAAAAAGTTTTGAACGGGCAGG
>Ga0114978_10002831_pt1 | contig 14291 bp, 12 predicted proteins | sample S_140212_EF_Meta_FD_87027 | JGI IMG/M metagenome (GOLD analysis project Ga0114978, IMG submission 87027) | Freshwater microbial communities from Lake Simoncouche, Canada to study carbon cycling - S_140212_EF_MetaG | ecosystem: Environmental > Aquatic > Freshwater > Lake | place: Lake...
CCCTCTCCCCTCTCCCCTCTCCCCTCTCCAAACCCTATGCGCCAAATCATTCTTGACACTGAAACCACCGGCCTCGACCCCAAGCTCGGCCACCGCGTGATCGAAATCGCGGCGGTCGAAATCGTCGACCGGCGGCTGACCGGCAACCATTTTCATCGCTACGTTAATCCGGGGCGCGCCAGCGAAGAGGGCGCTTTGCAGGTGCACGGTCTCACCGAAGAATTTTTGCGCGACAAGCCGAAGTTCGGCGACATCGCGAAAGAGCTGCTCGAATTCGTCAGCGGTACCGAACTCATCATCCACAACGCGGCGTTCGACTGCGCGTTTCTCGACGCCGAGTTCGGGTTGCTCGATCTCAAGCCAATCGCCGAATATTGCCCGCAGGTGGTGGACACGCTGCGCATGGCGCGCGAACTGTACCCGGGCAAGAAAAACAATCTCAACGCGCTGTGCGAGCGGTACCAGATAGACAATTCGACGCGCACCCTGCACGGCGCGTTGCTCGACGCCAATCTGCTCGCCGAAGTGTATCTGGCGCTGACGCGCGGCCAGGACAGTCTGATGATAGACGCTGCGCCCACGCCGCAGGCGCAGGCTGAAACGCGTCGTGCCGCCGGCAAGCTTGAACTGGTGGTGCTGGCGGCCAGTGCGGAAGAAATCGCCGAGCACGAGAAACAGCTCGCCGAAATCGATACGGCAAGCCGCGGCGCCTGCGTGTGGAAGAAACTGGAAACTGCTTAATAAGCAGCCTCAAAAACTACCTGGAGCCGCAGATAAACGCAGATTAAAATCCAAGGCTACCCTCTGGCCGACGTTAAAGCCTTTGAACTTATCTGCGTTTATCCGCGTTTATCTGCGGCTGTTTGTCGTTTTAGTATTTTTGAGATGGGCTCTAAGATGCTTTGGCAGCGGAGCGGTCAGACTTCCTCGCCGCGCGCGAGCCTCGCGCACACCGTTGTAATCAGGCGCCGTGAAATGCTGATGCTGGGCGGCAGCTGCGGCAATTGCTCCGCATCAAAAAAACGCGCTTCTTCTATCTCCACGCCGTCCGGCGTGATCTTGCCGCCGGCGTAATCGGCGGTGAACGCCACCATCAGCGAATGCGGGAAAGGCCATGGCTGGCTGCCGAAGTAGCGGATGTTTTCCACTTCGACGCCGACTTCCTCGCGCGTCTCGCGCCGCACCGTGTCTTCGAGCATTTCGCCGGGCTCGACAAAGCCGGCGAGCGCGCTGTAGCGTCCCGGCGCCCATTCCTTCTTGCGCCCGAGCAGCACTTCGCGGCCGCGCATGATCAAGATCATGATAGCCGGCGAGACCGGCGGATAAACGGTGAACCGGCACTTGGGGCAGGCGCGCGCGCGTTCTTCGCTGCGCGCGACGGTCGGCGTGCCGCAGCGGCTGCAGAACTGGTGATTGCGGTCCCATTCCATGATCTGAAACGCGCGGCCGGCGAGTACGGCCAGCGGTTCTTCGACGATACCGAATACCGAACGCAGTCCCTGCATCGCATGGCCGTCCGGCAACTCGTTCGCGTGCTCGAGCTCGGAGACATAGCAATGCTCGCCGCCGTAGGTGCCCAGATACAGGCTGCGCACGGTGCTGACGCCGAGTTCGGAGATATCGCGGCAGCGCGGCAGCCGCGCTTCGTCGTCGACCCGCGCGAGCAGCAATTCGCCGCGATGGAATGCGAACCACAGGGCCGGTTCGTTGCGCTCCGCTGGCGCGGCCACCAGCGGCTGGTATTCGTGCGGCATATGCAGGTCTTTTAAGGGTTGGTCGTGCGCACGCGGGCGAGGGTGGCGATGCAGCCTTTGGCGCCGGCCGTGCGGACGAGGAATTGATAGACTTCGCCCGCCGCCATGGTCAGCGTATGGGGATTGGTCGAACCGTCGCACGCGAGCGTCACCGTGTGCTGGCCGGGGGCGAGTTCGAGTGGGCCATAAGGTTCCGCCACCGGCTTGCCATCCACGTCCGAGATGCTGACGCGCGGGCCGAATCCGGGCGAGCCGTACGACACGACGTCGCCTGACATGATCAGGGCGGTGGTGCGCGGGCTGCGGTTGCCCGAGTGCGGCGATGCGCAGCCCGCCAGCAGTATTGCTGCGACGGCTGTGCACGCGATGCGGCAGATGTCGGTTGTCATGGATCTCCCCCAGGTAAAACCAGGCCTGTCAAATTCGGAATTCACCAAAAACTTTGCATGGGCAGCAGTTTGCGCACATTTAGACGGGAATATTACTATGAGTCAGTCCTTTCTGTATCGAAAGCGCTTTAAACGCGCATAATCTGACGCTATTGTTGCATCATCGGAAAGCAATGCGGGCATTGCTGTTGCAATGGGCCGCCCATGCATGGAGGAGTTGCCGTGGCGAGTGAAAAAGACAGCGGTGCCCCGGAGGTGAATCTCGAAGCGGCTGCCAGGCTGATTGCTGCGCTCGAGCAGGATCTGAAAAAACTTTCCGGCGATTCGCGCGATATTCAGCGCCTCAAGGACGAGGTTGAAACCCTCAAGAACGTGCTCAATTCGCCGGTGCGCCGCGACCATTGGGTGACGGAGGGGTTGCACGGCGTGCGCGACGTGTTCGAGCGCGTCAAGGACGAGGTTGTTGCCGATGGCGTGAAGGGCGGTCAGTACCTCGCTGAAATCGGACGTATCCTGGGTTTGTAAAAAAACGCACTGCGCCGCGCTCTATGGGAGGAGTGCTTTGTTTCGACTATTTGCGGCTTTGATCGCGACGGCATGCGCGCTGCCATGCGATGCGGTGTCTGCCTGCGGCGCCGATCTGCGCGGTGCGCAGACCATCGAGTCGGCGCGCTATCAGATTACGTATCGCCTGCAGCCGGCAAAAATCGCCGTGGGCAGGCATTTCTCGGTCGAATTCGTAGCGTGTGCCAAAGGCGGCGCGCCGGCGCCGGCCGCTGTGGTAGTGGACGCCAGCATGCCTGAGCATGGGCATGGCATGAATTACAAAGCTGTCGTGAAGCCGGTGCAAAACCAAAATGCGCGCTATCGCGCCGACGGGCTGATGTTCCACATGCCCGGACGCTGGGAACTCATTTTTGAAGTGCAGGGCGCGGTCGGGACCGAGCGCCTGACGCGCAGCATCGCACTCGAGTGACGCGGCGCGGCATTTTCATTTTCGCGGCTGCGATCGTCGCCTGCTTTGCACTGCGGCTTGCCGCAGCCGACGACGGCAATCTGCTCAGGTTCACACCTGAAGAGACCCGCCGTATTCTGCAGCACGGGCCGTGGCCGCGCCCGTGGTCGCGCGACCCTAGTAACCGCGTGTCCGGCAAGCCCGCGGCGATTGCGCTGGGCGAGCGCTTGTTTTTCGATCCGCGTTTGTCCAGCGGCAACTCGCTGTCCTGCGCGAGCTGCCACGTGCCGGTAAAAAGTTTTGCCGATGGGCGCAAGCTCGGCGTCGGGCTCGAGGAGGGCGACCGTAACACGCCCAGCGTGCTCAATGTGCGGCTCAACCGCTGGTTCGGCTGGGACGGTTCGAACGACAACCTGTGGGCGCAGAGCGTGCGTCCCATGCTCGATCCGCGCGAACTCGCGGTGACCGCGCGTCACGTCGCCGATTTCATGCGCAACGACCGCGAGCTGCGTTGCCGTTACCAGCAGGCGTTCGGCGTGCCGCCTGCGCCAGTGGACGACGAGGCAGTGATGGTCGATACGGGCAAAGCGCTCGCAGCCTATCAGGAAACACTGGTGAGCGGGCGCACGCCGTTCGACGATTTTCGCGATGCGATGGCGCGCGGCGATCGCCAGGCGGCAGCGCGCTATCCGCAGAATGCGCAGCGCGGTTTACGTATTTTCATCGGCAAGGGTTCGTGCAACCTGTGCCATTTCGGGCCCAATTTCACCAACGGTGAATTCCACGAAATCGGCATCCCGGTGCTGCGCAAGCTGGGCAGCGTTGACTGGGGTCGCTACCAGGGCATCAAGATGCTGCAGGCGAGCCGCTTTAATCTCGAAGGGCCGTATAGCGATGACGCGTCGCGCTCGACGGCAACATCGAGCCGCCATGTCGCGCTCGGCCCGCAGAATTACGAGCAGTTCAAGATACCGTCGCTGCGCAACATCGCTCTGACCGCGCCGTACATGCACAACGGCCATTTGGCGACGCTGCGCGACGTGGTGAAACACTATTCCGAAATCGACCTGGGCTTGCTGCACTCGGTGCATCTGTACGACAGCGACGGCGTGCCGCAAACGCTGCCGGTCGACAATCTGTTAAAGCCGCTGAAATTGTCAGTGCAGGAGATCGACGACGTGGTGGCGTTTTTGCACACGTTGACCGAGAAGCGGGCGGGCGCCGGCATCAGGCGCGTAACGCACAATTCGAACTGCCGGTAGGGCCGGACTAGTTTCTTGCGCGCAACTGCCAGCCCAGCAGGGCCTGCCGGCCTTCATCGGTAATGACGTAGTGGTCGAACCCGTCCGCGGCATTGGCGATCCAGCCGTGGATGGCGAATTTTCCAGCGGTGGAAAACGTCAAAGGCGGACACGGCCGCAGGTTGGCGGTGGCGTCTGCAATCGCCTGCAACAGAAGTGCTTCGGTCGTGTCGTTGAGCTTGCCCATGATGCCGCCTCGCGCAAAGTGGCGTTCGCCTGCCCGCCAGCTGATGAGTGCCATCTTAAAAAGACTGCGCGCGTATTGCCATGATCGGTGGATGGACGGTCGCCTGAATTGAACGAACGGCGCGGAATGTGCGGAATTGACGCGTCCGCAGGAGGGGCGGATAGCGGGACGATTCCGCGCGCGGAATATGTTACCGTATAAAAAAACCGTAAATTCACCAACACATTTCCGCAAGGCACGAATTCATGAGCACCGAGATGCAAAGTTTCATCGCGAGCGACGGTTTAAAGCTGAGTTACCGCATCGACGATTACACCGACCCTTGGCGCCAGGCCGATACCGTGGTGCTGGTGCACGCGGCGATGGGCAGTTCAAATCGTTTTTACGCTTGGGTGCCGCACCTGGCGCGCGACTTCCGGGTGGTGCGCCTCGATCAGCGCGGGCACGGCCAGTCGGGCATACCGACCGCTGAGCAGATGTCGTTCAAGCGGCTGGGCATGGACGTGGTCGAGCTCCTCGATCATCTTGGTCTTGCATCGACCAATCTCGCCGGTTCGTCGGCGGGCGGCATCGTTTCGCAAAGCGTTGCGATTAATTACCCGGAGCGCGTGAAGTCGCTGGCGAGTTACGCTGCGCCGCCAGGGATGAAAGTCGGACGCCAGGATTACAACGGGTGGCTGGCCAAGATCGGCTCGAAAGGCCTCGCCGCATTTTTGCGCGAGACCATCGCCGACCGCATGGACTTGAGCCAGGTCGAGCCGGGATTCGTCGACTGGTTCATCGCCGAGTCGGCACGCAATAAAGTGGAGTCGCTCGCGCGTTTCGTGCCGACAGTCGCGGTCATCGATCACACCGCTGAGCTGCACAAGATACGCTGTCCGGTCATGGTGGTGGCTCCTGGCGCCGACCCCATCCATTTGATAGACGAATATGAACTGCTGCGGCGGGAGATCAAGCAGTGCGAGTTCATCGTCTATGAAGGCCTGCCGCACAACATCACCGACACCGTGCCTGACCGTTGCGCGAAAGAGCTATTGCGCTTTCTTAAGAGTGTCTAACACCATGAAACACGTGTGCGTTGCAGCCAGAATTGGTGAGGGCAAGGCGCCCGGTGAAGCCAATACTTAATGTATTGGCAAGACGAGCAACGCGGCGTCGCGTGGAGGGCGGAGCAGGTTCCAAGCGCTTCATGCTTGGATGCGACCCCGGAGCGCGACATTGGGCGCACCGAATCCACGCGACTCACTCACACCTGCGCGGTCGCATCCCCGCAAGCGGGGCCCCTGCTCCACGCTGCGGTGCGCCGCCGATTCTGGCTGCAACCCTTCGGGCTGGCACGAGTTTTGGCCCATGGCGTTGTCGAAAGGTCCCTTGCTTAGAATGACTAAGCCGCGGGACTTTCTTCTAGCCATGAGCCAAAATCGTGACAGCGCATCGCGCGTTTCATGGTGTTAGACACTCTAGTCGCACGCCTGAAACCGCAGGTTTTTGTCGGATAAGTCTGCGGCGGAGGCACCGCTCAGATCGTCTCGCACATCCGCACTTCGGCCGCGAGCCATTTGCGGAAGAGGCGGACTTTGCGTTGCGAAGCGTCGCGTTCGCGGCACAGAAAATAATATTCGCCGGCGCTTTTCACGCGCGCGCTGAACGGAAATGCCAGTTCGTCGCGCCACTCCAGGCTTTGCAAATGAAGCGCCGATGCAATCGCAATCCCACGATGGTTGCGCGCCGCCTGCAGTGCCATGAAAAAATGCCCGAACACGAGCTTGCCCTTGCCGTTTACGTGCGGCGCGCCGACTGCTTTGAGCCAGTCCGACCACGCGGCATCGCGTCCCGCGACATGTATCAGCGTGTAATGACGCAGGTCGGCGGGCGTCTTGAGCGGGCGGCCTTCGGCCAGCAGCTTTTTACTGCATACCGGGACGAGTATTTCGCTGCACAACTTCTCGGCAAATACGCCGTCCCAGCTCGTGACCATCTCGTGCGGGATGCGCGGCTGTTGCGGGCGGTAACGCTGCCCTGGGCGCCGTCCGACGCGGATTGCAACGTCGATGTCGTCGGCGTCGAAATCCGCCGGCCGGATGGAAGTCGCGACGTCGACTTCGATGTCGTGGTGCGTTTCCGTAAACGAGGCGAGACGCGGCAAGAGCCACAGGTTGGCGGTGGTCGGCATGATGCTGACTTTCAGCGTCGTTTTGGGCGCCAGCGCATTGACGGTCGCGCCTTCGATTTCGTCGAGCCCGGATGCAATGGCGTTGAGGTAGTTTTTGCCGAACGCTGTCAGCTGAACCTTGCGCGTGAGCCGCTTGAAGAGCGGCTGATGCAGATAGTTTTCGAGGTTTTTGATGTGGCGGCTGACGGCGCTCTGCGTGACGTTGAGTTCGGCCGCCGCCCGCAGAAAACTCGCATGGCGGCCGGCCGCCTCGAAAGCGCGCAGCGCGACCAGCGGGGGCAGGTGTCGTTTCATTGATACATGAGTTTAAGTCATTCATAGCGCGCAAACAAATCGGTTGTTGGCGCGCCATGGCGGCCCCTATAATTTTTTCGTTTTCCCATGGCGGCAACGCGCAATCCGGCGGGTTGCTTCGCGCGCGGCGCAGCAGGGCAGAATGGCAAAATCCGACAACAGGCTGGGCGTGGATATCGGCGGCACCTTCACCGATATCGTGATGATCGCGCGCGACGGCACCGTCTACAGCAAAAAACTCCTGTCCACACCGGCGGACTACAGCGCCGCCATCGAGGACGGCGTGGCGAAGCTTTTCAGCGAGCTCGCGATCGATGCGCGCAGCGTCGCTGAATTCGTCCATGCGACGACCATCGCCACCAATACCATCATCGAGCGCAAGGGCGTCAAGGTCGCGCTAGTGACGACGGCGGGTTTTCGCGACGTGCTCGAGCTGGCGCGCTTCCGTTCGCCGCGGCCGTACGACATCGAATTCAGGAAGCCCGCACCGCTGGTGCCGCGGCATCTGCGTTTTGAAGTGACGGAACGCGTTGCCGCGGACGGCAGCGTCGTGCAGCCGCTGGACAAGAGCGCGCTGGAAGGCATCGCGCAGGCGCTCGAGCGCGAGCAGGTGAGTGCGCTCGCCATCTGTTTCGTCAATTCATGCGCGAACAATGCACATGAAGTGCAGGTCGCGAAGTTTTTCAGCGCGCGGCTGCCCGCCGTGTCGGTCACCGCATCGACGTCGCTGCTGCCGCAACTCGGCGAATACGAGCGCAGCAGCACGACAGTCATCAACGCCTATATTCGTCCGGTGGTGAAAAATTACGTCGACGCGCTCGAAAAGCGGCTGAAGACTCTGCGGATAGGCGCGCCGCTGATGATCATGCAGTCGAGCGGCGGTATTTCGCCGGCGGCGATGGTTTCCGACATGCCGATCACCATCATCGAATCCGGGCCGGCTGCCGGCGTGCTGGGCGGACAGCGCCTGGCCACCCACGCCGGCATGCGCGACATGATCGTGTTCGACATGGGCGGCACGACCGCCAAGGCGACCATCATCGAAGATTTCGCATTCGGCGTGAGCCGCGAAGCCGAGGTTGGCGGCGGTGCCGTGCTGGGGCAGCGCATGATCAAGGGCGCCGGCTACCCGGTGCAGGTGCCGACCATAGACATCGCGGAAGTCGGCGCCGGCGGCGGCAGCATCGCCGCGGTCGACGAGGCCGGCGGCATCAGGGTGGGGCCGCGCAGCGCGGGCGCCGACCCGGGGCCGGTTTGTTACGACCGCGGCGGCACCCAGCCGACCGTGACCGACGCGAATCTGTTGCTCGGATATCTGAATGCGGAAGCGCTGGTCGGCGGCGAGCTGCCGCTCAACTTTGACAAGGCGCGCGCCGCGGTAAAGCAGATCGGACGCGGCCTCAATCTCGACGAAACCGCCACGGCTTACGGCATTCATCTCATTGCAAACGCGACGATGTTGCGCGCCCTGCGCGCGATCTCGTCGGAACGCGGCCGCGACCCGGCGAAATTCATACTGCTCGCTATCGGCGGCAACGGGCCTGTGCATGCCGCGTCGCTCGCTGAAGCGGGCGGACTCACGCATGTCGTGGTGCCGCCGGTGGCCGGGCTCTTCAGTGCGTTGGGCATGTTGTTCGCCGACGTCGAGCATCAGCTCGTGAAAAGCTTCTACCGCGAATTGCGTAAAACTTCCCTCGCGGAATTCAATGCGGCGGCGGCGGAACTCGTCGCGGCGGGCCGCGCGCAGCTTGCCGAGCAGGGTTTCACAACGGAACTCCGCCAGCGTGTCGTGATCTCGGTGGACATGAAATACCTCGGACAAACTGCGCCGCTGGCGGTGCAACTCGCCGGCTTTCCGGCGACCGCAGAGACGTTTGGCGATCTGCCGCGCGCATTCGAGGCCGAGCACCTGAAGATTTTCGGTTACGTACCGACCGGCGACACCATGCAGTTCGTCGCGGTGAAGGCAATTTGCAGCGGTGTTCCTGAAACGCCGCGCATGCCCGATCGCGTGCAGCGCGGCAACGAGCGGGCGGTGAAAGCGGTCAAGCGCAAAGCATATTACGGCGAGCAGCGGGGGTGGCTGCAGACGCCGGTGATCGCGCGCGCGAAAATTTCCGACAAGCCGATGCCCGGCCCGTTGATTGTCGAGGAATACGACACCACTGTCATCGTGCGTCCGGGATGGACCGCGCGCCGGGACGCGTGGAACAATATTCACATGGAGCGCGTGCAGTGAAGAAAAAGCCCGCCGTGAAAATTAACCCGGTCAGGCGCGAGCTTCTGAACAACGCGCTGGTCACCATCGCCGACAACGTGATGGTCATGATCGTGCGCACCGCGCGTTCCTCCAACGTGAAGAACAGCCTCGATTTTTCCGCCGCCATACTTGACGGCGAAGGGCAGCTGGTCGCGCAGGGGCTGGCGGTGCCGGTGCACCTGGGATCGATGATGCCGGCGCTCAAAGGTTGCCTCGACTACTTCGGCGACGACATCGCCGAAGGCGATATGCTGGTATGCAACGACCCTTATTCGGGCTGCAGCCACCTGAACGACGTTTATATGTACAAGCCGGTGTTCGCCGGCGGGAAGCGCGTCGCGTGGATAGGCATCATCCTCCACCATTCGGACCTCGGTGGACGCGTCGCCGGCGGCAATGCCGCCGACAGCAATGAAATCTTCGAGGAAGGCCTGCGCATACCGCCTACCAAGATCATCGAAGCGGGCAAGGTCAACAACACGATATTGCGCGTGATCGAATTCAATACGCGCGTGCCGGCGCGGGTGATGGCGGACATACGCGCGGAAATGTCGGCGATCGAACTGGCTGCGAAGGAACTCGAGAAACTCGTCGCGGACTGGGACGTTGACGAGTTCTGCGCTTACCTCACCGACCTCATCGATTATTCGGAGCGACTCACGCGCGCGCAGATCAGCCTGCTGCCGGACGGCGAAACCGAATTCACCGAATGGAACGACGACGACGGTATCGGCGGGCCGCCGGTAAAGATCCACGTGCGGCTGATCAAGAAGGGCGATTCGATCACGGTCGATTTCAGCGGCACCGACCGCCGCGTCGGCGGTGCAGTGCACAGTTACTATGTATTTACCGCGTCCTGTGCTTATGCCGCGATACGGACAGTGCTCGATCTCGGCATCCCGAGCAACGCCGGGTTTTACCGCCCGATCGAAGTCATCGCGCCGCTCGGCACGTTCGTCAATGCGCCGTTTCCGGCGGCGTTCGGCTCGCGCGGGCAGAGCGGCTATCGAATAAGGACCGTGGTGCTGGGCGCACTCGTCAAGCTGTTGCCGCATCGGCTCACTGCCTGCACGGGCGGTTCCGAATTCGCGATCGCGATTTCGACTTTTGACGACGAAGGGCGCCGTTCGCTGCATCTCGAATTTCACAACAATACCGGGCATGGCGGCGGCCCGGACCGCGACGGACAGGATGCCGGGCCGAACTGCATCGGCAATCTCGCCAACATGCCGGTGGAGTTCATCGAAGCCGAGAACCCGCTGCGGGTGGAGCGCTATGCGTTCATGCCGGACACGGAAGGCCCGGGCAAATACCGCGGCGCGCTGGGCATAGTGCGCGAATACCGTATTCTGTCCAATGAAGCGATGGTGCAGGTGCGGCAGGACCGGTTCTTGTATGCGCCGTGGGGTGTTTTCGGCGGAGAAGAGGGTGCATGCGCACGCGCCTATCTGAACCGCGGGACAGGCAAGGCGGAAGTGCTGCCGTCGAAATTTATCCGGCGGCTGGAGCGCGACGACGTGTTTTGCGCGGAAATGGCGGCTTCCGGCGGCTACGGCAATGCTTTCGAGCGCGATCCGGTAGCGGTAGCAGAAGACGTGCTGGAACAAAAAATGACCGCCGCGCGCGCGAAAGAAAGATATGGCGTCGTGATCGATGCTGCGACCAATCAGGTGGATGCGGCGGCGACCGCCCGTGAACGGGAAAGCAAGCGCGCCGAAAAAGTGCCTACTTAGCGTCTTTGATCCTATAAAGGGGTGCAACAGATGAAGTCGACAATGCTGCAAAAATTCCGCTGGATGGCAGCGCTGTTTGTACTGTCTGCGGCAACTGGCGCGTTGGCGGCCGACAATACGGCCAAGCCCGACGAGCGTCCGATCCGGCTGATCGTGCCGTTTGCGCCGGGCGGCGCGTCCGACGTGCTCGCCCGCATCATCGCGCAACACCTGATTGAGTCGCTCAAACGGCAGGTCATCGTCGACAACCGGCCGGGTGCGGGCGGCAACATCGGCATGGGCATCGTCGCCAAGGCGACGCCCGACGGCAACGTGATGTCGATCGCGAGCAGCGCGTATGTCGTCAACCCCAGCCTCTACGACCAGATACCGTACGACGCGATCAAGGATTTCGCGCCGATTACCAACGTGGCCAGCGCATCGACAGTGCTGGTCGTGCATCCTTCGGTTGCCGCTAAATCGGTGAAAGAGCTCGTAGCGCTGATCAAAGCGTCGCCCGGCAAATTCAATTACGCGTCTTCGGGCGCGGGCACCGGCCAGCATCTGGCGGGTGAGTTGTTCAAAACGACGGCCGGGCTCGACGTTTCGCATATTCCTTTCAACGGCGCCGGCCCGGCAGTGATCGCGGTGCTCGGCGCGCAGGTGCAAATGGGCTTCTCATCGTTGCCCGCGGTGCGCGGACAGATTGCCAACGGCACCCTGCGCGCGATTGCGGTGACGACGATGAAGCGCGCTGTAGCGATTCCCGACGTGCCGACGTTCGACGAATCCGGGTATCCGGGATTTGAAGTCGACTTCTGGCAGGGCCTGGTGATGCCGGGCGGCACGCCGCGGCCCGTCGTCAACCGCATGAACGCGGAGATGCTCAAAATGCTGCAAGGCCAGGAAGTGAAAAAACGCCTCGATGGCCTGGGCTTCGAAGCGGTCGGCAGTTCGCCGAACCAGTTCGCGCAGCAGATCGCGGCTGAACTTGCGAAGTGGAGCAAGTTCATCAAGCAGGCGGGGATCAAATTATGAGTGGCGGGTTGGACGCCATGAACCTGGTCCGTCCCAACCGTTTCGAGATCGACCTCAAGGCGATCGCGCGCTGCGTGCAGAACGTGCGCAAGACCATAGGCCCATCGATTCATTTTTTCGCCACGCTGAAGGCCAATGCGTATGGTTATGGACTTCTGCCCGCGGCGAAAACGGTCGTCGGCGCTGGCGCGGATGCGATTTCGCTGGTGAGCCTCGCCGATGCGGTTGCATTGCGCGACGCCGGGATACGCGTTCCCATCATGGTTTACGCGGGCAGCGCGCCGAGTGAGGACATGGTCAGGGCCGCAGAGAATTACGACCTGATACCAACTCTGACCACGGAAGAGATGGTGGCGGCGTTCGTGCGTCATGCGCGCAAGGAAATCAAAGTCGCGGTCAAACTCGAAGTCGGGCCGGAGCGCATCGGCGTCATCGCCGAAGACGCGGTCAAATTCATCAAGTCGATCACGGCATGCCCGCATTTGCGCATGCACGTTCTGAACGCGCATCCCAACGTGCCGGCGAAAGGCAACGCGGAAGAAGCGCTCGCGTGGCAGTTTCGCCGCTTCGTTGCGGCCAGCGAAGCGCTGGAGCGTGCCGGCATCAAGGTGCCGCTCAAAGTGGTGGCCAGTTCCAAAGTGTTGCGCTTCGCGGGCACGTCGATGGCGCTGAATGCCGTCGATCCGGGCGCAGCACTTTTTTCGGCGCTCGGTCCGAACGATGCGCCGGACGACTACCAGCCGTTTCACGCGCTGAAGAGCCAGTTGATCCAGGTCAGAAATGTTTCGCGCACGGAATTCCTCGACGAGGCGCCATTCAAAATGGTGCCCGGCATGCGTCTGGGCGTCATTCCCATCGGCTACAGCGATGGCATGCATCGCCTGCACTGCGGCGAGGTGCTGGTGCGCGGCGTCCGCGTGCCTGTACTGGCTGCGCCATCACTCGAATACACGCGCTTGGATCTCAGCAAAGTCCCGGCAGCGGTTGTCGGCGACGAAGTGGTGATCATAGGCACGCAAGGCGGTCAGAAAATCAGCCCGGAAGAAGTGGTGAAGAAGCAGGGCGCGTCGCGCGTGCCGGACCTGGCACTTGAAGTGAGGCTTTCCATCCCGAGGATTTATCATCGTGAATGATCGTGCAGGCGCGCGCAGTATGCTGAATTTCCCCCGGGTCGCCAAATTTCGGGTCGGCAAATGGAACAAGATCGTCAAGGACGCGGGAATCCGGGCAGAATAGAGCCTTCCTGGTCCCGCAAACCCGTTTTTTTATTCATCAACAATCCGAGAGACGCTCAATATGGATACCGTAAACGCACAAACGACCCCGATGGCAGCGGCGCGCAGTCATTTCCCCGGCATGCAGGATTGCACTTACCTCGATTTGGGCGGCCGCGGTTTGCTGTCGATAGAAGTGCGGGCCGCAATCGAAGCCCATCTTGATGAAGCAATGCGCGGCAGGGTCGACAAGGACCGCCTGTTCGCCACGACCGAAGAGGCGCGCAACCGCTTTGCGCAGCTCATCAACGCCGAGCCGGACGAGATCACCTACACGAAAAATATCTCGGAAGGCCTCAACATCGTCGCCTCCTCGCTCGACTGGAAAAGCGGCGACAACGTCATCGTGTGCCCGCAGCTCGAGCATCCGAACAACATCTACCTGTGGCTCAACCTGCAGCGTTTCGGCGTCGAAACGCGTTACGTCAATCACCGCGACGGTTACATGCCGGTCGACGAGATGATCGCGGCCATCGATGAGCGCACGCGCATCCTGACGGTGTCGAGCGTCTCGTTCTCGCCGGGCTTCCGCACGGACATCGACAAGCTGGGTCGCGCATGCCGCGAACGCGGCGTGCTGTTCCTGGTGGACGGCGCGCAATCGGTGGGCGCGCTGCATACCGACGTCAAGGCGTCCCATATCGACGCGCTGGCAGTGTCCACGCAGAAAGGCCTGCTCGCGCTCTACGGCATGGGGTATCTGTATGTGCGGCGGCCGCTCGCTGAAAAAATGACGCCTCCCTACGTGGCGCGTTTTGGCATCGACATGGGCAAGGCCGACGCGCATGAGTCCGACGTCGGCGACCGCTCGTTCAAGTTCATGCCCGCCGCGCGCCGTTTCGATCTCGGCAATTACAATTTTGCCGGCGTGTGCGCCGCAAACGCTTCGCTCGAATTGCTGCTCAAGCTCGGCACCAAGAACATCGAAGCGCACGCAGTCAACCTCGCGCACAC
>Ga0114978_10002834_pt1 | contig 14287 bp, 11 predicted proteins | sample S_140212_EF_Meta_FD_87027 | JGI IMG/M metagenome (GOLD analysis project Ga0114978, IMG submission 87027) | Freshwater microbial communities from Lake Simoncouche, Canada to study carbon cycling - S_140212_EF_MetaG | ecosystem: Environmental > Aquatic > Freshwater > Lake | place: Lake...
ATCCCGAGGTTCATCAAACTCGTCGAGGCCGGCAAGATCGACCTCAAGTCGATGATCACGGCGACCTTCACGCTCGAGCAGTACGGCGACGCATTGCAGTACCTCGTTGACCGCACGGGCGTCTGCCCCGTCGTGCAGTTCACGTAACCAGACAACGACCGGTGCGTTGACTCCCGAGAATCCCCTCACCCGCACGGCGTGCGACCTCTCCCGGCGGGAGTGGTGACTACAGCCTTTCTCCTCAAGGAGAGGAAGACGGAGTGCGTAAGGATCAGCTCGCTGCGCGAAGCGGTGCGATTGGCTGCAGGCCGAGCGCCTCTCGCAACACGTCTTCAACACGATCGCAGAAGACGAACTCAACGTCCTTGCGCACGCTGTCCGGAACGTCCTCGAGGTCCTTGGCATTGCGAGCCGGCAGCAGCACCTTGCGGATGCCCGCACGATGCGCGGCTACCGACTTCTCCTTCACGCCGCCGATCGGTAACACGAGGCCCCGCAGGCTGATCTCGCCAGTCATGGCGACGTCGTTGTGAACCTCTATGCCGGTGAGAAGCGACACGAGTGACGTGAACATCGAGACGCCCGCGCTCGGACCATCCTTTGGAATTGCTCCGGCCGGGACATGCACATGGATGTCGCTGCGGTCGAAGAGCGTCGGGTCGATCCCGAGGAACTCTGCCTTCGACTTCAGGAGGGACAAGGCAGCCTGCGCGCTTTCCTTCATCACATCGCCCAGCTGGCCCGTCAGGATCAGCTTGCCGTTGCCCGGCACGCGGGTCGACTCGATGAACAGGATGTCGCCGCCAACCGGTGTCCACGCGAGTCCTGTGGCGACACCCGGCACGCTCGTGCGCATTGCGATCTCGCTTTCAAAGCGCGCAGCACCCAGGATTCCGTGCAAGTCGCCGACATCCACGGTCCCTGCCGTGATCTTGCCCTCGGCAACCCGCACCGCCACGTTTCGCAGCACAGAGCCGATGGTCCTCTCAAGGTTGCGTACCCCCGCTTCACGAGTGTAGTCGCGCACGAGCTGCCGCAGCGCTGCCGCCGTGATGATCGCCTGTTCCGGCTTGAGCCCATTGGCGTCGAGCTGGCGTTTCACGAGGTATCGCTTGGCAATCTCGACCTTCTCGTCCTCGGTGTAGCCGGTCAGCTCGATGATCTCCATGCGGTCGCGGAGCGGCCCGGGAATGGTATCGAGCATGTTCGCTGTCGCGATGAACATGATCTTCGACAGGTCGAACGGCAGGCCGAGGTAGTTGTCCCGGAACGTGTTGTTCTGCTCCGGATCGAGTACTTCGAGCATGGCGGATGACGGATCGCCATGCGCGCCGGAGCCCAGCTTGTCGATCTCGTCCAGCATGATCACCGGATTGCGAGTCCCGGCCTTGCGCACGGCCTGCAGAATGTTGCCCGGCAATGCGCCGATGTACGTGCGTCGGTGGCCACGGATCTCGGCTTCATCGTGCACGCCGCCCAGGCTCACGCGCGCGAACTTGAGACCCACCGCTCTTGCAATACTCTGGCCGAGCGACGTCTTGCCTACTCCGGGAGGACCGACGAAGCAGAGGATCGGACTGCGACCTTGCGGGTTCAGCTTGCGGACAGCCAGGTACTCGAGAATGCGGCGCTTCACCTTGTCGATGCCGAAGTGGTCTGCCTCCAGCACCTCGCGGGCCTTCTCGATGTCGATGGTTTCGGCATCGAGCTTCGCCCATGGCAGCTGGATCAGCAGGTCGAGCCACGTGCGGACCATGGAGTATTCGCCGCTGGCGTCGGGCATGCGCTCGAGCCGCTTGAGCTCCTTCTTCGCCTGTTCCAGCGCCTCGATCGGCAAGCCGGCCTTGTCGAGCGCCTCCTTCAGTTCGGCGAGCTCTTCGGACGAGGACTCGTCCACGCCAAGCTGCTTCTGGATCTGGCGCATCTGTTCGCGTAGCAGTGCTTCCTTCTGGCGATCGTCGATCGCCCCGCGCGTCTGCTCTTCGATCTGCCGCTGCAACCGCATGACCTCGATGCGATGGGCAAGCAGATCGGACACGCGGTCGAGCCGCGCGCTCAAGTCCGTCATCTCGAGGATCTGCTGCTTTTCAGCGCCCTTGATATCCATGAAGCTCGCGACGAGATCCGCGAGCAGGGAGGGAGACTCCATGCCCTCGACGGCGTTCGCGAGTTCGCCTGGCGCCTGAGGCAGCAGTTTGATCGCTTCCCTGGACTGGCGCTTCAGGTTGAGCGTGCGCGCTTCGACTTCGCTCGAGCTCAGCCCGGTTTCGTTCAGATATTCGACACGCGCCAGCATGAAGGGCAGGCCGGGCTGGAAGTCGAGGACGCGAAAGCGACGCTCACCCTGCACGACAAGGTGATGCGTGCCGTCCTGCGTCAGGTAGCGCAGAACCGTTGCAACGGTTCCCACCTTGTGAAGGTCATCAGGGCCGGGCTCGTCTTGCGCCGGGTCCTTCTGCAACAGCAAGCCGACTTTGCGCTCCGTGCGCCGCGCTTCCTGGGCGCCGGCGACCGTGCGCTCCCGTGCCATCGAGACCGGGCTCACGACGCCGGGAAAGAGCACGAGATTGCGTACGGGCAGGATGATCAACATGTCATCCGACACGACGCTGTTCGTTGTCTGGTCAGTGCTGTGGTTTTCGCTCACGGGTGTTCTCTTCCAATTGCGATCGTCAGGATCTCTATGGGTGTGCAGAACCTTTCCTCAAGTGCAGATGCAGCCAACCATTCGCGCAGGCCCCCGAGGGAACGGGCACGCGCCGTTCGAAACGGCCGTTGCGAAAGCACTGACGCTGCAGCCGTTCAGCCTTGTGCAGCAGGTCGACGGCGTCGGCCTATATCCACGCAGCTGAGGTTCAATGACTCATGTCCAGAGCATTGGGATGGGTCGTGCCGGTTCAATGAAGGGTCGCACCATAAAAAAAGAGCCACAGGACAAAAGCCTGTGGCTCGAGTACCCCAGTCAATAGACAGGGGCAAGGGGGGGATCGAAAACGTGGTTCCACTGTAGGCAAGCGCGCCTGCGCAAGTCTGTTCGGCAACCCACGCTGGTGGACGGTCGGCGCCAGTTGATCAGAATTCCTGCCAGGACGAGTCGTCACCGCTGGCTCTTGCCAAAGGCACGGATCGCACGAAGGGCTTGGGCGCGGGCTTCGCCACCGCTCGCTGCGGGCTCGCCGGTGCTGCCATGCGCACGACCTGTGCCGACTTCCTGACCTGACTGGTCGCCGACGCGGATGGCGGCACCTGCTTCTGTTCCTCTCTTCCGCTGCCGAAGAAGCTCATCTGCGAGACGAGCAATCCGGCCTGAGACTCGATGCTCTTGCTCGCGGCGGCCGCTTCTTCGACGAGGGCCGCATTCTGCTGGGTGGACTCGTCCATCTGCGTAACGGCCTTGTTGACCTGCTCGATGCCGGTGGCCTGCTCTTCGCTGGCAGCGGAAATCTCGGCGACGATGTCGCTCACCTTCTTGACGCTCTCCATGATCTCCGTGAGCACTGTGCCCGATGAGCCGACGAGCTCGGTTCCGGACTGGACTTTGTCCACGGAGTCATTGATCAGGTGTTTGATCTCCTTCGCCGCGGTCGCGCTGCGCTGCGCGAGGCTACGAACTTCGGTGGCCACCACGGCAAAGCCGCGGCCCTGCTCGCCTGCACGCGCCGCTTCCACGGCTGCGTTCAATGCCAGCAGGTTGGTCTGGAACGCGATCTCGTCGATGACGCCAATGATGTCGGCAATCCGGCGGCTCGATGCGTTGATCTCTTCCATGGCCATTACGGCCTGCGATACGACGGCGCCGCTCTTCTCGGCTTGCGAGCGGGCACCGGCCGCCAACTGATTGGCGTGCCGGGCATTGTCGGCATTCTGTTTCACGGTCGCAGTCATCTGCTCCATGCTGGCGGCCGTTTCCTCGATCGCGGCTGCCTGCTCCTGGGTGCGGTTCGACAGGTCGTCGTTGCCCTGGGACAATTGCCTGGTCGCAACGCCGACCGAATCGGCTGCCACGCTGACGCTTGAGACAATGTCATGAAGCTTCGCGTCCATCTGCTGCAGCGACTGCAGCAGCTTGCCCAGCTCGTCCTGGCTGCGGATGACGACCCGATTGCCGAGCCTGCCCTGCGCGATGTTTGCCGACACCGACACGGCGGCGCTCAGCGACGTCATGAGCGAGCGGATCAGTATCAGGGCCAGTACGAGGGAGGTGGCAATGCCCACCACGGCAATGCCGATCACCCCGTTGCGCTGCGACTGGTAGAGGGCATTAGCGGTATCCCTCGACTCCTTGGCGCGACCCAGCTGGAACTCGAGCGCGGTTGCGATGGTCTTGCGCACGGTTTCGAAGGCAGGCTCGATCTTTTCGTCGCGGATCTTGCGAGCCCCGCTGTAATTCCCGGCGGCGAGTGCGCCGTGGGCCTCGTCCGTAGCGGCAACCAGCTCGCCGCGGGTGCGCGCAATCTCATCGTGGAGCTTGCGTCCCTCTTGCGTGTGGATGATGGAATCCCAGTCGTCCATGCGCTGCTGGATCACGGGCCGGTTCGCGGCAATCTGTTCGCTCGCTGCCGCTGTCGCCGCCGCGGACTGAATGGACAGGGCGCGGTCGAGCTCCTGGATGTTCTGGAGCTGCAAGCCGTAGATTTCGCCCAGCCAGGCAACGGGACGGGTGCGCTGTTCATACAGGACGTTCAGTTCCTGGTCGATCTTTGCCAGCGCGTACAGGCTCATCCCGCATACCGCGACAATGGATGCCACCAGCAAACCCACCGTCCCGAGCAGCTTCGTCTTGATGCTCCAACTGGAAATGCCCACTTCCCACCCCTTGCTAGCCGATCAGTGCCATGCCACGGCGCCTCTCGCCGGTGTTATCACTGATCTGTATCGGTGGAGCCGCGTCCGCAATGCATAGGAGATAGCCTGAAACGGTCGGGGCCAATGAGTGGCCACCCGCGGCGGCTAGACACGAGGCTTGTTCAACGGGAAGTTTATTAAGAAAATATTATTGAATCATTTTAATTACTTTCTCAAATTGAGGGATGTGGGCATAAATATTGTGATTGTCCGCTGGTGCGCGCCTGCTTCCATGCCTGAGCCCGGTTTCCCTTACCCGACCAGGCGATGCCGCTCCACACGTGCTGCGACCAGCAGGCACACCATTGCCCATGCGGCACCCACACACCATCCGGCCAGGACATCAGTCGGCCAATGGACGGCGAGGTAGACACGACTGACGCCGATGAGCAGCGTCAGCACGATCGCCACCCCTAAGCAGTACGAACGGACTCGGGGCTGTGTTTGCCCATGGGCGAGCAGGGCTCCGAGCGTCAGATAGACCACCGCCGCCAGCATGGCGTGGCCGCTCGGGAAGCTGGTCAGTTGCGCTTCGACGCCGTGCGGAAAAAGCTCTGGCCTCTGACGCTGGAACAGCGATTTGAGTGCAATGCTGAGAATGCCGCCTACCGAGACCGATACCAGAACGAGGCGAGCCGCCGCCAGCCTGCCGGTCACCCACAGGAAGCCCACTACGACGAGGGTCACGAATCCCACCACGGGCAAGCTGCCGAGGCTCGTGAGATCGCGAAACAGGATCTCAAGCCACGCAGGTCCCGCAGGATGAGTGAGGTCCGAGGAATTGCGCATGGCGAGCAGGATCATCCGGTCGAAGGCATCCGTTTCACCTTCCATGACTTCCGAAGCCAGCTTCAAGAACGCCAGCACCATGCTCGACAACAGCAGCAGCAGGGCGAGTTCGCCGAGGTCAAGCTGCTGCAACCAGGCCCACAGGCGATGCAGGCGCGAACGAGGGGTCGAGATCGACGGCATGAACGCGGTGTACCCAGGCGGCTGATCGGCAGGACAGTCCGGTTCGATCGTCAGCTCAATCCGAATGCTTTCGCAAGCAACTCGTACGACCGCAGGCGGGCCTGATGGTCGTGCGTGATCGTGACCACGATGAGTTCGTCAAGCTTGAGCGCGGCGGCCATCAGCGTCAGGTCGTCCCGGACCTTGTCGGGCGTCCCCACGAAGTGGGCAGGCCACTCCTGTCCTGCGGCATCCGGCAGTCCGGCGCTGGCACCCAACTCGTTCCGTGCGGTCGCGGGCGAGGCAACAGGCCCGGGCATGCCCTGGCGCAGGCGGCGACGCAGCAGCTGGACGCTGAGAGCCAGCTCTTCTGCCTCCTGCTGGGTGTCGGCACACACGACGCCGACCGCGACCATCGCTTCAGGCCGACTCCGGTAATGGGACGGTTCGAAGCGGCTGTAGTAGCGTTCAATCGCGGTCCGAGTCGATTCACCGCTGAAGAAGTGTGCGAAAGCATAGGGCAGGCCGAGCTGTGCGGCTGCCGCAGAACTCCACAGACTTGAGCCCAGGAGCCAGAGGTCGGCCCCCGTCAGCGTATTTGCCGGCAACTGGATGCGGCGGAAGGCATGGTCGGCCGGGAAGTCCCTGTCGAGCCAGGCCAGCAGTTCAATGAGCTGCTCGCCGAAATCATCGGCAATGGGGCCCTCCGTGCGATCACGGCGCAGGGCGAAGGACTCCAGCGGGCCACCCCCGGGGGCACGCCCGACGCCGAGGTCGATACGGCCCGGATACAGCGCGCTCAGCATGGCAAAGACTTCCGCGACCTTGTACGCACTGTAGTGCGGGAGCATGACGCCGCCCGACCCGAGCCTGATCCGCTGTGTCTCCGCACCCAGGCGCGCGATCAGGATCTCGGGCGCGGGGCAGGCAAGCGACGCCATCGAGTGATGCTCCGCCACCCAGTACCGCGTGTACCCGCAGCGGTCCGCGAGACGGGCAAGCTCAATCGTGTTCCTGAGCGCATCGCTGGCGGTGTGGCCCTCCGATATCGGGGCCTGGTCGAGGACGGAAAGTCTCACGGGTATGCAGTCCTGATTGACGAGTCTCCCGCCATTGTACTGCGATCAGATTCGACCCATCAGCAACAGCACGATGAGGACCATCACAGTGACGCCGAGCCCACCCGACGGCCCGTAGCCCCAATTGCGTCTGTGGGGCCAGGCCGGAAACGCCCCGACCGGGATCAGAATCAGCAGAATGGTACCGATGCTCATGCGGGTCCCCTTGTGTAGTCGCAGCCCCGCCTCGCGTCGACGTAGCGGACAGGTACGCAACACTGGGCCAACGCGACCAACCGCACGACTATCCTCAGTGGCGAATCGTTGTAGGACTCTCGCTGATAGACAGTCGCGCCGGTACATTCCTAGTCGTCGCGCTCGTGTTCAACAAGACCGTTCTTCCGTGGGCGCTACTGGGCCTGTTGGCTGCCGGGAATGCAACTGCCTCCACCTGGGTCGAAAACATCAATGGCGACCTTTCCAACAACTGGCTGAGTCCCTCTGCACTCACCCTCACTGCTGGCAACAACCTTGTGCAGGCATGAACTTCCACACGACCCCGGCTCCTGTCCCGCTACCCGCTGCATTGCCGTCGCTGCTGTCAGGCCTCGCGGGCTTCGGCTTGATGGGACGCAGGCGCACAGCAATCACCGCCTGATCCCGGGTCCCGGCAGCGTCTACTCCTGCAACGTCAGCCAGATTTCGTTCCGCCTCAGGAACCATGGCGTGAACGGCGCGTTGTAGCGCGAATACACGGGTTCCCCAGTCCATGAGGCGTGCGAGTTGCGGAGGGTTGTCTGCAATCGCTCAAGATGCTGCGAGTAGTTTGCCTGCGACCACCGGCCGGAATACCGGATCGCTGCCAGTTCGGCCGCCGGTACTTCACGAATGTGGACGCGCTGGTCATCAGGCTCCGGGGCCGTCGCGAGCGTCACACCCTTCGGCAGGACAAACTGAACGACGTACCCACCCGGCGCGGCGCTCTGCTTGACCGGTGCGGTCATCTCCAGCTTGACCGGGCTCGCGGATTGCATCACCGGCGCAGTCATGGGCAGCTTCTTCTCCCCTTTGTTCTTGCCAAAGATGTAGCCGGACAGAATGGGAAAGGCCTGCTTGCCCGCCTTGTCGGCCGGACCGTCCACGAGCACTTCAGCCACGACATAGGGTGCATAGCGCCGCACCTCCACATCGCCGAGGTCACGGACAACGGTGTAGTCGGGTTCTTCGATCGCCTGGGTTGCCATGGGTATTCCAGCCAGTAGGAGCGTGATGCCGAAGGGGCGGAGAGCAGCAGTGAGTGTCATGAAAGTGAATCCTAGCCGTGGGCCAGTGCGAACAGAACAAGCAGCGAACCAGATCGGACCTTAATGCATGCCAATGATCATCAATAATCCGCGGCGCCTCAACCCGCGGAAACTTCTATTGAGCAAGTGGACCGCCATTGCGCCACAGCGGAAGGAAAAACATTACATCGTCACCCGCGTGATCGAGCCAGAGGTGCCATCCGCACCACCCGAGTTCGTCGAAATCGAAGCGGTGCATTCACGGCGAAGCGTCATCCTGCCGTGGCGAGAGCTCACCCGGCCCGAAGTCTGGAAACAAGGCTGGAAATAGGCCGGCGTCCTTGTCGAGGGCGCGCCGCAGCGCAACGCAAGAAGGATACTGAACCGAAGCTGGACGAACGTCAGTTCGGTTGCGCACGTTGGTGCTGTCGGTGCGGATTCAAGTTTCAACTCACGGTGTCGTAACAGCCGGTATTGCAGGTCCAGAAGCAGTGCCCGGACTGCCCTCGGTTCAGCCAATTCCTTAAGGAAGAACACCGATCATGAGCGACTACTTTGAGTGGAATGAAGCCAAGCTCGGGTTGCATGTGCCTGAAATGGACCGTGAGCATCAGGTGCTGATCTCGCTGATGAACAAGCTGCACGTGCTGCGCGAGAAGCAGGCGTCGAGTGGTGAAGTGCTGGCGGCGATCAATGCCCTCGGCGAATACACCGTCAAGCACTTCGCGGACGAGGAGACGTACATGGCACGCATCCAGTACCCGGGCATCGGTGTCCACAAGGCAGTGCACAGGCATCTGCTGGCCAAGTTCACGGGCTATAGCCAAGCCTACAAAAAAGACGCCACGCTGACCGACGACTTCTTCGTGTTCCTCAAGATGTGGCTGAATGCCCACATCTCGTCGGTGGACATGAAGTACTCGCAGCACGCGGCTGCGAGGCCCAAGTCCGCCTGATCAGGGCGACGGCGCGATCCTGAGCAGCATGCCGTCCGCGTCGTCGGTGATGGCGTAGAGCAGGCCATCCGGACCCTGCCGCACGTCGCGGATGCGCTGGTGCAGGTCGGTCAGCAGGGTTTCGCGCCGCATCTCTTCCATCTTGTCGTTGAACACCACGCGCTCGATGCCACCGGTGCGATTCACTTCGCCCCGACGTGAGCTGCCGATGAACAGGTTGTTCTTCCAGGCCGGGAATTGTGTGCCCGTGTAGAACACGGCACCGGTTGGTGCGATGGAGGGAATCCATACCAGCAGCGGGGCTTCGATGCCCCTGGCCAGCGGCATCTCCGAGACGCGCGGACCTTCATAGGTTCTGCCGAAGCTGTACAGCGGCCAGCCGTAGTTGCGGCCAGGCAGGATGATGTTGGCTTCATCGCCCCCGTTCGGTCCGTGATCCATGGCGATCACGGTGCCTGTCCCGGGTTGCACTGTCAGTCCAAGCTGGTCGCGAAGGCCATAGGCGTAGACCTCCGGGCGTGCGCCCTTGCGCTTCACGAACGGATTGTCTGCGGGCACCGTGCCGTCCGTCTTGATGCGCAGAACCTTGCCGTAGACATTGCCGAGATCCTGCGATTCCTTGGTATCGGGCGCACCCGTCGTGATGAACAGCATGTCGTTCGGGCCAAAGGCCAGTCGCTGTCCGCTCGCGCCCGGACGCTCTTCGCCGACGAGGAGTTCCTTGACACCAGTGAGCTGCATGCCTTCGAGCTTTGCCCGCGCGACCACGAGGGCCATCGGCGGAACCGCGTTGGCTGCTGCGCCCTCGGGCAACTTGCCGGGCCGGTTGTAGGTGAAGTAGATCAGGCCGTTCGTCGCGAAATCGGGATGCAGAGCCACTTCGTTCAAGCCGCCCCCTCGGGCGGGAGCGACTACGGGCAGTCCCGCGATGGGCTCGGCGATGAGCTGCGCGACTTCTGCCGCGCGGGCGGCACCCCGGACCAGCCGCAACCTGGCACCCCGTTCAGTGATCAGCGCGTCGCCGTTTGGCAGGAACGCGAGGCTGAAGGGCCGGGCGAGACCCCGTGCCAGCACATCGACGCGAATCGAGTGCTGCTCCGCTGTATCCAACACATAGGGCGCATTCTTCACGACGACGGGCGCGATGCCGATCGGCGGCGGCTGCTGGCCAGCGGCGGTCCCCGCGGCCAGAACGGTGGTAACCAGAGCAGCCAGGCTCACTGACGCATGCTTGTTCATTTGGGGTCCCCGTGAGGTCTTGTTGTAATGGCTACGCATGCTCAACCAAAGACCGCTGGTCGTCAAATCACTTTCATTGGTTACCGCCAACAGCGTCCTGCAACGAGGACTCTTAAGCGGTTGACGGCATAGAGAGCGTCACCCGACTGTGCGACGCTCACGACATCCTCTTGACCCAAACCAGGTGGCACGCCGCACATGAAGATCGACCCCCGTTCCCGCATTCGAGCCGCGCAACCCGACGCCGTCGTTGCAACCCGGGAGTTGCGGCAAATCGATGCCTACTGGCGGGCGTGCAATTACCTTGCGGCAGGCATGATCTACCTGCGGGACAATCCACTGCTTCGCGAGCCGCTGCGCGTCGAACATCTCAAGCGCCGGCTGCTGGGCCATTGGGGTTCAAGCCCCGGCCTGTCCTTCATCTACATCCATCTGAACCGGCTCATTCGAAGGCACGACGTGAATGCGCTCTTTCTGGCGGGGCCGGGCCATGGGGCACCCGGCGTACTCGGGCCTGTCTATCTTGAAGGGACGTACAGCGAGGTCTATCCGCAGAAGGGACAGGATCTCGCAGGACTGCAGCGCTTCTTCCACGACTTCTCGTTCCCCGGGGGAATCGGCAGCCATTGCACGCCAGAGATGCCTGGCTCGATTCACGAAGGCGGTGAGCTTGGCTACAGCGTGTCCCATGCCTTTGGCGCGGCCTTCGACAATCCCGACCTGCTGGTGACGGTGGTGGTAGGCGATGGAGAAGCAGAGACCGGGCCGCTCGCGACCGCGTGGCATTCGACGAAATTCCTGAACCCGATCCGCGACGGCGCCGTCCTGCCGGTCCTGCATCTGAACGGCTACAAGATCAACAACCCCACGCTGCTCGCGCGGATCTCCCACGATGAACTCGCGGCGCTCTTCCGCGGCTACGGCTGGACGCCGCACTTTGTCGAAGGCGACGATCCGGTGACGATGCATCGACTGATGGCAGAGACCCTCGAGCGCTGCCACACCGACATCAAGGCGATCCAGGAGAGCGCGCGGCAAAGCGTCAGGACGGTTCGTCCGGGCTGGCCGATGATCATCCTGCGCTCGCCCAAGGGATGGACCGGCCCCAAGGAGGTGGACGGACACCAGGTCGAAGGGACTTGGCGCGCCCATCAGGTTCCGCTCACCGGGGTCCGCGAAAATCCCGCCCATCTTGCGCAGCTGGAAGCATGGCTGCGGAGCTATCGCCCGGAGGAATTGTTCGACGAGTCAGGCAAGATCGCCGCGTCACTCCGGGGCCTGGCCCCCGTCGGCGACAGGCGCATGAGCGCCAACCCTCATGCCAACGGTGGACGGCTTCGCCGGCCGCTCCACCTGCCTGACTTCCGTCACTACGCAGTCAAGGTGGAGCTACCTGGCCGGAGCCGCTTCGGCAACACCCGCAAGCTCGGCGAGTTCCTGCGCGACATCCTGAGCGGCAATTCCGGGAACTTCCGCGTCTTCGGGCCGGATGAGACCAGTTCCAACAAACTGGATGCCGTGTATGCCGCCAGCAAGAAGACCTGGATGGCTGACTTCCTGCCTGCCGATGCTGATGGGGGCGAGCTCGCGCAGGATGGCCGCGTGATGGAGATGTTGTCGGAGCACACGCTGGAAGGATGGCTTGAAGGCTACCTCCTGACGGGCCGGCATGGGTTCCTGTCGACGTACGAGGCCTTTGTCCATGTCATCGACTCGATGTTCAACCAGCACGCGAAATGGCTGGACACCTGCCAGGACATTCCCTGGCGCGCGCCGGTCTCCTCCCTCAACCTGCTGATCACATCGACCGTCTGGAGACAGGACCACAACGGGTTTACCCACCAGGACCCGGGTTTCCTGGATGTCGTCGTGAACAAGAGTCCGCGCGTCGTGCGGATCTACCTGCCACCGGATGCCAACTGCCTGCTGGCCGTCGCAAACCACTGCCTTGCGAGTACCAACCGTATCAACGTCATCGTCGCCGACAAGCAGGAGCATCTGCAGTATCTCGATATGGAAGCCGCCATCCGCCACTGCGCCAAGGGTATTGGCCTGTGGGATTGGGCCAGCACCGATCAGGGGGGCGAGCCGGAGGTGGTGCTCGTCGGATGCGGTGACGTGGCGACACAGGAAGCGCTCGCGGCCGCGGCGCTCCTGGCAAGGCATTTTCCGGATCTGCGCCTGCGCTTCATCAATGTCGTCGACCTGTACACGATGACACCGCCCCACGAGCATCCGCACGGCCTGTCAGACCGGGATTTCGACTCGCTCTTCACGACCGACAAGCCCGTCATCTTCAATTTCCACGACTACCCGTGGCTCATCCACCGCTTGAGCTACCGGCGCACGAACCACGACAATCTCCACGTGCGTGGCTACAAGGAAAAAGGCAGTATCAGCACCCCTCTCGAGCTTGCGATCCGCAATGAGGTCGACCGCTTCAGTCTGGCGATCGACGTCATCGACAGGGTGCCCCGTCTCAAGGTCGCGGGTGCCCATGTCAAAGAACTGCTCGAGGACATGAAGCTCGACTGCATCGCCTACGCCCACGCGGAGGGGGTCGACCGGGCGGAAGAGCAGAACTGGACATGGCAGGTTCCTTAGCATGGCATCACAACTTGAATCCTTGCGGCGCTGGTCCGTCATCGTCGCCGACACCGGTGACCTCGCGGCAATCGAACGCTTCCGTCCCCAGGACGCCACCACCAACCCGAGCCTCATTCTCGCGTCGGCGCGTGATCCGCGCTATCGTCCGCTGGTCGAGGCTGTCCTGGCACGGATCGACGGCAAGAGCGACCGGAGTGAGCGGGCCGACCAGCTGATCGATGGCCTGTTCGTCGCCTTCGGCCGGCGAATCCTGGAGTTGATCCCGGGGCGCGTGTCGACGGAAGTCGACGCCCGACTGTCGTTCCAGCAGGAAGCGACGGAAAGCAAGGCGAGACGCCTCATCGAGCTGTACGAACAGGCCGGCGTGTCGCGCGAGCGCGTGCTGATCAAGATTGCCAGCACCTGGGAAGGGATTCGTGCGGCGGAACGGCTGGAGCGTGAAGGCATCCGCTGCAATCTGACGCTGCTCTTCAGCTTTGCACAGGCAGTGGCCTGTGCCGATGCAGGTGTTACGCTGATTTCTCCGTTCGTCGGCAGGATCTACGACTGGTACCGGGCAGCCAAGGGCGGCGCAGAGATCTCACGCGAAGAAGATCCGGGCGTCGCGTCGGTTGAGCGCATCCACCAGTACTACAAGCAATTCGGCTACCCCACGCAGGTGATGGGGGCGAGCTTCCGCAAGACGACTCAGATCCTGGATCTGGCCGGATGCGATCTGCTGACCATCAGCCCCGGGTTGCTCGGCGCGCTCGAGTCGGTGGAAGGTGAAGTCCCGAAGCGGCTGGGCGCGGACGCCGCGGCAGGCGGCAGCATTTCCCGCATCACGCTGGACGAGGCCGGCTTCCGCTGGTCGCATAACGAGGATGCCATGGCGACCGAGAAGCTCGCCGATGGCATCCGCCGGTTCAACGCCGACAGCCAGAAGCTGGTGGAGTTTGCATTCGGAATGGCCGGCGCCCGCTAGTCCGGTTGGCATTCAGTGCTCGCCGCGCTCGTGATGCTCGAGCGCAGACCTCTCTGCATCCGGCCCGCCCGGCGCTGCGCCTGTCACGAATGACCAGGTCCAGAAGCCGACAACGGCAACAGCAACCACCACGCCGATGCCAGCCGCTGCGCTCGGTATGCCGGCGAGCGTGGCGCCGCGCTTGTAGCCCGTCACCATGGCTCTTGCGAGATTCTCGCGATGGGCGATGCTGCTCACGAGCACACCGAGGATATGGACGATCACGACGGCGAGCCACGTGTTCGCTGCCACGCCATGAACCTCCTCGAACATCTCGCCGCCTATCTCGTTCAGCGTGAGGTAGCCGGTTACGCCCGTGACCAGCGCCAGTGCGAGCATCAGGTA
>Ga0114978_10002836_pt1 | contig 14285 bp, 14 predicted proteins | sample S_140212_EF_Meta_FD_87027 | JGI IMG/M metagenome (GOLD analysis project Ga0114978, IMG submission 87027) | Freshwater microbial communities from Lake Simoncouche, Canada to study carbon cycling - S_140212_EF_MetaG | ecosystem: Environmental > Aquatic > Freshwater > Lake | place: Lake...
ACCATTCGCGCCGCTCTCACCACGAAAACAAATGCCCCCGACTCTCTCACGTTGCTGGGCGGCGGCCCAATGCCGCAGCTTTCCTCACCGGATGAAGCGGTCTTGGAGACCTTCGTCAGCCCTTCTGCTCGCGACTATGAAGTCACTTTTTTCACCAAGGAATTCACCTCCCATTGCCCGGTGACCGGTCAGCCCGACTTCGCTGAAATCACCATCCGTTACACTCCTGACCGCCGCTGCATCGAGAGCAAGTCGCTCAAGCAATACCTTGGGGCCTACCGGAACCAGGCTGTCTTCGCCGAGGGGATCACCAACCGCATCCTGGACGATGTGGTTCGGGCGATTGCTCCAAGGCATGCCGTGGTGGTCGGGGATTTCTCCCCGCGCGGAGGCATTGGCATCCGGGTGGAAGCGGTGCATGAGGCAACCCGAGATGGAAGAAAGGTTCCTTCCTCCAAAAAAAGCAGGTGAAGGTAGTCGTCCTGCTGAGCGGTGGACTTGACTCCGTTACCGCCCTTTATGATGCCCTCCGTGCACACGAGGTGGTGGCGGCGCTTAGCTTCGACTATGGGGCGAAGCACCATGCCTGTGAGTTGCCCATGGCGGCTTGGCAGTGCTCCCGGGCGGGGATTCCACACCAGACGGCCCCGTTGGATTTTGTGGCCCGTGAGTTTCAGTCCGATCTGCTGCGGAGCGGCGGGGAGATTCCCGACGGGCATTATGAGGAGGAGTCGATGCGCAGCACGGTGGTCCCCTTCCGGAACGGGATCATGCTCGCCATCGCCGCCGGCTTTGCGGAGAGCTGCGGTGCCGGGGGGGTCGTCATCGCCGCGCATGCCGGCGACCACGCCATCTATCCCGACTGCCGCGAGAGCTTTATGGAGCCCATGGCAAGCGCCATCCGGGAGGGCACCTATGCGAGGATAGAACTCCTGCGGCCATTCGTCGCCATGGATAAGGCCGCCATTGTGAGAAGGGGGGCAGAGATTGGGGTCGACTTTTCCCACACATGGTCCTGCTACAAGGGGGGTGAGATCCACTGCGGAACCTGCGGAACCTGCGTCGAACGGCGGGAGGCTTTTTCGATTGCTGGGATCCCCGATCCAACCGCCTACCTGAAAGCAGGCCCGTTGCCTCTCCGACCTGAATTGAAACCGGAATCTTCCATTACCTGATGCGCATCTCGGAGATCTTCCATTCGATTCAAGGTGAGGGATTGCTTTTGGGAGTCCCTTCCGTCTTTGTGCGCACCTCGGGCTGCAACCTCCGTTGCCGCTGGTGCGACACCCCGTATGCCTCGTGGAATCCCGAAGGAGAAGAGATGAGCATTCCCAAGGTCATGGAGAGAGTACGCTCCTACGACTGCCCTCATGTCGTGCTGACCGGGGGTGAGCCGATGGTGGCTTCCGGCATCGAGGCTCTGGCCGCAACTCTCCGTGCCGAGGGGATTCACATCACGATCGAGACCGCGGGCACGATCGCACCCGGGGGGATCGCCTGTGATCTCGCGTCCCTTAGCCCCAAACTGGCGAACTCAACCCCCGATTTGGAAATGGCCGGCGCATGGCGTGAGCGCCACGAATCGACCCGCCTGCAGCCCGATGTCATCCGCCAGTGGCTGGAAAGAGGCTCCAGTCAGCTCAAGTTTGTGGTGACCCGGGTCGAGGATCTTCCCGAGATCGAGGAACTGCTTAACGAAGTGGGTGCCATTCCGGGATTCGCCCGCGACCAAGTGCTGCTCATGCCGGAGGGAACCGACGTTGAGACCCTTCGTGAAAGGGGGCCACTCGTCGCCGAATTATGCCTTGAGCATGGATTCCGCTTCGCGCCGAGGATTCAGATAGAACTCTTCGGCAATACTAGGGGCACTTAGAGTAGAGCGTACGCCTTTCCCTCGCTCGCACCAGCTCGTCTTGGGCGTTTGTCACCGCATCCAATTTCACGATGCCCATGAGCCACCATAGAGAAAATTCAAACGAATCCTTCAATCCAAAAACCGCCTTTTCTAGTTCCGGATTGCAAAAAAATGCTGTGAGCCTTATCGCGAGAGGGTTTATGCAGCTCATTACCCGACTTATTCTCTGTACACTGATAGTTGCCTTTCCGCTCGGATCCCTCCGAGCCGAAAGCTCGATTATCGTTGATAACCAGACCGGTCGCATTCTGGAGGGAGTGAACTCCAACCAAAAACTACAGATTGCGAGCCTCACCAAGTTGGCCTTGGCCATTGTTGCCCTTGACTGGTCAGACCTGAAGAAGGGGAACCTCGATCAGACTGCGACCGTTCCGGAAGCAGCGATCTCGACCACGGGAGGGATCAATCCGCTCGGTCTTCAGGTAGGAGATGTCCTGACGCTCCGTGACCTCCTGTTTGCCTGCCTGCTGAACTCTGACAATGTTGCGGCGGTGACGCTGGCTGATCACCTCGGTCGCGCGCTCCCTAATCCAACGGGTCTTGATCCCATCGGAAACACTGTCTCGCAGATGAATGCGCTGGCCCGCCAGTTGGGGATGCGCCGCACGCTTTTTCTCAATCCCCACGGCCTCGACACGCCCGAGGGACAGTCCCGCCCCTACTCCTCGGCATCTGATCTGGCGCGACTGACGCGATACGCCTATTCAAAGTCGGGTCTCTCGTTTTATGTCTCGCAGCCAACCCGTGAGATCCATATCCAACGCGGAGGAGCAAACCTCGGCGTCCAGCTTGCCAATACGAACAAGCTGCTGGGTGCCGATCATATCGACGGGGTGAAGACCGGTCGCACTTCCCGTGCCGGAGATTGCATCATCCTGAGTTCCGAGCACACACCCGAAGTGTCCCGCCAGGGAGATACTGTGTTTACCACGCCGCGCCGGATCGTTGTGGTCCTGCTTGGAGGATCGAATCGCGAGCAGGAGGGAGCGGCGCTTGTTCAGCGCGGTTGGGCTCTCTACAATGACTGGGCGGCGAAGGGTCGACAGGCCAAGCCCTCCAACTCGCTGTAACTCGCACCAACGCCTTTCACGAACGTCATGTCAAAAAAACGAATTGGCGTTCTCACCAGCGGGGGAGATTGCCCCGGGCTGAATGCCGTCCTGCGCGGGATTTACTGCGCCTCCGAGGAACTGGGATGGGAGGTGCTCGGATTTCGTGACGGCTTCGAGGGAATGCTACCTGAGGGCGGCGACACGATGCCGCTGACCCGTGAGAATACGGCCGGGATCATGCAGGTGGGAGGAACCATCCTGGGCACCACCAACAAGGGACACTTCACCTCGAAGATCGGGGGTGGCGACAAGGCCATGATTCCCGAAGAGGTCATCGGCAAGGCTTCCAAGACCTGCCGTGACCTCAATCTCTCCGCCGTCATTGCGATCGGCGGTGATGGCTCGATGAGCACGGCGCTTCAACTCTACCGTGCGGGATTCCCTATGATCGGCGTGCCGAAGACGATCGACAATGATCTCGAGGCGACAGCGATGACCTTTGGGTTTGATTCGGCGGTCGCCTGCGTGACCGATGCGCTCGACCGGCTCCACACCACGGCGGCGAGTCATAAACGGGCGATCATCGTTCAGGTGATGGGCCGTCACGCCGGATGGATTGCCCTCTGGGGTGGCATCGCGGGTGCCGCAGATGTCATCCTGATTCCGGAAATTCCCTTTTCCCTCGAGAAGGTGGCTGAGGTTGTCCAGCGCCGCGATGCGGCGGGCTTCAAGAGCACGATGATCGTCGTCGCCGAGGGTGCGCGCACACGCCATGGACAGCAGTTTCGGAGGCAATCCTCCAGTGGCGAATGGCGACTGGGGGGCGTGGGTGAAATGCTCGCGAAGGAAGTCGAAGCCCGTAGCGGGAAGGAGACACGCGTCTGCGTGCTGGGTCATCTCCAGCGTGGAGGTGATCCCACGACACTCGATCGCATTCTGGGAACGCGTTTTGGTGTGAAGGCCGTGCAACTCGCCAAGGAGGAACGCTTCGGAACCATGGTGAGCTACCAGAACTACGAGGTCCTGGATGTCCCGATCGCCGATGCGGTTCACCGGCTGAAAAGGGTCCCCCCCTCCAACCAGCTTGTCGAGACGGCCCGGGCCGTGGGCATCAGTTTCGGAGACTAGTATGCCTGCGACCGATCTCCGGACTGGGATCCGTTCCATCCCCGACTTCCCCAAGGAGGGGATTCTCTTCCGGGATTTGTCCCCACTGCTGGAAGATGCAGCACTCTTCCACGAATCCATTGATCGTCTGGCTGCCGAATGCTCTAAGTTCTCCCCCACGAAGATCGTCGGGCTTGATGCACGGGGATTTATTTTTGGCGCGGCCCTCGCCTACAAGCTGGGGGTTGGATTCGTCCCCGTGCGTAAGAAAGGGAAGCTCCCCTTCCGCACGATCTCCCACGCCTACGAGTTGGAGTATGGGTCGGCAGAGTTTGAGATTCACTGCGACAGCATCAAGCCGGGTGAGGCTGTTGTGCTCGTGGATGATCTGCTTGCTACCGGCGGAACGGCTCATGCCGCCCTGCACTTGCTTCATCAACTGAAGGCGAAGGTGCTCCTCGCCCTCTTCGTCGTGGAGCTGGAGGGTCTTGGCGGTCGTGATCAACTCGCCCCGCTCGAGGTTCGCTCCCTAGTTCGGTTCAAAGAGTAATCGGAAGGGATGAAAATACGAGGGAATGAAATTGGCTTGCCGCTATTTGAAGGGGTGGAGATGAAGATGCCTGCCCAAAACACACGTCTTCTATTATTGTAATAGAATGAAACGTCGTTCTAAAATACGTTGGCTGAAGGCGAATATCATGACGATCAACCTCAGACCGGCGACCGAGAACGACAAGCGGTTCTGTCGGCGAGTGCATCACGAGGCGTATTGCGATGTGGTGACACGTCAATTCGGCAGATGGGATGAGGCCATGCAGGATGCGTTCTTCGACAAAAACTGGGCTTTGTCTCCCCATCAGGTCGTCGAACTGGACGGCAGTCCGGTCGGATGCTTCAGTCGGGAAATCAAACCAGACCACATCTTCCTTGCTGAAGTGCAATTGTTGCCGGAGTACCAGAACCGAGGCATAGGGTCGAGTCTTGTGAGACAGCAGCAGGATGAAGGCGCGAAGTTGGGAGTGCCCGTACGCTTGCGTGTCTTGAAAGAAAGCCGAGCGAGGCGGCTGTATGAACGGTTGGGTCTTGTGGTCACTGGCGAGACTGAAACGCACACAGAGATGGAATGGACAGCCAACAAACCCATGCAGGCGACGCGGTACCCGCGCGCCTGATGGGTGCCGTTAGAGCCCTGAAAGGTTTGTCTCCCGAATGATGCTGTGCCGAACTGCGGAGCCATTGTGACCGCGGTGCCCGGCTGCCTCGGTCTGCTATTCCCGAGATCCGATAACCTATCCCCGATCCCCAAAATCCACCCGGCCCCGCCTGCCGAGGAATTCCCAGACAAGCCAGGCGATCACCAGAGCCATGGTGGCTGCCGTGACCACGTCGGAGGGGTGATGGGCTCCCAGTAGGATGCGGGAGAGCGCAACGGAGGATGCCGCAACAAGGGCAAGGAGGCCCCATCCCGGTGCGGCGAAAAGAATGACCCCCGCAAACCCGACGGCCGTCGCGGTATGACCCGAGGGGAAGCTGTTGAAGTCGGCTTCACCGATCAGCCACTTCTCCGCATGCCTCGGTCCATACCATCCCATTTCGGCAGCGGCACGCGGGCGGGTTCGGCCGGTCGTGAGTCGCGAGAGATTCACGGTCATGCCGGCGAGCGTGGAGGCAATCATTGCGGCGATCAGGATTCGTTGCCATCGGACATTCCGGAACCAACGCGCGATGAGCGCTCCGATGACTCCGAGGAGCATTAATTCGGGCCAGTCACCATATTCACTCAGGCGTCCTGCGATAGGACTCCTGCTCCAGTGACCCGAATTGGAATCGAGCACCAGGTGCTTCACCGGCGTATCAAGCAGGAATGATCCCGCGATAGCCGCCAGGGCGACGGCCGCAATAATCAACGGTGCCAGGAAAGGATGACGGGATTCGTGCCGCGGTGAGGAAAACATGGATCTGCAGTTCGTTCTGTGGGCGTCCTTCGGTCAAGCTCAGAAGCATGCTCGTCAGATTGTTTAGCTTGCTCGAGATGTTTTTGCAGGTACGGAAGAGTAATGCCATTGCTTCAATTATTCGTTTCTTGCGGGCTGATGCTCCTGCTCGCGGGGTGTGCTCTCGATGAACCTGCGCCATCCCGGATGCCGCCCCCGGTACAGCAGGAGAACGTCGTGGCCCCCCACGCGCCCACTTCTGTCTGGCCCGCGAATGCCCCCTCCATCAAGGCTGTCTCCGCAATTCTAATCGATGCCCGCACCGGACAGACACTCTACCAAAAGAATGCCGACGAGCCGCGTCAGGTTGCCAGCACCCAGAAACTTTTGACCGCGTTGATCGTGGCCGAACAGGATCCGCTGGATTCTCCGGTGCATATCGAAATGGCGGACACCACAGTTGAACCGACCAAGGTGGGTGTCCGTGCCGGAGAGAACTACCCCAGGCGGCAACTCCTGAAGGCGATGCTGGTGAAGAGCGCCAACGACTGCGCCGCCGCGCTTGCCCGGTCACATTCCGGAAGTCTCGGGGTTTTTGCAGGTGAGATGGATCGCCTGGCTGCACGTTGCGGGGCTACCTGCTCCCACTTCGTGAATCCCCATGGCCTCCCCGCCTCCCAGCACTCCACCGCCCGTGACATGGCCCGCATCGCCTTCCGAGCCTACCGCAATCCAGACCTCAGGGAGGTCATGGCGCTGCGGTCCTACTGCTTCCGTTATGCCAGTGGGCGCCTCTGCTTCCTCGATCCGACCAACAAACTCCTGCAGCGCTCCCCGTACTTCAACGGAATGAAGACAGGGTACACGGAATCAGCGGGCAAATGCCTCATTTGCAGCTACAGCAAAGGAGGAAGGGATCTCATTCTTGTCCAACTTGGCAGCCATGCCCCGGTGATCTTCGATGATGCCCAGCGCATCGTCGATTGGGCGAACCATTGAGAGGGCGCAGCGAGGAGCCGGAAATTCATTGCTCTGAAAGGATACAAGCAGGAGAAAAAGCAGGTCTCGCTGGACATGAAAAAGCTCACCTAGTTGCCTGGGCGAGTTTTTCCGTGTGAAGCTTCGGGCAGGCGAGCGCCAGGTCCCCGGGAGATTAGGATTAGATCGTCCGAAGCTGGATGGAGTCGAACTTCTCCTCCCCCTCGATGATGTCGCTCATGACAATGAGCTGGTCGCCCTTCTTGAGGAGGCCTCGCGAGAGGAGGAGTTCCTCTGCATTCTTCACCGACTCTTCGGGGGTGTTGCCGAATGGCATGACAAGAGGGAGAACGCCCCAGTTGAGCGTCAGGTGACGAGCCGTTTCTTCGGAGGGAGTGATGGCGTAGATGGGGGCGTGCTCCGGGCGGATGTGGCTGGTGTAGTCCGCCATCTCACCATGACGGGTAAGGATGGCCAGGGAGGCGTTCGAAAAGGAGCCGGCCAGAACGACGCCGGAGTGGGCCGTCTTCTGGCGAGGATTGAGCAGGGAGGCATGCTCGGCAAAGTGGGCGCTGCCGCTGCGTTCAATGCGGCGGGCGATCCTGTCGAGGACCTTGACGCACTCGACGGGATATTTTCCGACGGTGGTCTCACCGCTGAGCATGATCGCGTCGGCTTGCTCGAAGACGGCATTGGCGACATCGGTGACCTCGGCTCGCGTCGGAACGGGGTTCTCGATCATCGACTCGAGCATGTGGGTTGCCACGATGACCTGCTTGCCGATCTTGAGAGCTGCCTTGAGGATCTTGCGCTGGATGATCGGAAGCTCCTCCATCGGGCACTCAACCCCAAGATCGCCGCGGGCGATCATGACGGCGTCGGTCTCCTGGATGATTTCAGTGATGAGTTTGACAGCGCTCTGGTCCTCGATCTTGGCAACGACGCGCGCGTTGCTGCCATGAAGTGCCAGGATGCGACGCATCTCGACGATGTCGGAAGGCTCCCGGCAGAAGCTGAGCGCGACGAAATCGACACCAACCTCGGCGCCGACGGCGACATCGGCCATGTCTTTTTCGGTGAGGGGAGGAAGATTCACCTTCACGCCGGGGAGGTTGATGTGACGGCGGGAGCCGAGGGCTCCCGGGGTCAGCACCTCACAGCGGATACGGTTATTGATCTTGGAGAGGACCTTGAGGTGGATGACGCCGTTGTCGACGAGGACGACGTCCCCCTCGTTGATGTCATCGATCAAACCGTCGTAATTGACGTTCACCGAGTATACTTCCTCACTACGGGCCCCGCGAACGGTGAACTCCATAATGTCACCGACCTTAAGGTCGAGTTTCGTGGGTAGGTCGCCGGTACGAACTGCAGGTCCCTGCGTGTCGAGGAGGATGCCGACCGGCATATCGAGCTCTGAGGCAATGGAGCGGATGGTGGGGACGATCTGGCGGACCCAATCATGCTGCGCATGGCTCATGTTGAGCCGGAAGATGTTTGCTCCCGCGAGAATCATCTCACGAAGGCGCTCCGGAGTCTCGCTAACGGGGCCAAGGGTGCAGATGATTTTGGTTTTACGCAGTGTGTTGGTCATGGATGGGCAGAGTGACGGCAAAATGCGCAGCCTTTAAAATTAATCAGAGCGGAGCGGGCTTGAAAAGCATCGCTTGAAGCAAGGGAATCAAGAGAGGTCGGCCCCGCTCCTTGGGCTGCTCCATATGCGACTCTTTTATGGAGCCCTTCTTAGAGACCCTTCTTGGAGATCACGAAATCAGGGCGCTGGATGAAGGGCAGTATTCCTAGCTTCTTGGGGCGCCTGGTCCGGTGCTCCGTGATCAACCCCTGCTGGAAGCAGTACTCAGAGAGAGCTGCAGTGATTTCTCTTGCGGTCCGTTTGCGGTCAATGGAGAGGCCTCCCAGAGAGGCACCTCCTGCATTGGCAACTGCTCCCGGAATGAAAAAGACCCCTGCCGGAGTGAAGGCGGCCCAGGCGCCCGGCGCCATTCCTGACCCCCCCGTGCTCAGCACCGAGAGAAAGGGTGAGGGCTGGCTGCCGGAGAGATCATTTATTGCGATGCGGGTCTCCAGCTTGGTTCCACCGGCGCCGAAACCGATGCCGATCCTGAGAAGGCGGCTTCCCTGATTGACGCGGTCAAAGACTCCACGGATCAGCCAGAAGTTACCCTTGGGGAGAGCTTTGCCATCAGGGAGAATTTCGGCGGGTGCGATGTGCTTGGAGAGTTGCTCTACCAAGTCTGAGGCAAGAGCGTGGCGCTCCTTCTTGATGAAGGTCATTAGGTCCTTTTCATTGCGGTCGACCCTGAAGTTATCCAAGGGAGCCACAAATTCCTGTACGTAGATCTTGGAAGGTAGTTTTTTAGGAGGAGTTCCCTTAGGGTGGATATTCCCCACGCTGACGGAAGCGCATCCTGCAAGTGGCAGGAGTGATGCTAAAAAGAGAAGCCGGACGGGGTTGCGTAAATTCAAGGTGACTGAATTTGCTCGCGATTCGGCCGTTGTCCATGAAAAAGACTGGTTGCCATGAGCCACCCGGATGTCCTTCACTCCCTCCCCGGCCCCCTTCTTCTCGCGCCTTTCGTCCTTCAGTTGTTGGCGATCGCATTAATGCCACTGCTGGCCCACCACTGGTGGGAGCGTCATTATCCCAAGGTTTCGGTGATCCTGGGTGGAAGCACGTTACTTTACTACCTGCTGATTCTTGGACGGGGAGGCCGCTTGCTTGACCCTCTGCATGAGTACGTCAGTTTTGTGGTCATCATGGCCGCTCTCTTCATTGTGGCGGGGGGTATCCACATTAGGGTCTCCGGTGAAGCCACCCCTTGGAAGAACGTCCTCTTCCTCCTGATTGGGTCGGTTTTGGCTAGTGTCATCGGCACCACGGGAGCCTCCATGCTGCTCATCCGCCCCTGGGTGAGGATGAATCGATACCGCATCACCGGATTCCACACGGCCTTCTTCATCTTCCTGATCGCCAATGTCGGCGGCGGCCTCACGCCCATCGGCGACCCCCCTCTTTTTCTGGGCTTCCTTAAGGGAGTCCCCTTCTGGTGGACGATGGAGCATCTCTGGAGGCCGTGGTTGTTAGTGGTCGCCCTGCTGGTCGGAATTTTTTATTTCATCGACCGGGAGAATTTCCTGCGCGCTCCGCGCGCCGTCCGAGAGGAGGAGGCTACCGAAGAGCATTGGGCCTTTGAGGGATTGGGGAACCTGCTCCCCCTAGCGGCCATTCTCGCGGCGGTTTTTTCCCCCAGCCCCTGGCGGGAAATCGTGATGGTGGCAGCCGCCTTCCTCTCCTGGTATCTCACTCCGCGGCTCACGCATGAGAAGAACGACTTCACCTTCGCTCCGATCAAGGAGGTGGCGTGGCTCTTTCTGGGGATTTTTGCCACGATGGTTCCTGCCCTTGATTATCTGGAGCATCACGCCTCGCAATTGGCCGGGGCGCTCGGGATGGGTTCCGTCCACTTCTACTACATGACCGGCATCCTTTCCTCGTTTCTTGACAATGCTCCCACCTACTTGGCCTTCCTCTCCGTGGAGTTGGGTCTGCAGGGCGGGACGCTGGGCAACCCTCAGGATGTCCTTCGCATTGCCACCCAGGATCCCAAGCACCTGATCGCTATTTCCATGGGAGCCGTCTTTTTCGGAGCCATGACCTATATCGGCAACGGCCCCAATTTCATGGTCAAGAGCATCGTCGCGCAGTTCGGCGCGAGGCCTCCCGGCTTCTTCGGCTACATCCTCTACTATGCCCTCCCTATTCTCCTGCCTGTGCTCGTGCTGGCCGGTTGGTTGTTTCTCAGGTAGCATCAGACCATGTTCACTGGACTAGTCGAAGCGATCGGGGGTGTCCGAGCCCTTGAAGAACGGGGTGATGGCTCCCGACTAGTTTTAGAGACTTCGATCGCCCGGGAACTTTCGCTTGGTGAAAGCCTCGCTGTGAATGGTTGCTGCCTTACTGTCACTTCCACCGGGGACGGGGTTGCGAGCTTTGACCTTCTGGGTGAGACGATTGCCCGCACCAACATTAGCACCCTGAATGCCGGTTCCCGTGTTAATCTCGAGCGGGCCTTACGCGCCGATGGACGCTTCGGCGGCCACTTCGTGCAGGGACACGTCGACACCACTGCAGAAGTCCTTTTCGCAGAAACCAAGGGAGCAGATCTCAATCTGATCATCGCGCTACCGAAAGCTGGAGCCCGTTACTTCATCGAGAAGGGGTCGATTGCCGTGAATGGTGTCAGCCTCACGGTAGCTTCCCTTACAGAGGACCGCTTTGGGCTCTGGATCATCCCTCACACGCTGCAGCAGACCAACCTTGGTGACCTGAAATCCGGAGACCGAGTGAACCTTGAATACGACATGCTGGCCAAATATGCGGAGCGACAGATTGCTGCGCGGTAGCGCCGCAGGAAACCTGAGGCTTGAAACTTGAAACCTGAAAGAGGAAGCAATCGCAGAGGCATAGATCCATGCGCCCTAATCTTCAGCAAGTGAATTTGCTCTTGATGCGTTAACTTCAGCACATTCTCCTCTTCAGGTTTCCAGTTTCAGGTTTCATCTTTCTCTCTCCCCATGCTCCGCATCGCTCTTCTCATGCTCTTTCGGGATCGGGCGAAATACATGATGCTCATCGTGGGGCTGACCTTCTGCTCTCTGCTGATGACGCAGCAGGCCTCGGTCTTCTGCGGGCTCATGCTCTGGACCTCTGCGACGGTCCGCAACATAGGAGCCAAGGTCTGGGTCTTCGATGCAAAGGTGGAGCAGGTCAACGAGGTGATCCCACTTCGCGAGATCGAGGTCACAAGGGTGCGCGGGGTGCCCGGTGTCGAATGGGCCGTTCCCCTCTATGTCGGTATTGAGCAGGCCCGTCTCAGCGACGGCTCCTTCCAGAATGTTCAGCTGGTGGGCCTCGATACGGCGACCTTTGTCGGCCGCCCCATGGAGATCACCAAGGGGAGGATCGAGGATCTGCGCCTGCCCGACGCGGTCATCATCGACCAGGTTGGCATTGCTAAATTCCGCAAAAAGGGGATCACGATCGACGTCGGCACCACCTTCGAGATCAACGACAAGACGGCACGGGTGGTCGCCCTCTGCCATGCCAACCGGAGCTTCCTCGGGCAACCCTACGTCTACACCACCTATGATCGGGCACTGCAGTTCGCGAAGCCCCAGCGGAAAATGATGAGCTGCGTGCTGGCCGAGCCGAAGGCAGGCGTTTCTGCGACGGAACTTGCGGATCGCATTAGCGCGCTGTCCGGGCTCCGGGCGTACGAGAGGGACGATCTTTTCTGGACCACGATCCGTTGGTACATCAAGAACACCGGCATACCGATCTCCTTCGGCACCGTGGTTCTGATGGGAGTGATCGTCGGCATCGCGATCGCCGGCCAGACATTCTACCTCTTCATCTTGGACAATCTCCGGTATCTGGCCGCCCTCAAGGCGATGGGAGCACGCATGCCGATCCTCGCGGCGATGGTTTTTCTCCAGTCATTTTCCGTCGGGTTTGTCGGCTTCGGGCTTGGTGTAGGATTGACGTCGATCTTCGGATACAAGGTCCTGAAACTCGAACAGCCCCCCTTCTTCATGCCGTGGCAGGTGCCGGTCTTTGTGGCGATCATCATCATCCTGATCTGCTGCTTCTCGGCCGCGATCGGCCTTCGCAAGATCGCCAAACTCGAGCCGGCGGTCGTCTTCAAATGAGCCCTCTTGATTCATCGAAAGGAGGGGTGGATCCCAATGCCGTTACCGTCGAAAAGGTCACAAAGACCTTTCCCAATGGCGACTCGCCAACCTATGCCCTGCGCGAGGTCTCCTTCCAGGCCCGATGCGGCGAACTCACGATGATCGTCGGCCCCTCGGGTTGCGGGAAGACCACACTGCTGAGCGTGATCTGTGGAACATTGTCGATAGACTCCGGCAGCATCGGTGTCTTCGGCCATGATCTTGGATCGATGAGCGACGCAGAAGTCACCCTCTTCCGAAGCCGGAACGTGGGGTTCATCTTCCAGCAGTTCAACCTGATCCCGACCCTCACCGTGGTAGAGAATGTCTCTATCCCTCTCATCCTGCAGGGCTGGAACTACCGCAAGGCCGAGGAAAAGGCAGCAGCAGTCCTTGAAGATGTGGGGCTGGGAGGGCGCCTGCGGTCGTTTCCAAAACAGCTCTCAGGGGGACAGCAGCAGCGCGTGGCCATCTCTCGCGCCCTTGTCCATGACCCCAAGCTCATCATCTGCGACGAGCCGACTGCCTCATTGGATGCCAAGACCGGCCACCATGCCCTGGAACTTCTCAAGAGGAGTGCCTGCGCCCCCGACCGCTGCGTGATTGTCGTCACTCATGACAGCCGCATTTTTTCCTTCGCAGATTGGATTGCGGAGATGGAAGATGGCAGGGTGGTGAAGAGCTGTCCCGCCGCCGAATATCATCATGCTTAAACGTCTCAGTATCTTTCTGGCCCTTGCGGGAATCCTCGCAGTCACCCTCCTTGTGCTCCGTCTCAAAAAGCCGGAGCCGCCACCGGTTCCCTTGGTCGAGCCCTCCCGCGCCCCCTATGCCGACTCGATCGGTGCACGGGGAATGGTCGAGGGTGTTAATGAGAATGTCCGTATTGCCCCGCTGCTTCCGGGTCTGATCGACAAGGTATTTGTGAAGGTCGGCGACCGCATCGCAACGGGTGATCCTCTTTTTCGCCAGGATACCCGCGATGCCGAGGCTAGGGTGGCCAATCAAAAAGCTCAGGTCGGTTTGCTTGAAGCCAAGGTCAACGAGGCCGATGTGATTCTGGCCGACCGCGTGGATAGCTTTCAGCGCACTGATAAACTCCGCAGCAAAGAGGTCATGAGTGAAGATGATCGCCAGAGGAAATACTATGCCGTGCGTTCTGCGGAGACCGCTCTCGCAACCACCAAAGCCGATCTCGAGCTGGCCAAGGCCCAGCTTGCCCAAGCCGACGTAAATCTTGATCTCCTGACCGTACGCGCACCGCGTGACGGGGATGTGCTCAGGGTGGACCTACGGGCCGGCGAGTATGCCTCCGTACCCCCCTCCGATCTGAATAATCCCTCGCTTTTACTGGGTGAGACGAGGCACCTTCAGCTCCGTGCCGATGTCGACGAGGACAGCGCTTCACGCGTGATGGCCGGAGCCCCTGCCATCGCCTTCATCAAGGGCATGCGGTCCGATCCGATCCCCCTCCGCTTTGTCCGGATTGAACCGTACGTGACCACCAAAAAGTCACTCACCGGTGACAGTACCGAGCGCGTCGACACC
>Ga0114978_10002837_pt1 | contig 14282 bp, 13 predicted proteins | sample S_140212_EF_Meta_FD_87027 | JGI IMG/M metagenome (GOLD analysis project Ga0114978, IMG submission 87027) | Freshwater microbial communities from Lake Simoncouche, Canada to study carbon cycling - S_140212_EF_MetaG | ecosystem: Environmental > Aquatic > Freshwater > Lake | place: Lake...
ATTTTCAGCCGCGCTGACCATGCCGTTGCATCCTGGCCTTGGCCCTCGGGCCTTTGCTGGATCACGCTTTCGCGCAGCGCTGCTGGCATCAACTGCAGGAATTTCTGCGGAAAATATTCACTGCGATGCAGTTTGGCCTTGTTCCAGACTCCGACGACGATGGTCTCGGGAATGCATCCTGCCTTGGCCAGCCGATCCCGTACCAGATGCACATGCCAGTCTTGCTTGAATCAAACAGCAACTGGTAGCGTTTGTCAGGCGAGTAGCCATTGGGCAAGCAGACATCGACCAGGCCGGCTGGCCGCGAATTGACGGCAGCCGCCGCTCGAAACGCAATAAAGGTCATAAAACGACCAATCTTGTCACCGCTCCAACTGGCTCACCTGGGCAAATCGGCTTGGCACGCCCCATGCGTACAGCGCGGCTTCCGTCAACAAGTTTCACAACCGGAGGTTTCATCATGAAGCGTATCGAAAAAGGCTTTACTTTGATCGAGCTGATGATCGTCGTGGCGATCATCGGCATCCTGGCTGCGGTGGCCATCCCCGCCTATCAGAACTACATCAAGAAGGCGGCCTATTCCGAAGTCATCGCCGCTGCAGGCCCGTACAAGATGGCGGTCGACCTCTGTTTCCAGGAAGCCGATGGCGCTGACGCAGCGACCAAGTTGGCGACCTGCGATGCCGGCGCAGGCGGCATCCCGGCGGCGCCGACGGCGGTGACCACCGGGGCCTTCAACAGTCTGACCGTTGCCAACGGTGTGATCACGCTGACGCCGAACGCTGCGAAAGGCATTCTGGCTACAGAAACCTGCGTGATGACGCCGACCGCCGACGCGAACAATCGCCTGCAATGGGCGTACTCAGGCGCTTGCCTCACCCAAGGCTATATCAAGAATTGAGGCCGCCAGGCGGCCGCGGGCGCGCCGCTTCACTTGGCATGGGCAGGCCGCGCAACCCCAGGCTGATGGCCAGCAGGCCATAGAACATGAAGGCGATGCGCGGCGCATCCAGCAGGCTGTCGAACAGGCCGACCACGAAAAAACCGGCCATCGATGCTGCCAGCGCAGGGGCCAATGCATGATCGCGGCCGCGGCCGCCGATCAAGCGCCATAGCGCCAAGCTCAGCAAGGCCGCCAGCAGCGCCAGACCGATTGCGCCTTGCTCGAAAAATACATGCAGGCCGGCATTCTTCAAATGCCAGGGCAGGTGATAACGATCGCTAGAAAAAAACCAATGCGCCATCTGACCGGAAAAATCTCCATTGCTCAGCAGCGCACGGCCCGTCGCGTCGATCAGGTTCATTGAGCCGACATCGGCCAGGCCACCGCTATTTCCAATCCCGACCGAAAACACGATAAAGCGCGGCGCATACCATTTGCCACCCATCTCAGGCGCCTCACCCAGTGGCAGCGCCACTTGCTGCCAGGCACCCCCTTGCGGCTTGACGTTCACCGACCTGGCCATGCAGGCGGCTTCATAGAGCAATTGTTTTTCGCAAATTTCGGCATGCAGGGCGACCTCGCTGCGGGTCCGCACCAGCACGGTCAACAAGACCTGTCCCTTGGGAGCATCGATGCGCTGCGAGACCCGCAACAATTCCCCCCAACTGATCAAGTGCCGGCCACCGGTCAATGCCAGATAAGGCCGTCCGGCATCGGACCTGACGCGGTAATCACCGGTGTTGAGCGTACCCAGTTCAGCCAGGAAATTGCTGGCCGGATAGCGTCCCAACCCCTTGCCCAACAAGATCTGCTGTGGCGTTTCCAGCATCGCCAGGCCCTTTTGCCAATGAACGAGCCGCGACTGAAGGTCTTCATGCCAGGTCGAGACGCGGTCGCGCAGGTAGGCCCCGCCGCCGATCGCGGCCAGCAAGCTCGACAGCAGCAGCAAGGTGGTAAACAGTTTGCCGCGCTCGTGCCAGCCGTCACGCAAGCTGCCGGCCTGGAAAGGCCATAGCGCCGGCACCAGCCAGAACAAGGGCAGCAGCAAGCCGAGGCCCGCCATCACCCAGGCTGCATCGATACCGGCTGGCGCGCCGCCCCAATAATCAGCAACAAAGACCGGGCAGGCCAGCAGCAAGAACCAGTTGGTGGCGACCAGGATGTTGTACATCGGCCTGAGCTGCCCCGGCTTGTCCTGCCAGCGCAGCGCGGCGGCACCCGCCCAGGCCAGCGCATAGACGACATAGGCGGCTTTGGGCAAGGCCTGTGAGACCGCCCAGCCCAAGGCCGCCAGCGGCGCGGCCAGCAAGACGCCGATCAACAGCGCCCTCGTGCGCTGCGCCAAAGGGGGTAGCCACAATGCGGCTGGCAGGGACAGCAAGATGGCCAGAACGCCCAACAAAGCCAGCAGACCGCGGTAACCGCTGCCGCCGAACATCAAGGTCGCTGCGCTGCCAAAAGCGGTCCCGATCAGCAGGACACCGAACAAGGCGGCGCTGGGCGGTCTTGCCGCAGTTGCACGCCGCCGCTGCAAGGCTTGCAGCATCAGCAGTATTGCCAGGCTCACCGGCAATGCGGCATAAACGCCGCGCGAGAAAGTCGTCAAGACGGCATAACAGCCCAGCAGGACCAGCGCGGCAGCCGCTGCAAAGCGCCAGGGTGAGCGTTGCCGCAGCCAGAAATCGACCGCAAAGGGCATGCTCATGGCCAGACAGCAGTCGAGGGCTGCGCCGCCGACATGCATTTCCCAGAACAGGGCAGTGCTGCGGTACTGGGTCGAAAAATCCAGTAATGAGGTGTAGGCCAGTCGCTCGGACAAGGCCGCCAGACCGGTCGTCGCCAGCGCCCCAGTCGTGCCCAGCAGCAAGGCCGTTTGCAGTTGAAGCGGCCGCGTCGCGCCTGCTTGGACCCAGAGCGGCAGCAGCAGCAAGGCCATGAAATAGCTCTTGCCCGCGCGCAGGCTGTTCATCGGCTCGTGATAGCCCTGGAACCAGCCAAACTCGAAGCCGCCAGCGGACTCAAAGCCGCGCCAAATCGACAGCAGCACCGAAGCACCGAACAAGGCCAGCAGGATCAAGGTCAAGGGCGAATAGCCCAGCATCTGCCGCCAAACGGGCGCACGCTGCGGCGCAACCCGCCCGAATCCGATGGCTGCATAGCCACCCGCAGCGCAGGCCAGTACCAGCAAATCGAGCTCTTCGAAGGTGATCCAGCCGCTCCAGGGCGCAAAACCAATCAGCGGCAGCAAGACCAGCAACAAGGGCGTCTGCGTCCAGTAGCGCACTGCCAAGCCGGCTGCCAGCAGCCAGGCGGCGATCGCCAGGCCTGCCGACAAGGGGTGATGCGCCGCAAGCATGACCCCCATCGCAGCGCTGAGGCCGGACAGCAGCAAGGAGAATTTGCGCGGAGCCATTCTTGCTGCGAATTCCAGGTCAAATTGCCAGCCTTGCGTGAGGAATGAAGCATTCATGTCGGCGCCAGTCAGGACCAGACCGGGCAGCGGGCCGCCGCCGCATCTGCGGTCTCAGGTTATTCTGCCCGCCATGAAGTCATCCAGCACCCCCCGAATCCGGCGCCCGCAACTGCAGCGAGCCGAAGCTGCGGGACAAATTTCCTGATCCTTGCTGCGGCCCGCCATAGTCCCTCATGCAGACCATCCTCGCCATTACCCTGCCATTTTTTGCGCTGATCCTGTGCGGTTATCTGGCCGCATGGCGCGGCTTGCTGGCTGAAGCAGCGATTCCAGGCTTGAACGGTTTTGTGCTTTTTTTCGCCCTGCCTTGCATGTTGTTCCGGTTCGGCATGAACACCCCGGTGCTGGAGTTGTTGAATCCCAGCGTGCTCGGCGTCTATGTCGCCGCCGCGCTGGTGGTCGTTTCTTTCACCATCGCCGTGACGCATGGCGCCAAGGTCAAGCTGAAGGACGCTGCCTTCGGTGCGCTGGTCGCGGCCTTCCCGAACAGCGGCTTCATCGGCGTGCCACTGCTGGTCGCGCTGCTCGGCCAAGCCGCCGCCGGGCCGGTGATCTGCACCTTGCTGGTCGACCTGTTCGTGACCAGTTCGCTCTGCCTGGCCCTGGCGCGCGCTGATGCCGGCAGCGCGGACAGCGTTCGGCAGGCTGCCTCTAGCGCGCTGCGCAGTGCGCTGTCCAACCCGCTGCCCTGGGCAATTGCTGTCGGTGTGCTGACCTCGATCACCGGCCTGCACCTTCCCGGCCCGCTCGACGTCTTGGTCAAGATGCTCGGCGATGCTGCCACGCCGGTGGCCTTGTTCACCATTGGCGCGGTGCTGTGGCGCGCCGGTCGCCATGCCCATAGCCGCACGCCGGCCGGGCTGTACCTGCCGGTCGCGGCGATCAAGCTGCTCTTGCACCCGGCGCTGGTCTTCCTGCTGGGGGCTGCGTCGATCGCGCTGGGCGCGCCGCTGAACCATTTCCAGTTGCTGGTGCTGACGCTGGCGGCCGCCTTGCCAAGCGCCAGCAATGTGTCGCTGCTGGCCGAGCGCTATGGCGCCGACAATGGCCGGGTGGCGCGCATCATCCTGGCCTCGACTGCAGCCGCTTTTGTCAGCTTCACAGGTCTGGCCTGGCTGCTTGGCGCCAGGACCTGAAACCGTCGTCAAGCATAAAAAATTCTCGTTGAGGAATCATTGATGTTGCCGCTTGCTCTTCGCTTCCTGCTCGGCTGTCTGGCTGTGGCCCCGGCGCTGCATTCATTGCCGGCGCTGGCGCAAGCCACGGCCTATCAGCAACCTTCCACAGCAGTGCGCGAATTGCTCGACGCGCCGCTGTTGCCACGCCAGCTGATTTCACCCGACCGCCACACGCTGGCATCGCTGGAGCTGCGCCGTTTCAGCACGATCGATGAACTGGCCAGGCCGGTGCTGCATTTGGCAGGGTTGCGTTTCGAGGCCGGCAACTCGAGCCCTCAAGCGATCCAGCCAATCCAGCGTTTGCGGCTGCGCAGCCTGCTGAATCCGGATGCACCGGCGCGCCAGGTCGAACTGCCGGGCAATGCTGCGGGCGCTGTCTTCCACAGTTTCAACTGGGCCCCCGATGGCTTGCGCTTCGTGCTGGAACGGCGCACCGAACAGGCCAGCGAGCTGTGGGTCGGCGATACGGCCAGCGGGCGGATCCGGCCGATCGCGTTCCTGAAACTGAACAAGGTGCTCGCGCGTGGAGAGCCGACTTGGCTGAACGCGCATGAAATGCTGGTGCTGAGTCTGCCCGAAAAGCGCAACCCGCAGCCGCAATCGCATGCGCCCACCGGACCTGTTCTGCAGGAAAGCATCAACCGTATCTCCCCCGAGCGCACCTATCCGGACCTGCTGAAAAACGCCCAGGATGAGGCCTTGTTCGAATACCACGCCCGCTCCAGCTTGACGCTGGTCGATATTGCCAGCGGCATATCGCGCGACCTCGGCTCACCCGCGCTGTTCAGCAGCGTCAGTGGCGTCGGCAGCGCCGGCGATCACCAATACCTGTTGACCGAACGCCTGATGCGCCCGTTCAGCTACAACCTGCCTTGGGATGATTTCCCGCGCGTGGTCGAGTTGCGCCATCGCGATGGCCGATTGCTGCGCGAGCTGGCCCGCTTGCCACTGCGTCAAGGCGTCAGCATCGGTGGCGTCACGGCGGGTCCGCGCAGCTTCATGGGCTCTCCGGGCAGCGACGCTGCGGTCTTCTGGGTCGAGGCGCTGGACGGCGGCGACCTGAACAACAAAGTGCCATTCCGCGACCGCATCATGCGCCTCGACCCACCGTTCACCGGCGATCCGCAGGAAGTGCAGCGGATGCCGCATCGCTTTGCACGCCTGGCGTTTCTGGACGATGGCCAGCATGCGCTGCTGACCGAGGTCGACCGCCCGCGCGCCTGGACACGCAGCTACCTGCTGCCATTGAATGGATCGAAAAGCCGGGCCTTGTTCGATCATTCGATCCGCGAGCGCTACCGCCACCCCGGCACGCCGATGACAAGGATGCTGCCGAACGGGCGCATGGCGGTGATCGCCGTGCAAGGCGAGTTGCTGCTGGCCGGCGCCGGATCGAGCCCGAAGGGTGACCGGCCCTTCCTCGACCGCTTTTCGCTGAAGGACCTGAGCTCGAGCCGCATGTTCCAGTCGAGCGAAAGCCAGTACGAATTGCCACTTGTCATGCTCGACGGCGGACGTCTGGTCACGCAAAGGGAATCCGCCACCGAGCCACCGAATCTGTTTCTGCACGAAGGCAACAACGTCATCGCGCTGACCAAGGTCAAGGACATTTCGCCGCAGTTGCGCAAAGTCCGCCGCGAGTTGGTCAGCTTCAAGCGCGCTGATGGCGTCGACCTGTCGTTCTGGCTCTACCTGCCCCCTGACTACAAGGAAGGCGAGCGCCGCCCCGGACTGGTCTGGGCCTATCCGATGGAATTTTCAGAGTCGAGCATCGCCGGCCAGGTCAGCGGCTCGGCCAACCGCTTTTCGAGCTTCACTGGTTTGAGCCCGATGATGCTGGTGATGGACGGATTTGTCGTCATCAGCGATGCGACGATGCCGATCGTCGGTGACCCAAAGACGGTCAATGACAGCTTTGTCGAGCAGATCACGATGAATGCCCGGGCCATCATCGACAAGGCCGAGGAACTCGGCGTCATCGACCCGAAACGCCTGGCCATCGGTGGCCACAGCTACGGCGCCTTCATGACTGTCAACCTGCTCGCCCACACCGACCTGTTCAAGGCCGGCATTGCCCGCAGCGGCGCTTACAACCGCACCTTGACCCCATTCGGCTTCCAGAGTGAACGCCGCAGCCTCTGGGAAGCGCGCGAGGGCTACCTGAAGCTTTCGCCCTTCCTCTATGCCAACCAGATCAAGGAGCCGCTGCTGCTGACCCATGGCGCGGATGACAACAACAGCGGTACGTTTCCGCTGCAGTCGGAGCGCCTGTTCCAGGCGATGGCGGGCACCGGCGGCAATGTACGCTTCGTGTCGCTGCCCTATGAGTCGCATGCCTACACGGCGCGCGAATCAGTCGGCCATGTGCAATGGGAAATGAGCCAATGGCTGAGGACCTATCTGGGCGATCCGCGAGCGCGTTGAAGCGGCAAGACCCGCCTGAAAATCCCAATTCAAATTGATATACGATATGGTCAGCAAGAGTTTTTTGGGAAAATCCGGCATGAACATAATAACCCGTCGCGATATTATATTATTCGGCGCGCTGCTGGGTTTTAATTCGGCCAGTATCTCGGCCGAGTTGGAAATATTCCCGGCACGCCCGATAAAACTACTGGTCGGTTTCGCTGCCGGTGGCAGTTCGGACACGGTGGCCAGAATCATGGCGCCGCGCCTGGCTGAATCTCTCAAGCAAACTGTCGTCATAGAAAACAAGAGCGGTGCCGGCGGCAATATAGCCTCGGACTTTCTGATCAAGGCGCCGGCCGATGGTTACACCATCATGCTCGGCACGGTCGGTTCATTGGCGGTCAACCAGCATCTCAACAAACTCAATTACGACCCGGTCACGGATACTGCGGCATTGTCGATGGCGGTCGTCTTCACCAACGTTCTGGTCGTCAATGCCAGCAGCGACATCCGCACGCTTGACGACTATATCAAGCAGGCCAGGCCCGCCAACACCAGGCTTTCCTTCGGTTCCTCGGGCATTGGCGGCAGCGGCCATCTGGCCGGGGAGTTACTGAAATCAGCCGCCGGACTGTCGAACCAGCATATTGCCTACCGCGGCGGCGCACCGGCCATGAACGATCTGCTCGGTGGCGTGCTGCCGGCGATTTTCTCCAGCCCCACCGATGCGCTGCAGCATATCCAGTCGGGCAAGATTCGCGCTATCGCCACCACTGGGGCGAAACGGCTCGAGGCCCTGCCGCAAGTACCGACAATCGCTGAATCGGGTTATCCCGGTTTTGATGCGACCAATTGGTATGCCTTTGTCGCGCCCTTGAAAACACCGCCTGAGGTGATCCGGAAATTGAATAACGCAATCATCGCGGCCTTGGCCGACCCGGCCGTGGTGGCGCAATTACGCAAACTCGGCGTCGATCCGACGCCGTCAACGCCGGCCGAAGCGGCCCGGCATATTCGTGTAGAAAGTGAAAAATGGGGAATTGTCGTGCGCAACGCAAAAATCAAGGCTGATTCATGAGTGCAACCATTGCTGAAAAAATTCTCGCCAGTCATGCCGGGGTCGAGAAAGTCCGGGCCGGCGACATCGTCATCGCCCGGGTTGACTTTGCCATGGTCCATGATGCGCGGGCACCGAATGCGATCCGCATCATCAAGCAGGCTGGCGCCAGCCATTTGCCTTATGCGATGCAATCGGCCTGGGTGCTGGATCATTTCTCGCCGCCACCCACCGTCGAAGCCGCGCAAGGTCATTCAGACATGCGCCGCTTTGCTGAAGAACATGGCGCCAAGCTCTACGACATCGGCGACGGCATCTGCCACCAGGTGATGCCCGAAGGCGGGCATCTGACCTGCGGTGATTTGATCGTCGGCACCGACACCCATTCGGTCACCTACGGCGCGTTCAATGCCTTCGGCACCGGTATCGAGGGCACCGACGTCAGCGCGATTCTCAGCACCGGCAAGATCTGGCTGCGCGTGCCGGAGTCGGTGCGGGTGAATCTGCAGGGACGTTTGCAGCCCGGCGTCTGGGCCAAGGACATCACGCTGTATATGCTCGGCCGCTTCGGCGCGGAAGGGCTCAACTATCGGGCGATCGAATATGTCGGCTCGGCCGTCAGTGCGATGGAAATCGATGACCGGATGACCCTGGCCAACCACGCGGCCGAGCTCGGCGCCAAGGCCGCGCTGCTGGAAGCCGACCACAAGACCATCGCCTGGCTGGCCGCACATGGCGCCAAGCCGCCGCAAGCAGTGACTGCGGACGCCGACGCTGTTTATGTCGACCGGCTTGACATCGACGTCAGCAAGCTAGCGCCGCAAGTGGCCAGGAAGCATGCCGTCGACGATGTCGTCGCCGCCTCCGAAGTTGCCGGGCAGAAGATCAATTTCGCCTTGATCGGCACCTGTACCAACGGCCGGCTCGACGATATTCGCCAGGCTGCTGCGATCCTGAAAGGCCGCCATATCGCCAAAGGGGTGCGGATGATCATCACCCCGGCCTCACGGCAGATCTATCTGGCCGCAGCGCGCGAAGGCCTGCTCGAAGCCCTCACCGAAGCCGGCGCATCGGTGGAGGCGGCCGGTTGCGGCACCTGTGTGGGCATCACCAACCACCTGATTCCGGGCGACCGCGAAGTGGTGATCTCGAGCGCGAATCGCAACTTCAAAGGACGGCTGGGCAACCATGAAGCTGACATCTGGCTGGGCTCGGCTGCCACGGTCGCCGCCTCGGCCCTGACCGGGCAGATCACCGATCCAAGGACTGTGCCAGGCGGGCAATGGGAGGCAGCACATGGCTGATGCATTTGGAATTTTTTCAGGGCCGGCCTTTTTGCTCGGCGACGATGTCAATACCGATCTGAATTGCTCCGGCAAATACCTGCCCGGCAAGGGCCTGGACTTCATTGCAGCCCAGGCATTCGAGGCCGTTTCGCCGGGCTTCGCCAAGCGTTTCAGCAGCGGCGGCATCATCGTCGCGGGCAAGGATTTCGGCATCAACTCGTCGCGCGAACAGGCGGTGCATATCCTGCGCCGCATGGGTGTGGCAGCGATCGTCGCCCCGAGTTTCGGACGCCAGTTTTTTCGCAATGCCATCAATAACGGCCTGCCGGTACTTGAATGTGCTGTCGCGGGCATTGCCGAAGGCGAGCAGGTCGAGATCGACATCAATGCCCGGCGCCTGCATCTGCCGGCGCAACAGCTGAGCCGTCAGCTCGCCAGCGTGCCGCGGGAAATCTGCGCGATTCTGGGTGAAGGCGGCCTGATGCCATTTCTGCAGAAATACCCCGACTGGAAATTGCCTGCATGAGCGCAGCGATTCCAACCCTCCCGCGCGCCACCCGCTTGCGCCTGGCTTTGCGCCAGGGCCTGCAGGATGCCGGCAAGGCCGGCCCGGCGCTGGTGGCCCCGGGGGTCTATGACGGGTACGGCGCACGCATGGTCGCGCAAATGGGCTTTGCTGCGGTCTATATGACCGGCAATGGCGTGTCGGCCTGCCTGCTCGGCAAACCGGATGTCGGCCTGATCGATCTGTCGCTGATGTCGGGTCATGCCCGCCGTGTGGCGGCCTGCGTCGATCTGCCGCTGATCTGCGATGCCGACACCGGCTATGGCGGCATCGTCGGTGTGCGCCGTACGGTCGAGGAATTCGAGGCTGCCGGCGTCGCGGCGATCCATATCGAAGATCAGTTGTCGCCCAAACGCTGCGGCCAGTTGCCCGGCGCGCGCGTGGTGCTCGAGTTCGACGCCGCGGTGGCGAAGATCGCGGCGGCTGTCGCAGCACGCCAGGATGATGCTTTCATGATCATCGCGCGCACCGACAGCGTTGGCTCGGCCGGCTTGGCTGAAGGCATCCGGCGCGCCAAAGCCTTCGAACAGGTCGGCGCCGATGCCGTCTTTGTCGAGCTCAAAGCACATCCCGGCATCCTTGACGACATCCGCCGCATCGCCGATGCCATCAAGATTCCCTGCATGGTCAATATCGATGCCGGCGGACCGCTGGCGCAATTGCAGACCGGCGATCTGCACCGGCATGGCATCGCGCTGGCAATCTACCCGGCCCTGCTGCGCAATGCGCTCGGCTTTGCCATGCGCGAGGCCTTGACGCATCTGAAAACCGACGGCAATACGGCCGCCATGAAAGCGCGCTCGCTGAGCTCGCAGGAATACAACGATTGCCTGGGCCTGCCCGAAGTCGAGGCCTGGGAACACCGTTTTTCAACAGCGGCTGAGTAGCTCAAACAACGCCAAAAAAGGAGGAGGATGATGAAGCAAGCCATGCTCGCCGGACTGGCCATCAGCCTGCTGACGGTAGTCGGTTGCGGCTGGGCCAATGCCGAACAGATCGGCGAGGTCGACACCGTCTTCAAGCTGATCGGTCCCGACCACAAGATCGTCGTCGACGCCTATGACGACCCGAAAGTTGCGGGTATCTCCTGCTATGTCTCGCGCGCCAAAACCGGCGGCATCAAGGGCGCGCTCGGTCTGGCCGAAGACCGATCCGAGGCCTCAATCGCTTGCCGCCAGACCGGGCCCATCAGCTTTGCCAAGCCCCTGCCGCAGCAGGAAGAGGTCTTCAGCGAGCGCATTTCGTTGATTTTCAAGAAGCTGCGGATCGTCCGCATGGTCGATAGCAAACGCAATACCCTGGTCTACCTGACCTATTCCGACCGGGTCATCGAAGGCTCGCCACAAAACAGCGTCACTGCGGTGGCAGTCGATCGGGCCACCCCGATCCCGATCAAATAGGCACAGCATGATGCATCAGCAGACCCCGGCCTTCATTGCCCCGATGGAATTTGCCGACGCTCCGGCAGCATTGGCTCACGCGCAAAAGATCTATGCCGCCAGCGTGGCCCATTTGCGCGCGGCCTTGCAGCGCTTTGTCGCCGGCGAAAACATCAGCCCGGTGCGTGCCTGCTACCCCTTCGTGCGCGTGCAGACCGATACCGTGGCGCGCGCCGATTCGCGCCTGGCCTATGGCTTCGTCGCCGGCCCCGGCAGCTATGAAACAACGCTGACAAGGCCCGACCTGTTTGCCGACTATTACCGCCAGCAGTTCAACCTGCTGCTGGAAAACCACGGCGTGGCGCTGCAGATCGGCACCAGCAATCAGCCGATTCCCTTGCATTTCGCCCTCGGCGAGCGCGAACATATCGAAGGCTCATTGAGCCTTGAGCGCCGCCGCATGATGCATGACCTGTTCGACCTGCCCGACCTCGCCGCGATGGACGACAGCATCGCCAACGGCACCCATGAACCAGCGCCCGGCGCGCCCAGCCCGCTGGCCTTGTTCACCGCACCGCGCGTCGATTACTCCTTGCAGCGCCTGCGCCATTACACCGGCACCTCGAACGAGCATTTCCAGAACTTCGTGCTGTTCACCAACTACCAGTTCTATATCGACGAGTTCGTCCGCCTCGGCCATGAGCTGATGCAGCATGCACCCGACCCGCTGCATCCGCATGAGCTCGACGACTGCATCGGCTTCGTCGAACCGGGCAATCTGTTCACCTGCCGGGTCGGCTGCAGTTCCGATACACCTGCTGGCGCGGCCTTGCCGCGGCTGCCGCAGATGCCGGCCTACCATTTGCTGCGGCGCGACCGCAGCGGCATCACCATGGTCAATATCGGCGTCGGCCCGGCCAATGCCAAGACCATGACCGACCATATCGCCGTGCTGCGTCCGCATGCCTGGCTGATGCTCGGCCATTGCGCCGGGCTGCGCAAAAGCCAGCAGCTCGGCGACTACGTACTCGCCCATGGCTATGTCCGCGAAGACCATGTGCTCGATGCCGATCTGCCACTGTGGGTGCCGATTCCGCCGCTGGCCGAAGTGCAGCAGGCGCTTGAACAGGCGGTTGCCGATGTGACCCGATTGGCCGGCTGGGACCTGAAGAAGATCCTGCGCACCGGCACCGTCGCTTCAACCGACAACCGCAATTGGGAGCTGACGCCGCATGGCGGTCCGGAGCGCCGCTTCAGCCAGAGCCGGGCGATCGCGCTGGACATGGAAAGCGCCACCATCTCGGCCAACGGATTCCGCTTCCGCGTGCCCTATGGCACCCTGCTCTGCGTCAGCGACAAGCCGCTGCACGGCGAGATCAAATTGCCCGGCATGGCCGACCAGTTCTACCGTGGCCAGGTCGATCAGCATTTGCGCATCGGCCTGCGCGCTGTCGAGTTGCTGCGCGCTGGTTCGCTGAGCCAGTTGCACAGCCGCAAACTGCGCGGTTTTGCCGAGGTGGCGTTCCAGTAAGCCGGAGGGTCAGCGCAGCCGCAGCGCGCCTGCAGGCCAAACTGCCCCAACACCCTCAACGCTGCGCAAGATCAGCGCCAGCGCCTGATCAAAGCCCTGCGTCGGGCCGAAATAGGGATCGGGCAGATCCTGACCCTCGAACCCTGGCACGAAATCGAGCAGCAGCCGCAATTTCGGCTGCAACTCGGGCGGACAGACCGCACGCAGGTCCTGCAGGTGCTGCGCCTCCATCACCAGGATCAGATCGAAAGCCTCGAAATCGGCCGCCTCGACCTGGCGCGAACGCCATTTTTTCTGCAGCTTGTAGCCATGCCGGTGCAGCGCCGCCGCGGCTCTGGCATCCATCGGCTGGCCGCGCGGACCGGCGCGAACTCCGGCCGACTGCACCCGCAGCTCAGCACCAAAGCGCGCCTTGAACAGGACTTCAGCCATTGGCGAGCGGCATTGATTGGCGGTGCAGACGAACAGGATCGAAGGCATCGCGGGCAGATTCAGCGCGCCAGTTCGGCGCGCATCGCGTCGATCACCGCCTTGTAATCGGGCTGGCCGAAGATTGCCGAACCGGCGACAAAGGTGTCGGCGCCGGCATCGGCAATCGAGCGGATGTTGTCGACCTTGACGCCGCCGTCGATTTCAAGCCGGATGTCGCGGCCGCTGGCCTGGATGATGCGGCGCGCCTTCTCCAGCTTGCGCAAGGCGCTGGGCAAGAAGCTCTGGCCGCCAAAGCCCGGGTTGACGCTCATGATCAGCACCAGGTCGACCTTGTCGATGACCCATTCGAGCACTTCAAGCGAGGTCGCCGGGTTGAACACCAGGCCGGCCTGTTTGCCTTCGGCCTTGATCAACTGCAGCGTCCGGTCGACATGCATTGAGGCGTCGGGGTGAAAGCTGACCAGGTCGGCGCCGGCCTTGGCAAAAGCCACCGCAAGACTATCGACCGGTTGCACCATCAGATGCACGTCGATCGCGCAGGGCGTGCCATCAGGCTTGACCGAATGGCGGCGCAAAGCCTCGCAGACCATCGGGCCGAAACTCAAATTCGGCACGTAATGGTTGTCCATCACGTCGAAGTGGATCCAGTCGGCGCCGGCTGCCAGGACATTGCGGACCTCGTCGCCAAGACGGGCAAAGTCGGCGGAGAGGATGCTTGGGGCAATGCGGTAGGTAGCAGTCATGGTCGGCGCAAGCTAAAGGGGTCAATTCTAGACAACCGACAATGCAGCCATGCAACGCTACCACTGCCATGCCGGTCGAGACATCTTCATCACCTCGGGATCTGCCAAGGAATTGGCACCCGGCGCGTTTGGCGTCTGCGCCATCGGCGGCGGCGCCGAAGGCTGGGGCGTCGTCCATGTCGGCCCCGAAGGCGATGTCGCCGACCTCGGTGGCGAGTATTACTTCGCCACCCATGAAGAGGCGCTGGCCTTCACCAAGGAACTGATCGAGTTGATGCAGGGCTGA
>Ga0114978_10002838_pt1 | contig 14279 bp, 16 predicted proteins | sample S_140212_EF_Meta_FD_87027 | JGI IMG/M metagenome (GOLD analysis project Ga0114978, IMG submission 87027) | Freshwater microbial communities from Lake Simoncouche, Canada to study carbon cycling - S_140212_EF_MetaG | ecosystem: Environmental > Aquatic > Freshwater > Lake | place: Lake...
GGCGCCGCCGCGCGCGTCGCCGCCCAGCACAGCCAGGACTATTCCGCCTGGTATGCCTCGGTGCCGGGCCTGAAGGTCATCGCGCCTTATTCCGCCGCCGATGCCAAGGGTCTGTTGAAAGCCGCGATCCGCGACGGCAGCCCGATCATTTTCCTGGAAAATGAAATTCTCTACGGCAAGAGCTTCCCGGTTCCCAAGCTGGACGATTTCGTCCTGCCGATCGGCAAGGCCCGAATCTGCCGCACCGGCAAGGACGTCACCATCGTCGCCTACTCGATCACCGTCGGTCAGGCGCTGGAAGCCGCCGACAAGCTGGCGGAAGAGGGCATCGACGCCGAAGTCATCGACCTGCGCACCCTGCGACCGCTGGACATCGACACGGTGATCGCAAGCGTGAAGAAGACCAACCGCATCGTCACCATGGAACAGGCCTGGCCGGTCTGCTCCATCGGTTCGGAGATATGCGCCCAGGTGGTGGAGAAGGCGTTCGATTATCTCGACGCGCCGCCGACCAAGGTCGCGGGCAAGGATGTGCCGATGCCCTATGCCGCCAATCTCGAAAAGCTTGCCCTGCCGACGGTCGATGACCTGATCGCGGCGGTCAAGGCCGTCAGCTACAAGGAATAGACCGTGGCGACGAACATTCTCATGCCCGCCCTGTCGCCCACCATGGAAGAGGGCAAGCTGGCCAAGTGGCTGGTGAAGGACGGCGACACCGTCAAGTCCGGCACCATCCTGGCCGAGATCGAAACCGACAAGGCGACGATGGAATTCGAAGCCGTGGACGAAGGCACCATCGGCAAGATCCTGGTCGCCGAAGGCAGCGAAGGCGTGAAGGTCAATGCGCCCATCGCCGTGCTGCTGGGCGAGGGTGAAAAGGCCGGCGCCGCCGTCGACATCCCCGCCGCGATGAAAGACATCAAGGCGGCGATGGAGGCCGAAGTGCCTGCTGCTGACGCCGCGAAAGCTGACGCGCCCAAATCCACCGCGCTTGTCGCGAAAGCCGATGGCGCGCGCGTCTTCGCCTCGCCGCTGGCCAAGCGTATCGCCGCCAGCAAGGGCATCGACCTGTCCGCTCTGTCCGGCAGCGGCCCGCGCGGACGTATCGTCAAGTCAGATGTAGAGAATGCAAAACCCGGCGCGGCCAAACCCGCCGCCGCAGGCGCCGCGCCCGCCGCAGGTCCGTCCGGCATCGCGCCGTTGCCCGATGCACGGCTCCTCTATCCCGCCGGCAGCTATGAAGAGACGCCGCACGATTCCATGCGCAAGGCCATCGCCAAGCGCCTGACCTCGGCCAAGACGCTGATCCCGCATTACTACCTGACGGTGGATTGCAATCTGGATTCGCTGATGGCGGTGCGCGAAAAGATGAACGCCGCCGCGCCCAGGGGGAAGGACAAGGTCCCGGCCTACAAGCTGTCGGTCAACGACTTCATCATGAAGGCGTCGGCCATGGCGCTGATGAAGCATCCCGACGTCAACGCCTCCTGGACCGATACCGCCATCCTGCGCCACAAGGACGCCGATGTCGGCGTCGCCGTGGCGCTGGATTTCGGCCTGATCACGCCGATCATCTTCAAGGCCCAGACCAAGGGCTTGGTAGAGATCAGCAACGAGGTCAAGACGCTGGCCGGCCTGGCCAAGGAAAAGAAACTCAAGCCCAACCAGTATGAAGGCGGCGGCTTCTCGGTTTCGAACCTCGGCATGTACGGCATCAAGAATTTCACCTCGATCATCAACCCGCCGCAAAGCTGCATCATCGCAGTGGGTGCGGGCGAAGAGCGCCCGATCGTCAAGAACGGCAAGATCGAGATCGCCACGGTGATGACGGTGACCATGTCGGCCGATCACCGCGTGGTGGATGGCGGCACCGGCGCCAAGTTCCTCCAGACCCTCAAGGCCTTCATCGAGGAACCGGCCTCCATGCTGCTATGAGTGACACCAGCTTCGACGTCATCGTGGTTGGCGGCGGCCCGGGAGGCTATGTCTGCGCCATCCGTTGCGCCCAGCTGGGCCTGAAGACCGCGGTGGTCGAGCGCGACCGCATGGGCGGCATCTGCCTGAACTGGGGCTGCATCCCGACCAAGGCGCTGCTGCGCTCCAGCGAAATCTGGCACATGCTGCACCGGCTGAAGGAATTCGGTATCAGCGCCGACAATTTCAAGTTCGACATCACCAAGATCGTCGAGCGGAGCCGCGCCGTATCGCAGCAATTGTCCAACGGCGTCGCCGGGCTGATGAAGAAGCACAAGATCACCGTGATTGCGGGCGAGGCCAAGCTGGCCGGCAAGGGCAAGCTGAGCGTCACAAAGGACGGCAAGGCGGCCGACTACACCGCCAAGAACATCGTGCTGGCGACAGGTGCCCGCGCACGCACGCTGCCCGGTTTGGAGCCGGATGGCCTGCTGGTCTGGACCTATCGTGAAGCGATGGTGCCGCCCTCCATGCCCAAGTCGCTGCTGGTTGTCGGTTCGGGCGCCATCGGCATCGAATTCGCCAGCTTCTACCGCACCCTGGGCGCCGAGGTGACCGTGGTCGAAGTGCTGGACCGGGTGATGCCGGTGGAAGATGAAGAGATTTCGGCGCTGGCCGCCAAGGCCTTCACCAAGCAGGGCATGAAGCTCAAGCTCGGCACCACGGTGACGGCGCTGAAGAAGGGCGCCGACAATGTTACCTGCACCCTGAAGGACAAGGCCGGTAAGACCGAGGAAGTCACGGTCGACCGCGTGATCCTGGCGATGGGCATTGTCGGCAATGTCGAAAATATCGGCCTGGAAGCCGCCGGAATCAAAGTCGAAAAGACACATATTGTCGCCGGCAAATATGGCGAGACCGGCGTTGACGGCGTCTGGGCGATCGGCGACCTGGTCGGCGGCCCCTGGCTGGCGCACAAGGCCATGCATGAAGGCGTTATCGTCGCCGAGAAGATCGCGGGCGTGAAGGGCGTGCATCCGCTCAACACCGCGAACGTGCCGGGCTGCACCTATTGCTGGCCGCAGGTTGCCAGCGTCGGCATGACCGAAGCCAAGGCGAAAGAGTCCGGCCGCAAGATCAAGGTGGGCAAGTTCCCCTTCATCGGCAACGGCAAGGCCATTGCGCTGGGCGAACCCGAAGGCCTGATCAAGACCGTGTTCGACGAGGCCACCGGCGAGCTTCTGGGCGCGCACATGATTGGCGCCGAAGTCACCGAGCTGATCCAGGGTTATGTCGTGGCCAAGTCGGGCGAACTCACCGACGCCGAGCTGTCGCACACCATCTTCCCGCATCCGACCCTGTCGGAAATGATGCATGAAGCGGTGCTGGCGGCCGACAAGGCCGCGCTCCACATCTAGTCCAGTAGACGTTTGACGTCCTGCGCCACGGCACTGGTGTTGCCGGTGTCGGTCGTGACCAGCCGCGTCTTGCCCTCGCGGTCGAAGAAATAGACCGCATTGGAATGGTTCACCTCATAGGGCGGACCCTTTTTCACGCCATAGGCGATCCGGTAGGTGCGGGCGAGGTTCGCCAGTTCGTTGCGGCCGCCGCGCAGGCCCACCATTTGCGGCGAGAAGGCCTTGGCATAATCGGCCATCACCGCATCGCTGTCGCGGTCGGGATCGACGGTAACAAACAGGATGCGCACATCGGGGCTATTCACCTTGCCCAGCATGTCGGTCAGGTTCGCCAGGGTGGCGGGGCAGACATCGGGGCAGTGGGTAAAGCCGAAATAGAGCGCCACAACCTTGCCGCGAAAATCCTCCGCCGAGACAGGTTTGCCGCCGGAGGTCATGTGGAACTTCAGCCTGGGCATGCCGCCGGAAATGTCGGTCATGTGCCAAGGCGCCGGGCGCGAACAGCCGGCCAGAAGAACTGCAAAAATCAGGATGAAAATCCGCATGGCCGCGTCCTTATCACGCTGGGCGGGAAGGCGCGAGGTGCATAGTATCGCGCCCATGTATGTGCCCGAACATTTCCGCGAAGACCGCGCCGATGTGCTGCAGCAGGCGATGCGGGAAATAGCGTTTGCCACCCTGATAACGCCGGGGCTGGAAGCCAACCATCTTCCCATGCTGCTGGGGAAAAGCGTGCTGCGCGGCCATGTCGCGCGCGCCAATCCGGTATGGAAGGGCGGCGATGGCGAGGCCCTGGCGATATTCCTGGGTCCGCACGCCTATGTCAGCCCCAACTGGTATCCCAGCAAGGCGGAAACCGGCAAGGCGGTACCCACCTGGAATTATCTCACCGTGCATGCCCGCGGCAGCATCCGCTGGACCCAGCACGCGGACTGGCTGCGCGCCCATGTCACCGCCCTCAGCGATGCGCATGAAGCGCCGCGTGAAGAACCGTGGAAGGTCGGCGATGCGCCCGCCAGCTATATCGACGCGCTGCTGCGCGCGATTGTCGGCTTTGAGCTGATCGTCACCGGGCTGGAAGGCAAATGGAAGCTCAGCCAGAACCGCGAGGCGGGCGACCGGGCCGGGGTGCACGAGGGGTTTTCGCGCGAGGGCCGTGATGACATTGCGTGCCTGATGGACAAGTCCTGATGCGGGCCTGGGTTTGGTATGCCGCGCTGCTGGCGCTGGGCGCGGCGCTCTGGTGGATCTGCCGCCTCTATCCCGCCGACCTGCCGTTCTGGATGCCGTGGGAATTTTCCTGGCCGATCTATCTGGCGACCGGCCTGACCTTCGGCTGGTTCGCGCGCGGGCTTGCCATTTTGCCGAAGGACCAGCATCCGCCGCTGTGGCGCAGCCTCTGTTTTGTCCTGGGTGTGGCCAGCTTCTGGATCGTGCTCCAGACCCGCATCGATTATTACGCCCAGCACATGTTCTTCGTGCACCGGGCGGCGCATTTCGTGCTGCATCATTTCGGCGCCTTCTTCATCGCTTTGGGCATGAGCGGCCCGGTGCTGCTCGCCGGCATGCCGGACTTTCTCAAGCCGCTGGCCAGAGCGCGGCCGCTGCAAGCGACCCTGTCTTTCCTCCAGCATCCGGTGATGGCGCCGTTCCTGTTCGTGGCGCTGCTTTATTTCTGGCTGATCCCGCAGATCCATACCCGGGTGATGCTGGACGCCCATGTCTATGAGTTCATGAACTGGACCATGGCCATCAATGGCGTGATGTTCTGGGCCCTGATCCTGGACAGCCGCGCCAAGCCGCCCGCGCGCCTGTCGCACCTGATGCGCGCCTTGCTGATCCTGGTGATCGAATTGCCCCAGATGGTGCTGGGCGCCATCCTGTCCCTGACGACGCGCGACATTTATCCGGTCTACACAATCTGCGGCCGGGTCATGGACATGACGGCGCTGAACGATCAGCATTATGGTGGGCTGATCATCTGGCTGCCCGGCACGCTGACCAGCTTTGCCGCCATGATCGTGGTGCTGGTGACCATGCGGTTGAATGAGGAGAGGGCGGAACGTGAAGCGGCTTAGTCTTGTGATCCTCTTGACGCTGACATCGCCGGCCATGGCCGCGCCCTTCAATGTCACCGAGGCCTGGTTCCGCGCCCTGCCGGGCAATCTGCCGGCGGGCGGCTATTTCGAAGGTCAGAACACCACCAAGAGCGATGTCGCCATCCTGGGGGCGCAGTCCGACGGCTGCAGCACCGTCATGATCCACAAGTCCAGCAACAGCGGCGGTCTGAACAAGATGGAAATGGTGGACCAAGTACAGGTAGCCGCAGGCGGCAGGGTCAGCTTCGCGCCCGGCGGCTATCACCTGATGTGCATCCGCCCGACCTCGCTGATGAAAATCGGCGGCAAGGTGCCGGTGGTACTGCACCTTTCGGACGGCACCCGCGTGGCGGCGGCATTTGCCGTTCGCGGGGCCAGCGGGAAGTAACTACTCGGCAGCCAGTTCCGCATAGCTGACATGGCAATGCCCGCCATGCTTCTGGAAATAGCGCTGATGGCTTTCCTCGGCCTTCCAGAAAGTGGGCGCGGGCTCGATCTGGGTTACCACCGGCGTCTTCCACTTTCCGGACGCGTCCACGGCCGCCTTCTTCTCGGCGGCGATGCGGGCCTGATCCGGGCCATGGGTGAAGATCACCGACCGGTACTGGGTGCCGTGGTCGGGCCCCTGACGGTCCTTGGTGGTGGGATTGTGCATCCGGAAGAACAGGTCCACCAGCGTGCCATAGGCCACCTGGGCCGGTTCGAACGTCACCTCCACAACTTCCGCGTGATAGGTGTCGCCGCCGCAGACCTGGCGGTAGGTGGGATCGTCGGTGGTGCCGCCGGCATAGCCGCTGACGGCGTCGCTGACGCCCGGCACCTGCAGGAAGAAGTCCTCCACGCCCCAGAAGCAGCCCGCCCCGAACATTGCCTTTTCCATGATCCGCATCTCCATGTTCATGGCGCATAATATGGTCGCGCCGCTCATCTGTTACATCCCCCGTCAGAGGCGGCTATAGAAGCCTATGACCATCGGCCACCCCGACCTGCTGTTCGACCGGCTCCGCCTGCCGCGGGTCCCGGTCTGGGGCTGGCGCGCCGGGGCGTGCGGGGCGCTGCTGGGCGCGGCGGTGGCTGTGGGCCTGCATCATCCCTGGCCGGGCGGCGTCCTGCTGCTGGCAGGTTGCTTTGCCGCCGGCACAGGCGAGGCTGTGGCGCGCCGCCAAGGCGAACCCGCGGTCCCGGTTCTGCCGCTGGGGCTGCTGGCGATGCCCTTCGGCTTCGCCTTGGCCGAGCCCGGGCGGGCGCTGGCGGCGATGTTCGTGATGTTCGCCCTGACGGTCCTGACCATCCTGGGCCGGGCCCATGTTTCTGTTGTCACCTGGTTGACGGCAGGGGGCTTTCTGGCCGCCTGCCTCTTCCCAGATCGCTTTAGCCTGCTGGCCTATGTCATTGGTGTCATGGCCTTTATCGTGGCAGGGCAGGGCGCCGCAAAGGGACGGCCATGAAGGTCGTGATCATAGGCGCCGGGGTGGCGGGCCTCGCCATCGGCTGGCGGCTTTTGCAGGCCGGAGCCACTGTCACCATCCTGGACCGGGGCCAGCCGGCGCAGGGGGCGACCTGGGCGGCAGCCGGCATGCTGGCGGTTACCGCCGAACTGGAAGACGCTCCGCCTGCTGAGCGCGACTTCGCCCTGCTGTCGAACAGCCTGTGGCCGGCGTTCACCGCCGAGCTCGAGCAGGCCAGCGGGGTAAGGCTCGGCTTTGTCCGTGCCGGGGCCCTGATGGTGACCCGGGATTCCTCTGCGCTGGAGAGCATGCGCCGCCGTGGGCAGGTAGCGGACGCCGCCGGGGTCCGGGCGCTGGTCCCCCTGCTGGCGGATGACATCGTCGGCGGACTGTGGGCGGCGGACGAGGCCCATGTCGACAATCGCGCCCTGGGCGAAGCCCTGACCATCGCTTTTGTGCAGGCGGGCGGCATCCTGGTCCCGCAGGAGGCGGCGGTGAGCATTGAGCAGCGGGGCGGGGCGGCCCTGTGTGTGCTGACGCCTTACAGCCGTTATGACGCTGATGCCTTTGTGGTGGCGGCGGGCGCCTGGAGCGCCCTGCTTGCGGATGTCCCCATCGTCCCGGTCAAGGGCGAGATGATCGCCCTGGCCCCGCCCGAGGGGGCCGGACTGCCCGGCCCGGTGATCTGGGGCAACGGCGTCTATCTGGTGCCGCGCGAGGATCAAAACCGGCTGCTGGTCGGCGCCACCATGGAGGAAGCGGGGTTCGACACCCGGCTTACGCCCGGCGTGCGTGACCGGCTGCGCGCCAGTGCGCAAAGCCTGATCCCGTCGTTGAAACACTGGACCCTGAGCGACCATTGGGCGGGGCTGCGGCCCAAAAGTCCCGACGGCCTGCCGCTGCTGGGTCCGCTCAAGCCCGGCAATCTTTTTGTGGCGGGCGGGCAGTTCCGCAATGGTATCCTGCTGGCGCCCGCCATCGCGCAATTGATGGCGGACATGGTGCTGGGGAAAACCAAAGCCATTCCAGCATTTGATCCAGGGAGATTTGCATGAGTGACTTTACAGTGGATCCGGTCATTGCCGGACTGACTCACCAACTGGCTGACTGGCCGCTGTGCCGCGTGTTTCTCTACAACGACGCCCGCTATCAATGGGGATTGCTGGTGCCGCGCCGGGCAGGGGTGATCGAGATGTGCGATCTGTCGCCCGCCGACCAGGTGCAGCTGATGGCGGAAATCGTGAAACTGTCGGGCGCTATCCGCACGCTGCCGGGGGTCGAGAAGCTGAATGTGGGCAATCTCGGCAATATGGTGCCGCAGCTGCATGTTCATGTGGTGGGCCGCCGCAAGGGCGATCCGGCCTGGCCGGGCCCTGTGTGGGGCCATAGCGATCCGCAGCCCTGGCCCAAGCCCGCTGAATCCCCGCTGGCCCTTGCCTTGAAGTAATGCGCCCCTGAAGTAAGAAACGGTTAACCATAAAGTCCCACAGTCCCCTCATGCAGGCAGAAGCCGCAGGGGCAGCAGACCGTTCATCCGTGCTGGCCGCGCTGAAACATGCGGCGGCCGCGACGGGTTCGGATTTCCATTACCTGCTGGGTACCGCGATGCGCGAATCCAGCCTCAAGCCCAATGCACAGTCCTCCACCTCGTCGGCGGCCGGCCTGTTCCAGTTCATCGACCAGACCTGGCTTGGGCTGGTGAAGGAGCATGGTGCCCAGCACGGCATCGGCAATCTGGCGAGCGCCATCACCCGCGATGCCAATGGACGCTATCGCGCCGACGCGTCGGCCAAACAGTCCATCCTGGCGCTGCGCAAGGACCCGCAGCTCTGCGCCCTGATGGCGGGCGAACATGCCAAGTCCACCCAAGGACAGTTGCAGGCCAGCCTGGGCCGCGAAATCTGTGGCGGCGAACTCTATGCCGCGCATTTCCTGGGCCCGGATGCCGCCGGCAAGCTGATCCGGATGGCGGAGAAAAATCCCGGGGCCAGCGCCGCCGCCCAATTCCCGCAGGCCGCGCACGCCAACAAGTCGGTTTTCTATCACGCCGATGGCCGCGCCAAATCGGTGCGCGAAGTCTATGACTGGGCGCTGCGCCAGCCGGGTAGCGAGGGCACCGTGCGCGTCGCGGCCTTGCCGGACCTGACGCCGGCGCCGGTGCTGGAGAAAGCGCGCAGCCATGTGGTCACGGCCCAGAGCGACGAAATCCAGATGCTGCTGGCGAGTGTGATGAATTGGCAGCCGCGGGGCGGGCAGGGCCTGTTCGGGGCGCTGTTTGGCCTCGAAAAGAATGCCACGCCAAGTTCGGCGCTATCGTTCAATTCCGGCCTGCTGAGCCTGTTTTCCGACTCGAAGAAACCTACTTCTTAGGCTTCAGCGTTTCTTCCACCCGCGCGTCCAGCTCGGCGCACAGCGTCTGGGCCATCTTGTCGTTGGTATCCTGGATGCCCTGACGGTGGATCACCTGAATGGCGTTGACGTGGCCGTCCACAAGGCTCAGCGACACCGACTGGCTTTCCGGCAGTTCGCCGATCAGGCGCGACAGGGAACCCGCAACCCGCGCGATCAGCGGGAAATTGAAGGTGGCGGCCTGGCCCTTGATATCATGGGCGGCGCGCATCAGCGCCGCGCGTGACGGGGCATCCGGGGTTGCGGCATAACGCGCTCGCGCCGCCACCAGGACCTTCACATCGTCGGCGATCCAGTCGCCGAATTCCGACTTCAGCGTTTCCAGTGCGCCTTCGGCGCGCTTCATCGCGGCCATATCGACGCCGCCAAGCCCTCCGCCAACCTTGGCTTTTAGCATGTTGGGCGGCATGAACAGTTCGATGGGTTGCTGGCGGGACATGGCTTTTACTCCGCGGCCTGTTGCTTGGATTCGGCGCGGCGTTCCGGGCCGCGATATTCGTCAGCGCCGCGCCGGCGGCGGCAAGGGCCGAAATAGACGCTGGTGCGCACGAAGGGCCGGGGATGCTCGATCACCGATACCAGCCGCGACATCATGGTCTTGACCGAGACCGGCTTGGCAATGAATTCATTGACGCCGGCGTCGCGCGCATGGCGAACATGGTCGATATGGGTATGGCCGGTCAGCATGATGACCGGCACGAAGGGGTTGGGAGTCTGCGGGTCGGTGCGGATATTCTGCACCAGCTCGATGCCCGACATGCCTTCCATCACCCAGTCCAGCACCAGCACGTCGGGATTGGTTTCGCGCAGCTTGGTCCAGGCCTGCTGCCCGCCATCGGCTTCGAAGATATGCACGACACCGAAGGCCTGCAGTATTGTGGTGACGAGTTTGCGCATGTGCGCATTGTCGTCCACGACAAGAACTTTCAGCCGGTCGAAACGGTAGCCGCTCATCACCAATACCCATGCAGCCCCGAGATGAGGCGCTGTTTGCATACACTACATTAATGGGCATTAAGGCTTGGTGAAATAAACCGTTTTTAGGGCCGGATGGTCCGGAAAATCAGTCGGAAAACTGCTCGGAAAGTATGCGCTCGTCCAGGTTATGTCCGGCATCGTACAGCATGGTCATAGCGATGGACCGGTCCTCGGCCACATCCACCGCTATCACGTCGCGTACCTCGAAATCGTCGGCCACCGCGCTGACCGGCCGCTTGACGTTTTCCAGGATTTCGAACCGCACCTTGGCGCGGTGGGGCAGCAGCGCCCCGCGCCAGCGCCGGGGCCGAAAGGCCGAAATGGGTGTCAGCGCCAGAAGCGCCGCATCGATCGGCAGGATTGGGCCGTGCGCCGAAAGATTGTAGGCGGTGGAGCCTGCGGGGGTGGACACCAGCACGCCATCGCAGATCAGTTCGGAAATGCGCGGCTTGCCGTCCACCATGATGCGGATCTTGGCGGCCTGGCGGGTTTCGCGCAGCAGCGAGACTTCGTTGAAGGCGCGCGCCTCGGTGATGCCCTTGGCGGTATGCGCCTGCATCTTCAGGGGGTGGATTTCGGCCTTTTCGGCGGCGGCCAGCCGTTCCAGCAGTTCTTCCTGGCGGTACTCGTTCATCAGGAAGCCGACCGATCCGAGATTCATGCCGTAGATCGGCTTTCCCTTGCCGGTGAAGGTGTGCAGCGTCTGCAGCATGAAGCCGTCGCCGCCCAGCGCGACCACGATATCGGCGCCTTCCGGCCCGGCATCATTGTGGCGGGCGCGCATGTCGGCCAGCGCCTGGGCGGCATCGGGTGCGGCAGTGAAATGCAGCTTGGTCATGCTTTGGGAAGGGCCTGTCGCTTTGCTACCTGAGGCCTTGAACCTAGCACACCGGCGCGGGCGCCGGGCAGGGCCTGAAATACAGGGCTGCTATTGCAGCAGCGCGGCGTGGAGTTCGGCCATGGCGCTCTGGCGGGTGAAGCCGGCAAAAATCGCGTCCGCCGCCTGTATTTCCGCCGCAGCCAGCACCACAGGCAGGCCGCGTGCCTGGCGCGACAGATTGAATACGGTGGGGAAGACCGAGCGGTCGATGCCCGCGGCGCGGCACGACAGGGCCACGGCGCGTGCGCCGCGTTCATAGAAAGCGGGGCGGAAGCGGGCCAGTTCGATATCCAGCAGGCGCGCGAAGGCGAGATCGAACAGGTCCATCTGGCCCTGGCTCAGCACGCGCATCAGGAAACCGGCCTTGAGCTGCCCGCTGGCGGCCATTTTCTCGATCAGCTTCTGGGCGCTGTCGGCCGGCGGATCCTTGGGGCCGGATGGCTCGCTCTTGAGCACCACATGGGCCCTGGACATGGCGGCGTCCACATCCTTGGTCGCCATCTTGTAGTTGGTCTTGATATAGGTCTTCAGGGCATCCGACACCCATTCGCACATATTGTTCGCCAGTTGCGGCGGCAGGTCGGGACGGCGGATCAGCGGCTCCTGCAAGCCCGACAGGGCGCGCGACTTCTGCACCAGCGTTTCATAGCTGGCGCTCGATATCTTGGCGGTGGCATTGCGCACCAGCGCCAGCAGGACGGATTCGGCGTCCGACTTGGCCAGTGCGTCGGTGACGGGAACGCCGATATGGGGACGTCCCGCCACGGCTTCCTGGTGGCTCATGCCGGCTTCGGCGATCAACCGCAGAACGTCGGATTCGGTCAGCAGCGGAGAATTGATGATAAGCGGCCGCGCCACTTCGATCGTGTCGTCCACCAGCAGCAGGATCAGGTCATGGGGGGCGGTGGTGTCTTCGGCCAGGCGCTCTGCCAGGGCGATTCGGATGGCCATTTCCACATCGCGGGTCAGGCGCTTGAGGATTTCGCGCATCAACTCGCGTTCGCGGTTGTTCAGCCCGGAACCCTGGATGCGATAGAGGGACGCGACGGCGAGGTAGATTTCCTCGCGGCTGGCGCCCGATTGTGGATTCATGGCGAGTTGGGCCAGCCGGCCCATGTCACTCATGTCGTGTGCGGTCAGCGCCACGCTATTCCCCTGCATTCTGCAACCCGGACCGCTTTTGCGGCCTTTTCCTTGCATTTTTTATCAGGGCGACCGTTAACAGCCGATTAAGTCTTGCGCCCCTCTTGCGCCTCGGGCCCGAACTGGTGTGCCCTTTTGCGCCATGAACAAGAATAAAAACTTCATTCTGGCGCTGGACCAAGGCACCACCTCGACCCGCGCCATCCTGTTCGACGCCCAGGGCCGGCCTGTGCGCAGCCATGCCATGGGCCTGCGCCAGATTTATCCCGCCAATGGCTGGGTAGAGCATGATCCTGGCGAGATCTGGCAGGCGGCGCTGGCCTGCGGCCGTGTCGTGCTGAAGGGCATAGAGGCCGGCGACGTCGCGGCCATCGGCATCACCAACCAGCGCGAAACCTCCCTGATCTGGGATCGCAGGACGGGAATGCCCCTGCACAACGCCATTGTCTGGCAGGACCGGCGCGGCGCCGGGCGCTGCGCTGCCCTGAAGAAGCGCGGGCTGGAAGCGGCCATCACCCGCAAGACCGGCTTGCTGCTTGATCCGTATTTCTCGGCCACCAAGCTGGAATGGCTGCTGGAAAATGTGAAGGGACTGAAAAAACATGATCTGGCATTCGGCACCATCGACAGCTGGCTGATCTGGAATCTGACCCGCGGCAAGGTGCACGCCACCGATGTCACCAATGCGTCGCGCACCATGTTGTGGAACCTGAAGACGCGCGACTGGGATGATGGCTTGCTCAAGCTGTTCGGTGTGCCGCGCGCGATGCTGCCCGAAGTGCGCGAAAGCCGGGGCGACTTCGGACAGTGCGATCCCATGCTGCTGGGGGCGGCCATTCCCATTCTGGGCGTGGCGGGCGACCAGCAGGCGGCCAGCTTCGGCCAGGCCTGTTTCAAGGCGGGTGACGTGAAGTCCACCTATGGCACCGGCTGCTTTGTGCTGGTCAATACCGGCAAGGCGGTGCCGAAATCCCGCAACCGGCTTCTCGCCACCGCCCTGGCGCAAAAGCAATATGCCATCGAAGGCAGCATCTTCATTGCCGGCGCGGTGATCCAGTGGCTGCGCGACGAACTGGGCATCATGGCCGGCGCCCCCGACAGCGAAGCCATGGCCAAACGCGCCAAGCCGGCGGAAGGGCTCTATTTCGTCCCGGCCTTTACCGGGCTGGGCGCGCCCTATTGGAACCCCGGCGCGCGCGGCGCCATCCTGGGCCTGACCCGCGATGTCGGCCGCAATGAGATCGTGCGCGCCGCACTTGATGCGGTCTGCTACCAGACCCGCGATCTGCTGGAGGCGATGCGCCGCGACATGGCGGCGGCGGGTCTGTCGCGCCTGCGCGCGCTGAAGGTTGATGGCGGCATGGTGGCCAATGACTGGTTCTGCCAACGCCTGGCGGACCTGACCGGCTTGCCGGTGGATCGTCCGGTGGTGACCGAAACCACTGCGCTCGGCGCGGCGTATCTGGCGGGGTTGGGGGCGGGGCTGTTCCGCAACCAGCAGGACATTTCCGCCCGCTGGGCGCTGGATCGCAGGTTCCGTCCGGCGATGAAAAAGGCCGAGCGTGAGCGTTTATACCAAGGATGGCTGCGCGCCGTTACGCAGGTGCAATAAGTTTTTCTTTTACGCTGTATACACTTATCGGATTTGGGCCGTTGACTTGAGGACGGGCAGGGCATGAAAGTCAGGCCATGTCCGGTAACGCTATCATTCTCGAATCTACCGTGCTTTCCAGCAATCGCCGGAAACCGGAAAGTCTGGCGCGCCTCAAGCAGGCAGCCCGCAAATTGCTTGTCGAGCGCGGCTACGACGCGACCCGGCCGCAGGATATCGCGCGCGAAGCAGGGCTTGGTCACGGCACCTTCTATCTGCACTATCCCGACAAGCGCGCCTGTTTTCTGTCCTTTGTCGAGGATGCGCGCCTGGAGCTGGATTCCCATGTCGGCGCCCAGCGCAGCCCCGGCCAGAGCCTGGAACGGCGAATCGCCGCCA
>Ga0114978_10002839_pt1 | contig 14278 bp, 9 predicted proteins | sample S_140212_EF_Meta_FD_87027 | JGI IMG/M metagenome (GOLD analysis project Ga0114978, IMG submission 87027) | Freshwater microbial communities from Lake Simoncouche, Canada to study carbon cycling - S_140212_EF_MetaG | ecosystem: Environmental > Aquatic > Freshwater > Lake | place: Lake...
CGACATGACCGCGATCGATCCCTCTCTGTATCGTATCCTGTCTCGGCGAGAATATCGTATGAATGGGATTTCCTACTTGGACGCCAATACGCTTCGTATGATGATGTATCTGGAACTCAGTCGTCCCGCGGGAGAAGTGAGTCGCTGGGGAAAAGTCTACGAACGCCTCGTGCTGTTCAATGAATTCGCTGCGCGCCCACCTTGTCGGATCAAACCCATGGCGAAACATTCCTTATCGGTGGATCAGGTGTCCTTTACCCTCTCTTTTCTTGTAGAGCATCAACGAGTGTTTGCAGGGGCAGATCTAATCTCCTTTTACGATCATACCCTCCGAACACGCACCAAACGATCCAAATGGGTGCTGACGACCAAACGCCCGATTCTTTTCTATTCCCCTACTCCAGAGGAGGATGCAGAGCGTCTCATAAAGGGCTTTCAGCAACTAGAAACGGATGAGACGGGTAAAAGACAGAAAATGCGTATCGTCACTTATGACTCCAAAGGAGTGGAGGTGCTTCCTTCCATGAAGATCATTGTTCGTGGAAAGCAACCCCTCGTGTTCATCATTCGCCAGACGGCATGTTATTCCTATGTGACATTTCCACTGGATCGCGATCGCTCTCTTCCCATCGCCTCCATGGACACTCTGATTACACTCTATTTCAGCCTGGGGCTCATTCGGTCAGCGTATTTTGACATGGGATCCATGGAATGTGTGGCCAATCACGTGGTTCAACTCAGTATCCAGTCACGGGATCGTTCTGGACCTTTCCCTTTTATTTCCATTACATGCCAGGGACATCAGCCAAGTGTGACGTCCTTGATCCGTAAACGGATTCAGCGATTGGCCACCAGCAAAAACCATATCAAGGGTTTGATGGAGGGTCCCACACGCAAGTCTTTGAAGAAGCGGTCACATTAAATCGTTCGATTAATTTGTTCCATGAGGCCCTTAAGGGCAAACATCGAGCCCCCCTGTTGTTGAAGGCTCTTGTATTTCGCAGGGTCATTCTTTTCTAATTCCGAGAGGCGACTTCCTCCTGGAGGGGCAATCAAGGGAGTGGAAATCTCTTTGGGAAGAGAGAACTGATTCAATAGTGCCCCGCTCTGTGCCTGCTTCTGAATCTCTTCTGCCTTTCCCACAAGTCTCTTGTTTTCTTTCATAGCAGTCTGAAGGGCTGGATTCTGAAAGCTAGCAAGACGTCGAATCAGTTCTTGTTCCTGAGACGCCTGCTTGGCCTGATCACGTGCATCCATACATTTCGCAATATCGTCACATGTTGCGAACGGTTCCAGCTCAAAGCCCTCATGTTGAGGAAGACCCTTCATCCGTGCCCATATGAATCCCTCTACAGGCTTCATCATACTAGAAAGGCCCTGTTGAGCAGTGGCCAATTGTGTATTCATCCATGTGAGTGCATTCACATAGGGTGTGGAATCAGTGGGGACAAGTGTAAGAAGGAGGGAGAGAGTGGGTTGTGCAATCGTTTCGGGAAGAGCCTCTGTGAGAGGCGGAAGGGCCACTCCTTTCTCTTGGGATACTTTGGCGATGTAGGCGTTCAGGTCTGCTCGGGGAGCAACAGAGAGGACTTGGGTAGAGTCTTGTGCGGGCTGAGGTTTCTGAAGCTCATAGGACGTCACAATGGCTTTTTCCCAGTTCACAAGGAAAGGGCGATAAAACGCCGCAAAGGCCTGGTAGTCTTTCATGATCTCGGGGCGGACGATGTCAGGTGATTCAAATCCCTCGCGACTCCATGCCATAATGACAAGGATAACAAAGATGACCGCAGGAATGATGAGATTTAGATAGGGTGCCATCTCTACAGAGGGGAATACAAAAAGGGCGATCGTAATAGAATGGATCCCTATCGGGTGTGCGTGAACATCTATACCTCTCCTATGTATGTTCCTCTTCCTCGGACGACGCCTCCTCTACCCATGATCCCCCTTATGTTCCCTGTGCCTTGTGCCCAACCATGTTCTACGCCTTCTGCTCAGCCTTGTGTAAAGCCTTGTCCTCGCTTCTGAGAAACTTAAACACGCTCTGTTATGCTAGTCATAGAATGACAAAGGTAGAAATCATAGAATCATCCGACGTATCCGAGGTGCTAGATGTGCCAGAAGTGTCCGCTGTTGCCTCGGTCGCAGAAGTCCCGCGAAAACACATGAAGAATCGGATCATCTTGAACCTCATGATCAAAAATGAATCCCGCATCATCGTGCGCTGTTTGGAACACGCGCTTCGTCACGTGGATGCCATCAGTATTCTGGATACGGGCTCCACCGATGATACCGTTGCGATCTGCGAATCCTATCTTGCCACATGCGGAAGCCCCTACCTCATTTCCGTAGAGCCCTTTCGCACCTTCGGCTACAATCGCACCGTGTCCTTTCAGAAAGCCCAAGAACTCTGTGCCTCTCTCTCATGGGATCCCACGACGACGTATGCGATGGCCGTGGATGCCGATATGGTCATTGTCCCCTCCGACGCCTTTCGCTACTATCACATGACGCAAAACGGATATCATGCGATCCAGGCCAATGGTCACATCAAATACTTCAACACGCGGTTCATGAAATGCTCTTATCCATGGAAGTGTGTGGGGGCGACCCATGAATACTGGAGTGGAGACCCTAGCGACCGCATTCCCTATGAGATCTTTTACATCGACGATCGTAATGATGGCGGATGCAAATCCGACAAGTTTGAACGAGACGTGCGGTTGCTCTTGGGAGACATCGAAGAAGATCCCACCAATGTCCGTGCGCATTTCTATTTGGCCCAGACCTACCACAACCTCTCACGGCATCACGATGCGATCTCCTATTACAAGAAGCGGATTGCCATGGGAGGATGGTATGAAGAGGTATGGTATTCCCATTATCAGCTGGGGAAATGCTACGAGGCACTTAAAGACGAGGGGCAAATGGAACGATGGATGAACAAGGCGTTTCAGGTTCACTCGCGCCGTGCGGAACCTCTTTATTTTTTGACGAAATACTTTCGCGAAACCTCCCAGCATTTCAAGGCGCATCATTATTATCTGAAGGGACGCGGTATCCCCTATCCAAAGGACGATGCGCTCTTCGTGGAGAATTCCGTCTATGAGGGGCTCTTTGACTATGAGGCGACGATTCTTGCGTGCTATGTTCATGGAACGAGTCGACAGGATTCCCTTTGCGAGGTGGTGTCCTATGTGAACCGTGGCGTCCCCTTTCACAAAGACAATGTCTGGGACAATCTCTTCTATTATGTGGAGCCTCTCACGAACCGTGTGTATGGTGGAGAGTATTCCCGTCTGCTTCTTCAGGATCATGAGGAATACAAAGTGTCGTCTTGTTGTGTGATTCCGTTTTCCGATGAGCCTGCGCGGCGGTATCTGTTGAATGCGCGCTATGTGAATTATTCCATTGACTCGAAGGGATGCTACCATATGCGGTCCGCAGATGGCCATGTGAAGACGCGGAATGGCTCGGTCTTTCTGAATGCATCCTATTCGCCGACCGAGGAGATCCAGATCATGGAGGAATCCTATGAGCGCCATGCGGCGCAAGTGGAGGGTCTGGAGGACATTCGACTCTTTTATCACAATGGGATGCTTCACGCCAATGCGTCTTCTAAGAATGCGTCGGCCAATGATAAGATTGAGATGGTGGTGGGACGATATGACGCGGATCGTCGTCGGATTCATGAGTTGCGCGTCATTTGTCCTCCCCGCCCTACGAGTTGCGAGAAGAATTGGATCTATGTGCCTGCAGTAAAGGGGCTTCCTGTGGCGTCACAGGGGCGCATGAATTTCATTTACTCGTGGAACCCATTAGAAATTGGGGCTGTCATGGAAAATGGCGCACTGTCCATTCACACGACGTATGCGACCCCTGCGATCTTTGGACGATTTCGTGGCTCTTCTCGGCTCGTGGAGTATCGTGGGGCATGGTATGCGGTGACCCACATGGTCAAGTATTCGACTCCTCGGATCTATTCGCACTCTGTGGTGAAGTTTGATAAGGATACGCTGCGCCCTGTGGCGTTCTCGGCTCCGTTTTCGTTCTGTGAAAACAAGATTGAATATTGCATTGGGTTTGATGTGGCGAAGGATATCGCTACCTTTTTCTTTTCTCGGAACGATACGGATGCCTCGATGATTCGTCTTCCGATGTTGGCATTGCGCATGATTCCCTTCTGATAGGGAGATCTATGGAGGTCTAAAGGGTGACGTAGAGAAAAGAGGAGATGGAGACTCTACCTGTTGCCGATTCTGTGACGGCGACTGTCGTTGAGACTGTTGCGATGGATACCGACGAAAAAACAAAGAGCGATCGATTGGCCGAAGGTGTCTCTATTCTAACGCAGCTTCGTGATGGGGGAGTGCGTAAGAACAGCCTGGGCTTCCTCTTGCTGAAACGAGAGATTACCACGTGGGTGGACAAGGGGTCTCTATGGGAGGGATCCATTCCGTTTCAAGAGTATGGTCGTGAAGCCATTGTGTGGCTGCCCTCTCACGGTAAGAAAGCTGCCACTCTTCACTTCAAAGTGGTAAAGGAGTAGATCTCTAATAGAACAGCTTTATAATGTCCACGAGTTCAGTATTCTCTTCGTTTTCAATTCGCTCCATTTGAATCTGAATTTCGTCCATGAGGCGAGTGAGTTTGTCTTCCATATCCACTCCCTTGCCATCAGGATTGAAACGGATAAAGATCCATTTTCCACTATGAACCATGAAGAGATCGTCGTATCGGATCTCTTCATCTTTTGGGTCATATTTTCTGTGAGCAAACTCATCGGTCTCCACGCATAGAAGTGTTGCTCCGATGAGTTTTCGGTGATCAATTCGTCGTCGCATGGTGCAGTCACAGTGACCTGTATAGAGAGGCCTATCATGGATGAACCCTTCAAACTGTTCATTGATCGCATTACGAACACGGATCTCTTTGGTATGGGCATACATGACCTTGCTTCGCGGGTCCTCTGAAAAGAGGTGCTTGAAACAGGTAACACAAAAGCCATCATACTCGCTTCTACCACTTCTAGAGTCAGGCCATGTGATGCAATGGGGGCATCGTGGGCCTCCACCGTGCGCAATACACATAGTGGTGCTTCCTTGAGCGCCTTTGTTACACTCTGGGTAGGCACATCGTCTTCCTCCACCGTGCGCGATACACAGAGTGTTGCTTCCTACAGCGTGTGTCTGACAGCCTTGATACGTGCATCGTTGCCCTCCACCGTGTGCGATACACAGAGCGGTTTTCCCATCCGCACCTTTGTTACACTCTGGATCCGTGCACCGTCTTCCTCCCCCATGTGCCATACACCGTTCGGTCGTCCCTAACGCACTCTTCGTGCAGTTTGAATGACCGCATCGATTTCCGCCACCATGCGCCCTACACAGATCAGTCTTTCCCACAGCGCCATTCTGACATTCCAACCGAGCACATCGTCTTCCTCCTCCATGTGTAATACACAGACCGGTGCTCCCATTCGCGGCTGTCTGACAACCTTGATGAGTGCATCGCCCCCCTCCTCCATGTGCTTTACATAAAGTGGTCTTCCCTTGAGCGCTCTTGTTGCACTCTAGATGAGCGCATCGTCTTCCTCCACCATGTGCAATACACTTCTGTAATTTTCCTTGGGAGAACTTCGTACACCCGTTCTCTATACACTTCTTTCTTTTTCGTGGCATGTTTGTTTTCTTTTTCGTATGGATCGAGATCATCAATTTTTAGAAACCACGAAGTCTATACGAGCGATCTAAACATCCCTCGCACAGCAAGTAATAATGGAGACGCCCTCATATTGCTGGCGTGGGTTCAGAGGGGTGGGGAAGAGAAACCAGCTCCTCGCCTTCCTCAAGAAACAAGCAGAGCACATGGGACAACCCTTCGAACTCCGCATGAACACCTGGTATCTCAACAAGCCCGTGAACAACGCCGATCCTGACGAAGAGGATGATGACGTCGCTGGAAAATGTATTCCGTATGAGGAATCGGCATTACATATGGGGTTCGATGTGGCTCGTATGTCGATGAGCGACAAACTATTTACGCAATCGATATTGACCCGTTGGACCGGCCAACAGGACGTCTGCCTCGTCTCCTCCACGATCCACATGCGCTACCTCGTTCTCTATCATGCCCATTATCTCACGGATGAATCCGTGTTACAGCTCCAAGAGTGCTTGGAGCAATATAACAATTTTGCGATTCTGTTAACCACCGAACTTCCCTTGCGCGGCCGATTGCGTGACACATGTTTTGAGATTCCCGTGGGGGGCGAGGATCGCCTCCTTGTAAACTATACCACGACCGCACAGCTGTCGGCCAAGGATGTATGGCTCTCCTTCTTCCAAAAGACGCTAGAAGACTGGTCCGTCACAGAAGGCGGAAAGCGGATTACGGACGTCAGGACCTGGATTTATACCTGTCTCCAACGCAATCTGCGGTGGACCGATGTGATCATGTATTGGGTTCAAGTGATTCATGAGACGCCATGGATCTCCCTCGAGAGGAAACGAGACATGATGGAAACACTGTGGCGCGCAGAATCAGGATCAGGATGGGTGCTGGTGACCTCCTATCGCATCCCCATTTTATGGGAACATGTCCATTTACGGCTCGCACGGCAGTGCTTTGAATCGCGAACGGAACATCTCGCAACCTCTTCTAGGAATGAGCCTTCTTCTCCATGAGGTTCAATTGGTGGTAGAGGAGGAATTTCAATTGGAACCCCCTGTGTTTCGTAGGGGGGTGGTGACGGCCGATGATAAGCGTTTTATCACTCGAGAATGCGCGACGGTGTCCCCCTTTGATCCTGAGAATCGTCGACAGGCCATGCTGCGCCATGTGTCCGCGGGGCAGGGCATCTGTGAAAAATGGACATGTCGATATGGATCCGTCGTTCTCTTTCTGGAGTCTGAGGAGCAACGTGCGGAGATTCCGCTGGGGCTATGGGCACGCATCCTGCGCCTCTATGCCATCCCTGGCGCTACATTGTTTCGTGTGTTTTTTATGGGGTTGCGCCATCTGCGCCAGTTCCCTTCCCGACACGAGGCTATCGAGGCGATCCATATCAATGGCGGATATACCTATCCGTGCCGTCATGATACCATTGTGATCTATCGGGCAGAGGATGCGACCCGTGTGTTGCTCCATGAACTTCAGCATTCCACATGCCTGGATCATGAGGAGGATGGAACGGATCTGGTGGAGGCCGAAACGGAGGCATGGGCGGAACTGTGGCATGTGGCTCTTTTGTCCCAAGGGAAGTCACATGTATTCCATCGTCTTCTCCAGCTACAGTCCGACTGGATTCAGGATCAGAATGAACGCGTTCGGGACCATATGAAGGACCCAACGTCCATGGAGTTTCCGTGGCGCTATACGATTGGGAAGGAGAATGTCTGGCGACGATGGGGGATCCTACGGCCGTTTCGTGGCACGGTTCGTGTGGGGCGATCGTTGCGTCTCACGTGCCCTCCTTCCGACGCGCTTCAGCGCACGTTTGGCGTTTCTGGATCCACTGTGTTATGAGATCCACTACTATTCCATCGTCTACCCATGTGTTCATGGATAGATGATAGAGTGTGTCATATGAATATGTTTTACTGTGAATCCTGAGAGTCAAGAAGATCGCGTGGATCTCTTGGGCCCGACGACGCAGCCGCATGACCGCTATGAGACGCAGCTGCGTTCGATAGAGCTCTACGAACTGCGGCGAGACTCATACGCTTTCCACTGCGAACGGCCTCTGATCGGGCAGAGGCGGCAGAGGCTGAGGCCGCGCCATTGTTATTCCTCATATGGCCGTTTCGTCCACGACTGGCACGACTGGCACGCGCGGAGGCTTGCTCTGCTACACGGCTGCTGTGCTTTGCAGCTTCTATCGCAATGAGCTCATTTGCCGCAGTGGGAGCATATCGAACAACGCTGTTCAGCAAAGATGCATTGGACTTGGATGCGTTGGATGCTTTGGATGCTTTAGACGCACGCGCGGATTTCTTGATTTTCACTCCATTGCTCATGGAAACATTTTTGATGGTTGACTTACGACTAGAGGCATATTTTCCAAACAATTTATGACCAAAGTGCTTATCGGCTTTGGTTCGCGTATTACGAGAGGAGAAGATCGATTTACGACCCGTAGAGATTCCCTGGAGGCCACTCGGGCGGCGAGAAGAGTAATGACGACGCAGAAATCGCTTCGGGCGGGCAACGCCACCATGCATGTTCTTTTGTGTGTGCGACATCTACAAGAGTTTGAGATTTTATAGTATTGGTGTGATTTTTACTGGATCCACGTGTAGGGTCCATCTCCCCGCACGGTCATCTGTTCCTTCTTCACCTCCACCGCCAAAGGAACATCTCTACGCGTTCCAAAGACCATCCAATGGACCTCGCATGGCGCAGACGCATAGATCGTAAATCGATTCTGAAACACGTCCGTAGTCTTTACATGAATCCATTTGTCCTCTTGTGTGGCATCCGTGATGGGAGTGAGATGAACCGTAAAGTTGGTGGCCAGCTGGTCCACATAATCGGGCAGAGAGACCGTCACCGATCGTTCTTGGATCGTGGCCTGTCCGCGATAATACACACCTGCCTCAGGACCTTCCACACACGCATGGACCAGATAGTGATCTTGTTTTGTCGGGTGATCGATGACAAACGTCTTTGCACCCGTAGGTCCCACCGGACCCTGGATACCTTGGACGTTAGACAGTTCTACCGCGGACAACACGGGGCCTGCCACATAACCCCAGTAGGTGGCCACATCACTTTGAATGATCTTCAGTGAATACACGTACGTTCCCGCCGCGACAGGAGTGTCAATCACTTCGATGCTGTAGGCCTGCGCCTCGGCGGCGGTGGCTGCCACAATGGCCATCCGATTTCCAATGCCTGTGCCGTTACGGAAGAGCTGAATGATGATCGTGCCACCCACCACCGTATTCACATCGCCTGACGCAATCACTTGAACAGGGTTACCTGTCGTCGTGATCGAGGTCTGAATCACCGAGTAGGGTCCCGTCCATCCCGCGGAAGGAATGGCATGGATGTTATCGATGGAGGTCGGGGCGATGATCTGGGAGAAGTTAAGCGGTCCATAGACGGGCGGGGGGCCTGTGGGACCCGTGTAGCCCGTCGTGCCTGTAGGACCCGTTGGGCCTGTGTATCCTGTAGGACCCGTGGTTCCCGTGTAGCCCGTGGGACCTGTCTCGCCCGTGGGACCAGTGGGACCAGTGTAGCCCGTGGGGCCCGTGGTTCCCGTCGTGCCTGTCGGTCCTACCTGGGTATACATCACTTGTGTGACGGTGACGATGATGGAGGGGATCGCAGGGGCGCTGTTGGAGGGAGCGGCGGGTAGACGGGCATCCGCACCATCCGAGAGCACCATGAGCTCCACATAGTCCTCTGCTTGAAACGTGTCGACGAAGTTCCATGCGGGGACTTGGAATTCGTTTTGGTTCTTAATCGTGACATAGGTGGCTGATCGCGGGATGTTGACACCATTTCGTCGGAACCAGATGGTCACTTGTTCTTGTGCTCCTGAGGCCAGATCCATTTGAGCAGAGAACTGGATGTTGTAGACACCCGTTGCGTCGAAGTAGATCCGAGAATTGGGGATACCAAGGTGGACACCATTCGTCGCCTCGGTCGTGTCATAAGTAAGAGGGCGTGCCGTGGAGAAATTGGTTTGTGTGGTAGAATCCGAAAAGACGCCATAATATCCGAGGGCGCCTCCTGCTCCCACGGGTCCCATGGGGCCAGTGAATCCTGTTACACCTGTGGTGCCCGTGGCGCCTGTCGTTCCCGTATTTCCTACCACGCTAAATGAGGTGTGAAGATGGGAATAGGTCGCGGAGCTCTCGTAATAGGTCGTGAGGGTGCGGGTGCCACCGTTGATATTGTCCGCGAGGATCTTTACAATCAGAGATGCATAGGAGGTGATGTCCACATAGGGGACATCTAGCGTGGCAGTGAATTGTTGGATGGTGGTGGTGTCAATCAGTGTCGTGCTGGACGTGCCGATCAGTGTCTCCACCGCGCCTGTGGTCCGTCCATACAGTTGAAACTTCACATAGACACCGAGACCACTGATATTGTTGACACTTGCAAACAGATTCAGATCCCAGATGCCTGGTGGAATAAAGGATTGCTGGGAGAGATTGATCTCGTAGTTTCCAAATCCTGCGACGGCCACATTGGATGATCCTGAGGGAAGACTAGTGGGAAGGGCCGTTTGGGCGGCGGTGGTTTGGGTAAGCGAGAGAAGCTTGTAGGTATTGATGGTGGGGCTGGGGACTTCACTGTAGTTTAGATACAGGAGCAGACCACTGACGGTTCCTGGAATACCCTGGACACCCTGTGTTCCCGTAGGGCCAGTGGGGCCTGTGGTTCCCGTTGTGCCTGTGTAGCCCGTGGGACCCGTGTATCCTGTGTAGCCCGTTGTTCCTGTAGGGCCCGTTGGGCCTGTGTATCCTGTAGGGCCTGTGTATCCTGTGTAGCCCGTGGGACCCGTTTCACCTGTGGGACCTGTGGGTCCTGTCTCTCCCGTGGGTCCTGTCTCGCCAGTGGGACCAGTAGGACCTGTTTCACCAGTAGGGCCTGTTTCACCTGTGGGCCCAGTAGGGCCTGTTTCACCCGTGGGACCTGTCTCGCCAGTAGGACCAGTAGGACCCGTCTCACCAGTAGGACCTGTTTCGCCAGTGGGACCAGTAGGGCCTGTCTCACCAGTAGGGCCAGTGGGACCTGTTTCACCAGTAGGACCTGTTTCGCCAGTGGGACCCGTCTCACCAGTAGGGCCCGTCTCACCAGTAGGACCTGTTTCGCCAGTGGGACCCGTCTCACCAGTGGGACCCGTCTCACCAGTAGGACCCGTCTCACCTGTGGGACCTGTTTCGCCAGTGGGACCCGTGGGACCGGTCTCACCTGTAGGACCCGTCTCCCCTGTGGGACCTGTGGGACCTGTTTCGCCAGTAGGACCTGTCTCACCCGTTGGACCCGTTTCGCCAGTAGGACCTGTCGTTCCTGTCTCACCCGTGGGGCCCGTGTAGCCAGTGGGACCCGTCTCTCCCGTTGGGCCCGTCTCACCCGTGGGGCCAGTGGGACCCGTTTCTCCCGTGGGACCAGTCGTTCCTGTCTCGCCTGTTGGGCCTGTCTCTCCCGTTGGACCCGTATAGCCAGTAGGGCCTGTGGGGCCCGTGGTTCCAGTGGGACCCGTGGTTCCTGTTTCTCCCGTGGGACCAGTCGTTCCCGTTGCACCAGTCGGACCATCAATTCCATCCAAGTTGACATTGTAGACTACCGTCGAACTGAAATCGCCTTGGATGTTACGGATGCTTTCTACCGTGAGAGCGCCTGTGGAAGCGTTATAGGACTGAACACGTGCCTCAAAAGAGATCGTAGGATCCGAGGAGGACACGATGATCACGCTGTTTCCTGGGAGGTAGGCGAGATTCGTGGCGACCGTGAGAGATTCCGTTCCGTCATAGACAGGTGTAAGGAGAACCGCGGTCGTCGTGGCCGTCATGTAGCGATCCGAAAAGCCAGTGGGGCCCTGTGTTCCTGTGGTTCCCGTGGGGCCCGTTTCACCTGTAGGACCCGTGTATCCTGTGGGGCCTGTTTCGCCTGTGGGGCCTGTTTCTCCCGTGTATCCCGTTGGACCTGTGGTTCCTGTTTCACCAGTGGGACCCGTTTCACCAGTGGGACCCGTGGTTCCCGTTTCACCAGTGGGACCGGTTTCACCTGTGGGTCCTGTCTCGCCAGTGGGACCTGTCTCGCCCGTGGGACCTGTTTCACCCGTTGGTCCTGTGGGACCCGTTTCGCCAGTAGGGCCTGTAGTGCCCGTTTCGCCAGTGGGACCTGTGGTTCCCGTTTCTCCTGTAGGGCCTGTCTCGCCAGTGGGACCTGTGGGACCCGTTTCACCAGTAGGGCCTGTGGGACCCGTTTCACCAGTAGGGCCTGTAGTGCCCGTTTCGCCAGTAGGACCTGTGGGACCCGTCTCTCCTGTGGGGCCTGTGGGACCCGTCTCTCCTGTAGGACCTGTCTCTCCCGTGGGGCCAGTAGGGCCTGTTTCGCCTGTGGGGCCTGTAGTGCCTGTTTCACCAGTAGGGCCAGTAGGACCCGTTTCACCCGTCGGGCCTGTGGGCCCCGTGTATCCAGTAGGGCCAGTAGTTCCTGTGGCACCCGTGTATCCCGTCGGACCCGTGTATCCCGTGTAGCCCGTGGGACCCGTTGTGCCCGTGGCGCCAGTGGGACCCGTGTAGCCCGTTGTGCCCGTGTATCCCGTGGTTCCCGTGGAGCCCATCACACCCGTTGCACCCGTCGCCCCATCGATGCCGTCGATATTTACGATGTAGGTGGCCGCCGAAGTGAAATCACCCGATACATTGCGAATGTTCTGAATCGTGATGTCGCCTGTCACACTGTCATAAGACTGAACAATGCCTTGGAAGCGGCTGAACGTAATGACAGATGATCCGTATTGGGAGACCGCTGTGGTAGAGGTGATATTGGGAGCCGCATTGGAGGGAGTCACCACCTTTAAGAGACAACGACCTGCCGCACCATCGCCACCTGGACATGTGTAGGACCCACCTGCGCCACCTCCTGAGCCCGTGTTGGCCACACCATTGCCACCCTTCACACGTTCATTGCCAGATGCACCCGTGGAGGCGGATCCACCCACTTGAACAGGTGAACCGCCAATGACAACGGAACCACCCACGCCCGCCTGGGCGCCACTGACCCCGTCCCAGCATCCACCACCACCGCCACCTCCAAAGGCCTGTGTGGTTTGGAGAAGAGAGATCGCAATCGCGGCACCACCCGTTCCTCCTGAATAGGCTACCACGCTTCCACCTACTCCACCACAACCACCACCGCCTCCTCCTGCGATTACACCGCTACTAATGCCTGCACGACCCGCTCCACCTGCAAATCCTGATCCATTGGTTCCTGAATTGTTCGTGGCACCGCCAGGCGTTGTTCCTGCATCTGGATTCGTAGAGTTGTATCCATTACCTGCTCCTCCACAACCTCCTGCCGCACCCCCCACGTAAGGGCTGTCATTGTATCCTGCTCCATGACCGCCACCACGCACGCGAAACACATCGGAACCGCCATTCTGAACATAGGTATCTTGCCCATTCACGGCAATCGTCGTAGAGGCTGCGTTCGTAGGGACAAGACCACCTGCTCCTCCTGCGCCCACATAGACGGTGTAGGTTGTTCCTGAGGAGACAGAGTGTGGTGTTCCATTGGTGTAGTAATAGGCACCTGCGCCACCACCACCTGCATGAATTCCACCGCCTCCCGCTCCACCTCCAATCATAAAGACTTCCATTGTCACCGCCTCGTTGAACGTGAGAGTGTTGGATCCTTGGGTCAAATCGTAGTAGTAGGTGGAGCCTGCGGATGGGGCCGCGACGGTCACAGAGAGACCAGGGGTATAGGCCAGGCCTGATCCGACCGTGGTAGTGATTGTTCCATCATAGATGGGGGACAAGATGGTGGAGGCCGTATTCGTGGGATAGATGGATCCTGTGGGACCCGTTGTGCCCGTGTAGCCCGTGGAGCCTGTGGGACCCGTTGTGCCCGTGGCACCCGTATAGCCCGTTGTGCCCGTGTAGCCCGTGGAGCCCGTGGGACCCGTTGGTCCTGTGGCACCTGTGTATCCCGTTGTGCCCGTGTAGCCCGTTGAACCCGTTGGACCCGTTGGTCCTGTGGCACCTGTGTATCCCGTTGTGCCCGTGTAGCCCGTTTCTCCAGTGGGGCCCGTCTCACCAGTAGGGCCTGTCTCGCCTGTGGGACCCGTAGGCCCTGTTTCGCCTGTGGGCCCCGTTTCACCAGTGGGACCCGTTTCGCCAGTAGGACCTGTCTCACCAGTGGGACCCGTTTCGCCCGTGGGGCCAGTGGGACCTGTTTCTCCCGTGGGACCTGTCTCTCCTGTGGGGCCCGTTTCGCCAGTGGGACCTGTCTCACCAGTAGGGCCTGTTTCTCCCGTGGGGCCCGTTTCGCCAGTAGGACCTGTCTCTCCTGTGGGGCCAGTAGGGCCCGTTTCTCCAGTGGGACCCGTCTCACCCGTGGGCCCTGTTTCACCTGTAGGTCCTGTTTCACCAGTAGGACCCGTTTCACCCGTGGGACCTGTCGTTCCTGTGGGACCCGTGGGGCCCGTCGTTCCTGTGGGACCTGTGTATCCAGTAGGACCAGTAGGACCAGTCGTTCCTGTGGGACCTGTGGGACCCGTTTCACCAGTGGGGCCTGTTTCTCCAGTAGGGCC
>Ga0114978_10002844_pt1 | contig 14265 bp, 20 predicted proteins | sample S_140212_EF_Meta_FD_87027 | JGI IMG/M metagenome (GOLD analysis project Ga0114978, IMG submission 87027) | Freshwater microbial communities from Lake Simoncouche, Canada to study carbon cycling - S_140212_EF_MetaG | ecosystem: Environmental > Aquatic > Freshwater > Lake | place: Lake...
AGGTGTTATCTTTCATAATGTAGCAAAACTCACACCAAGACTCGTTGAAATGTTCAAGCAAAGATTCTTTGCTGGTGTGTGTGACAAACTCTTGACCTTTTTCATCACGGTCACGACCATAGAATGTAGTCATGTTGCCATACTTATTTTCCCATGCACTTGGAGACATACCGGGAACGTCAAACGCACTGAAGGGGTGTTTTCTACCAATGTTAGCTTTGAGACTAGAGATACTACCCATTGCAACAAGGTTGTTTGCCTTAGGTGAATCATAGTGTTTTTGCAAAATACGACCATTGTGCGACAGATAGCCATCCCAATGACAATAAACTGTTTTGTAATTGTCACCATGAACAACTGCGATAAGTGAACGTGTACCCATTTGCAAACTCCTGTTGTTAACTGTTTAAGATTCTATTATATACCCAAAGTGATTTATTGTCAACCTTTTTAGTATGTCTCTTTGATAATTGAAAATTCGTCAGCTGGGTATTTTGCTAGAAATTCCTCTGATTTCACATATTCATTGTATGCCTTAGCATCAAAAAACATCCTATGAAACACAGTTTTAAATTGCCCTTTTACGGTTACTGTTAAGTACACCGATTTTGCTTTACCAGCCATTATTTTTCTCCTTAAACCAGATCAACTTGCACTTGTTTCCCACGTATTGTAGTACCGATACCTGAAGGAATGGGCTTTCTAGTAGCCTCTGCCATACGGCGCTCATACGACAATTTTATCAATGCTTCCCAACACAGTACTCGGGCGTTAACGGTAGCAAACATTTCAGTCATTTGCTTGATGGTCATGTACATACCGATATCGTTTTCAGAGCCATCGCCTTTGAAAATCACACGGAATTTTTGTGAGTTTTTTAGACCTTCGATAACTGTTTTTGTACGCATTTTTTAGCTCCTTTAATCAATCAATACAAGTATTATATACCCAAAACGATTTATTGTCAAGCCATTTTGTATGATTTTATGAATTCAGGACCAACATCTAGACTAACAAAAGTATCACCTTGCATACCTTGCTCAGAATAAGAAACATCAGTACCTAATTCTAGTCTAGAAAGTAATACTTTTACATTACTTAAAAATTCTTTATCCGTATAGATGAGGCCGTAAACATTCACATTCCAAGTATCAGGGCTAAAGTGTACCCTTAGTTCACCAAACTCCCAATCATCAGATGTATACGAAAGTTCTAATCCGGTAACTAGTACTGTTTTAGCCAGGTTAGACCAATAACCAGAACCATCTGTACTCAAATTTGTATTAACTTTAATCATTTCAATCCCTTTAATCAACTGAATAAGACTATATTATATACCCAAAGTGATTTATTGTCAACCTTTGGATATGAGATAAAAGTACTACTTTTTGAGTACATCAAAAATTGAATTTTGTAGAAGGGAGACCTCGTCACGGTCAACGTAAAAATCGGTACGAGGATCATAGTACTCACCTGCTTTAGGATCGTAGTACAGAACCTGACCATTGGGATAGTGAAACGGACCCTCAAGACCCTTGCGAGGACCGTACTCTTTATTGTGCTTGAAAACAACGTAAGACATAAAAGCTCCTTTTCACTACAGAAGCCTCTATTGTATACCCAAACTGATTTATTGTCAACCGCGTTTTGTAACTATTTCGTCTACTAATCCATAGTCAAGTGCTTGTTGGGCACTCATGTAATTATCACGTTCCATATCAAGTTGAAGTCGGTCAAAATTCATACCCTTACTATTATGATTAACATAAATTTGAGTAAGATTCTTTTTCATTTCAAGCATTTCGGTTACTTGAATAAGCATATCAGTTGCTTGACCACGTGCGCCACCTGAAGGTTGATGAATCATATGGCGTGCATTCGGTAGAATAAAACGCTTACCTTTCGCACCTGCTTGTGCGAGTAAACTGCCCATGCTACATGCCTGACCCATTACGATAGTATGAATATCGGGCTTAACAAATTGCATAGCATCATAGATTGCCATACCTGCTGTTACACTGCCTCCGGGACTATTGATATACATTGAAATATCTTTGTCAGCCTCTGACTCTAAGAATAACAATTGGGCAACGATAAGATTTGCCATTTGGTCGTGTACTTCACCCTCAAGTAAAATTACACGGTCACGCAATAAGCGGCTGTAGATATCATAACTACGCTCACCTTTTGCTGTTTGTTCAACTACGATTGGTACTAAACTCATAAAATTTCCTATAGAATATGAGTTAGTATAACAGATTATTTGCTGTTATGCAAATTTTTGTTTACCGTTTTCCACGACCCACATTACCAACTGGTCTGTCGGATAGCTTAACTACTTTTTCGGGTTCTACGGCTTGTTGTGTGCCGGCTGCAATTTCGGTATCTACTTGTGTTCCCGAAATAACTTCACCTGTTTCTCCGTCTTGACCTACCTCAGTTTCAGTACGACCTAATTTAAAACTAAATCCATTTTTTGTAGGGTCATTGGTGCTTGATTTATTATCCAACATTATTGTGCCTTCTAATTTTGCAGGCCATTGTGTTGAAAAAACTAACTCACCGCCTTTGTAGTCACAATATTGTTGTATAAAATTCATTTCTAATATTTCTAAAATACCATCTTGGAATTCAGGTATAGCATTGCGTTTGTTTATGGCTGTTTGAATTTCTTCTCTCATACCATATACTAGTTTACCTCCCTCAGTGCCACCACCTACAACATCTTTCCATAATGGTTTGTATTTCTTGGGTACACCAACACGGTTAATTAACTTTCTGGAATCTATACTAGTTTTACAGAACCCAGGCAACTCAGATTCTTTAGATAGAAAAGGTAAATAAGGATGATATTTTTTATCAATCGTATCTGGACTGATGCTGTATATAAAATCGAATAATTTGAAAACGGACATTATAACTGGTTTGGATTTGCAAATATTAACCACTGTAATTACATTTGCATATTTACGATTATTTAATAATGAATCAGGTATAGTAAGACCTGATATAGCAGGTGCCGCCCCACCGCCTGTTCCCTTACTAGATATATTCAATCTACGATTAGTTTTTGTATTAACTATATCAGCAAAACTATCAGCAATAGTATTGTTTTGTCCTGCAGGAAAATTTATTGAGAATTCACTAATATCGCCACCTAACCATTCAATAAATTGTTTTTTTCTAGGAAAGCGAGTTCGCTCATATAGTAATGCAATGACACCTAAGTACTCTCCGGCGTAATCTACAATTGCTTTTCTTACTTTTTCTTTTTCTTTACCTTTGTATTCGTCAGGTAGCATCACGTACTCACCTGCTACAATGTACTCTGCTAATTTTTGTATTACTTGTCCATAGTCTGTACCTGATAACACATTATTGCTAATAATTGTTTCATAAAAATCAGTTGCTGGGATATCTACCCCGGTGATTCCAATTTGATCCGGTTTTACAAGTAATGCTTCTTTACCCCCTTGTTCAGGATTCTCTCCTGCCTTAGGTGCTGAACCCCCAAAATCTGATGTTTTTGCCAATTGGCTTAGTTGTATTTGCTCACCAGTTGTGGTTCTAGCTGATAAGTTTCCCTTAAACATATTTTGGGTACGCAAATCTAAAAACCGTTTTGCTTCTCTAGGATCAATAGTGACTTCACTACCATCCATTGTGGTGAAGGGTTTTTTATTTTGGATGAAATCAATAAATGCTGTCCATCGCCAATCATATTTTAAGATTTCGCCGGGACTCATACCGACTACGCCCTCTGAAAGTATTTCTATAATGTTAATTAAATCACGCATAATGTGTATTTATCTCAAATTAACATTTAAATAAATCTTGATACTTGAACCATTTACGCATACTATGTGAAGTTTTTAATGGTATTCCGTATCTTTTCATTCTGTCCCTAAATCTAAAGAATGTTGGACCGTGACTCATTAAAAATGCTTTCCCCTTACGATATCTTTTTGGGCCTTCTACGTCCCATTGATGTTGATGAGCCATTTCATGTGCGATTACAGTTACAAACCATTGCGGACAGAACCATTTATCCATGAGTTCTATCTCGCATAAACTTCCGGTTTCATAGGGGAGTATGTCCCCTAAACACATTCCCCAATATTTTCTACGTCTGGGCATTATGTATATATCGGGCATGTGCAGTTCGCTATAGAATACTTTCTCATTTAGCAACATATACACATGTCTGGCATCATTTAATGTTGGTCTAAATAATAGTCTTTTTTGGTTACTTATTGACGGTAACGGGAGATCCATGATATCGGGCAAAGAGTATTCAGATAGTTTAAACATATAGATATTTAGCAAAAAAAAATACTATATGGTTCTCCCAATCTAAATACATGTACAAGGAGAAATTATCATGGAATTGATTATTGGTGCTATCGTTATCGTAGTTGTTGGATTTTTGATATTTAATCGTAAAAAATCAGAAGAAACCCAGCAAACATTTACTGAAGTAAAAACTGAGGCTACCGCCGAAGTTGCTAAAGTTGAGGAAAAAGTAGAGGCTGTTGTCGCTAAGGTTGAAGAAGTAAAACCTGAAGTTCCGGCAGTTGCTAAAAAATCCAAAACAACAGCAACGAAAGCCAAAGTAGCTGAGGTAGCAACTACAGTTAAAGCTGTTGCAAAACCAAGAGCTAAAAAAACTCAATAATGTGACTATACACACATTGAATTTGGAATAGGGCCACTGGCCCTATTCCAATAAATAACATATGGTATTCGGATTTGACATAATAAGTGATTTATATATCACTGACCAAAAAACATTTGATTGGGAATATAAACCTACAAGTTTGTATTGCTTGATTCCGGGTAATATTACAAATGACGTTTATATTTTATATAACGTTCTAAAACACCTCAGTAAATACTACCAGGGAGTATTTTATATTGACGGATCATTGGACCACAATTTTATATACGAAAAAGAGTTAGTAACTACCGAAATTGGAAAAATATGCAATAAAATTAAAAATGTAGTATATTTGCACAATAACGTAGTTGTAGTAGATGGTATTGCTCTACTAGGAGTTAACGGTTGGAATAACAACATAGCTGTAAATACGGATGATGATAAGTTCCAAATAAAATCTTACAAATATGATGATTTACTATACTTAGAAAAAACGGTAGAACGAATGCAGTTACATGTAGACGTTAAAAAAATTGTTATAATATCTAATAGTGTTCCTACAGATAAATTATATTTTGGGGAAGCTCCTTCAAATGAAGAAGATGTGGATCTAACTATGATTTTGGGTGCTGATACTGAGAAAAAAATTCACACATGGGTTTTTGGACACCACAAAAAAATAGTTGATACCACTATAGACGGTATCAACTATCTTAATAATCCCTGCTATGATAGAAATCCATATTATGCTAAACGCATAAATGTAGAAATTTAATGTTCCTCAGCTTCAATTTTTACTTGCAGTGGGAAACCCTCGCTACGTGCATCTAATGTGACTTCGATACCTTTTTGTTCTGCAATTTCGTAGGGCAATACTGCAACAATAGCACTTCCGGATGCATGAATCCCGGTAGTAATATTTTCAGCGGTGTCACTAGTATAGTTAAAATGATCTATTAAGCTACGTACTACAAAATCCATACTAGTATGGTCGTCATTCATATAAATTACCTTGAACATAGGTGGTTCAGTAACTTTAATATTGGGTTTAATTCTAATTTTTACATCTGTTTGAGACATGATTTCGACCTTTAAGAAAAGTGTGCAGTTTCCCGCACACTTGTATTTACGATAAATCTATTATACTATTTATTATAGTTTATTGCAATCTTCTTGGGTAGTTTATCTTCGGGAATTTTTCGTTCTAGATAGACAGTTAATACGCCGTTTTTGATGTTTGCTTGTATAATTTCTACGTGTTCGTTCAGTGGGAACTTTTGTGTAAAGTTTCTGTGACTCAACCCACGATAATAATATACATACTCATAATTAGTAGGTTCATCTTTAAGATATTGCTCACCTTTAATTATCAATACACTATTTTCTACTGTAACTTCTATTTCCCCTTCATCAAATCCGGCTACAGCTACTTCAATAGTAACTGTATTATCACCTGTTTTGATAACGTTGTGTGGAGGATAGTTTCCGTGCTGACTTGCACTTATACGCATGATCTCGTCAAACATGTTTTCAAATCCAATACCAAATTTATGTATGGTAGGTATATCTAGTGAACGTAATGAAATTTCTCTTGTCATTTTATATCTCCTTTAATAAGCAAGATTACTGTTGGGCCCACCCTATGTAGCGCCCAACTTTAAATTAGGAAGTTGCTTCAGCTTCCTTAACTTCTGCATCAACCACATCGTCCTTTTTCTTCTCAGCTTCTTCAGCATCGTGTTTGGCTTTTGTGATTGGTCCAATTGCTTGGTATAACTCAGTAACTTTTTTGTTGATATCTTCAACATCTTCAGTCACTAATGCACTTTCTACTGCATCAATAGCTTTGGATGCAGTTTCTTTTTCTTCGGCTGTGACTTTATCACTGTATGTGTTAAAATCTTTACGGAAATTATTTAGTGTTGATTCTGCGCCATTACGCACTTGAATCAATTCAACTTGTTTCTTGTCCGACTCAGCATTTTCTTCTGCTTCACGAACCATATTTTCAATATCAGCCTCAGATAAACCACTATCACTCTTAATTGTGATTTTGTTTTCTTTACCTGTACCTTTATCTTTCGCACTGATATGCATGATACCGTTAGCGTCAATATCAAAGGTTACTTCAATTTGAGGCATACCGCGTTGTGCTGGTGGAATACCATCTAAGTTAAAATCACCCAGAGTTTTATTGTGCTTGAACAATTCACGCTCACCTTGACCAACACGAATAGTTACTGCAGGTTGATTGTCATCTGCGGTACTAAATGTTTGTGAAGCCTTAGTAGGTATTGTAGTGTTCTTTTTGATAACTTTAGTGAATACACCACCCAATGTTTCAATGCCCAAACTTAATGGAGTAACATCTAACAACAATACATCTTTACGACCACCACCTAAAACGTCCCCTTGAATGGCAGCACCTGCGGCAACTGCTTCATCAGGATTAACATCTTTACGGGGTGATTTACCAAAGAAATTCTCAACCGCTTCTTGTACTTTTGGCATACGTGTCATGCCACCAACTAGAATAACTTCGTCAATATCACTATTACTTACACCAGCGTCACGCATGGCAATTTTGCAAGGTTCAATACTGCGCTGGATTAGTTCATCAACTAGGCTTTCTAGTTTGGCACGACTCAGTTTAATGTTCAAGTGTTTAGGACCGGTAGCATCTGCTGTAACATATGGTAAGTTTACATCAGTTTGGGCACTAGATGATAATTCAATCTTAGCCTTTTCTGCTGATTCTTTTAGTCGTTGCAATGCCAATACATCTTTGCTTAAATCAACTCCTGAATCTTTCTTAAATTCATCAATCAAATAATCCATGATGCGTTGGTCAAAATCTTCACCACCTAAGAATGTATCACCGTTTGTTGAAAGAACTTCAACTTGTGTATCACCATCAACATTTGCAATCTCAATAATTGACACATCAAATGTGCCGCCACCCAAGTCATACACTGCAACTTTACGGTCACGTTTCTCTTGTTTATCTACACCATACGCTAATGCGGCTGCTGTAGGTTCGTTAATAATACGCAACACTTCTAGTCCAGCGATACGACCTGCATCTTTTGTTGCTTGACGTTGACTGTCATTAAAATATGCAGGTACAGTGATGACTGCTTGTGTAACTTCATATCCAAGATAATCTTCCGCAGTCTTTTTCATCTTGCGTAGTACTTCTGCTGAAATTTGCGGGGGTGCTAACTTATCGTCATTCACTTGAACCCATGCATCACCGTTAGAATTTTCAACGATAGCATATGGCATCAAGTTAATATCTTTTTGTACAGCCTCTTCTTTGAATTTACGACCAATCAAACGCTTTGCGGCATAGATTGTATTCTTTGGATTAGTAACTGCTTGACGTTTAGCACTTGCACCTACAAGAACCTCATCATTGGCATAGGCAACGATTGAGGGCGTAGTTCTAGCACCTTCACTGTTTTCAATTACTTTGGGGATTCCGTTTTCAATGACGGCTACACATGAATTTGTGGTACCTAGGTCGATACCGATTACTTTGCTCATAATTTTCTCCTTTGTTAAGCAAGACTTTTGTTATAGACCCGTTAGGCATCTACAACTATATATATTTTACACTGTTGTGCAAAATATACAACTATTTAGGTTAATACAGTTTTTTGGGTAATTGTTGGTCACGTAAATGTTTTTTCCAGCGGCTCTTAGCTTTGCTTTTATCAATTTTACGTTGTGTGGTAGGTTTGACAAATTCTTGGCGATCACGGACTTCTTGTAATAATCCGGATTCTGTGATTTTCTTTTTAAATTTACGCAATGCTTTTTCAACATTTCCGTCTGGTCCTACTATAACTTTTCTTCCTGGCATATTGTTGGTTTAATAACCTGCTCCTTATTTATATTTAGCTTAGTTATGTTTTTATCACGATATCCCCTAGTATTAAACATATGACACATCAATACACGTTCTATTTCGCTATGTAATCCTCGGGCACCAGTTTTTAATTTTAATGTATTTTCTGCTATTTGGTCCAATGCATCATCAGTAAATATTAACTCAATATCATCTAAACCCAATAGATACTTATACTGACTTATATAGTTATTTTTAACATCGGTCAATATATGAATTAATTGTTCTTTGGTTAAATTTGCTACACTAACAGTAGTAGTGAATCTACCTACAAATTCCGGAATTAATCCAAATTTAGTAAGGTCATCTGGGGTAACTTCTGACAAGTCACCTTCAACTTTATTATCTTTAATACTTGCACCAAACCCAATACTAGTCCCGTCAGTGCGTTTTGAAATAACATCTTTAAGACCTACAAATGCCCCACCTGCGATAAACAATATATCTTTGGTATTTACTTCATTCATATCATTTCCGGGATGTTTTCTACCACCCTGACCTGATACTCGGCAAGTTGTACCCTCTACCATTTTAAGTAATGCTTGTTGCACACCTTCACCGGATACATCTCTAGTGATACTTGCACCTTCGCTCTTTCGTGCAATTTTATCAATCTCATCAATAAAAACAATACCACGTTCTGCTAATTTAATATCACCACCGGCAGCATTAATAAGCATATTAATCATAGATTCAACATCATCACCTACATAACCGGCTTCTGTCAAACTAGTAGCATCGGCTACTACAAAGGGCACTTTGAGATATTTGGCGGCTGTCTTAGCAAGTAACGTTTTACCACTACCAGTAGGACCTACAATCAACACATTACCTTTTTGTATTTCAAGGTCCTTTGGTGGATTATTGATTCGTTTATAGTGGTTAGCAATAGCTACACTCAAAACAATCTTAGCACTATCTTGTCCTATAACATGTTCATCTAAATATTCTTTAATTGATTGTGGATCAAATTTAGGTGTTGATATATCTTCGGGGTCTTTTTGCTCATCTATAATTAGATCCTGGCATAATTCAACACAGTCACTACATATAGATACGCCCTCACCGACAACTAATTTTTTTACGGCTTCTTTACTGGCGCCGCAAAAACTACAGTAATTAATTTGTTTTGCTTCTTCTGTCATGTAATTACTTATCAGAACTTTTAATTCCCAAATAATTAATTACATGTATTGTCTGGTGCAAGTGATAAGGTTACTTTACTCATGTTCTGCAATTCGTTTGATAATTTACTACCATACTTCACTGGTATTTCAATAAAACCCTCATCTAGCATATCACCAACAAGGAACCTAGAATTACTATAATTATTGATAGTATCTACTCGGTGCCTAAATCCACCATAGCATTGCGTATAAATTGTTCGATTATTTTTATCTGTAACTGTAGCCTTAATCATTACGGTGTATGATATTTTTTGTGCTATAGAATTTACCAAATAAGAATCATTAAACCAATATACACGGCTTCCACCTAGCCAATCATTTGGTCCTTTATACTTCACTGTTATAGCATCGGGACTACCGTGCTTACCGTCTTGTACAATACGTAATGATTCCATAAAGGCTTCTACCCATTTATGATTCATAGTAACTTCAAACGGAACTTTAAATGTTAAGTTTCTTTTAGAATCAATCATTGTCTCAGTAGGAAACTGTTTTAATATATATCCATTAGTTAGATAACTATCTAGTACTGGTTCGATTGCTTTGAATCCAGTGACTTTATTGTTTTCGTAACTTTTGAATTTATCATTAATCTTTTTACCTTCGATTACACCACCGGTTGTAGATACACCGAGCAATCTTTCAGCAATCTTACTACTCTTGACCTTTACGTCAACTACTAATGAATATCCTTGACTAGTTTTAGTCTCGCTAATGATTTTATAATCATCAACATAACCTGCACTCGCCTTTAAGATTTCATTGCGGATAAGTTGATTGTTGTGTGATTGTCTTTCGGTGATTACAACTGAACCTACCACAATTTCAATTGCTGTATTAAAGGCATTAGTTTTTGCCTCGTCAATATTTTTACCAGTGCCAAGTACACGTGTGTACTCAGATGGATATCCTACTGTGCCAGAAGTTTTTTCGACACCGGTGCTAGCACATGCTGTAAGAAACAGCATGGCTACTATAACTAGATATCTCATTTCATTTTGCTAGCAAGTTGGTTACGTGCATCTTCGCTATCTAAATCCCAGCGAATAGTTACAGAAACCTCTTGCACACCAACCACTTCTTCTTTCACTTTTACAAAACCTTTCAGAATTGACCGTGAAGAAGTTTGAATAGTTTCGGTCAATTGAACGACCGTATCGTTGGTGTTTTCACGTAGACTAATGTTCTTAGCCTCTTTATCAGTCATTTCAACTGACTTGTCATCGGCTTTACCTGAATTGACTTTATCAGTAGCCTTTTCGATATTCTTTGCAATGGTGTTGTTGACACGATTGGTAGTAATTTCTTTAGTCAAAAATTCACTAACATTTGCACTGGCTCGCATTTCTGCTCTAGTCAATGCATTACGCAAATTGTTAGTGGTGTTACCAAAACTAGGTGCAGTACCTGTTGCCTCAATTGCTACAATCTTACAATCACGCTTAAGACTAAACCATGTACATTTGGTTTCAACTTTAATATTTTCACTTGTGAAAGAACTGGATAATTTTTGACTAGCAATTGGGTCACTGGTATTAGTACCATTACCCGTTTTCATACTAGAACATGCACCAAGTGATAGTGCAATAACTAAAACTGAAAGTTTGAATTTCATAAGAACCTCTATGTAGTTGAACAATAAAGATAGTATACTACCAAATCGAATTAAAGTCAAATGATTTTGGGTTAACTTTTATCCGTTTTTATGTATTCTGCTATGGTTTCTGACTCAATTGGGGTCAAATAGTCAGGATCGTACTCTCCTGTACTCAGTTTTTCAATCAAATGTTGCATATAACCGTCATCTGACAAATGGGTTTCTAGACTGTCACGTTTTAATTCTATCCATTTTGAACCGTTAAATTTATATATACGGTGAGGAATAGTATCAACTCTAGTATAGATATCGCCGTTAAATGCGGTTTCGGGAAATTTAGTTCCAAATGATACTTTGGGTACATTAGGATTTACCTCGTCTGCTAGTAAATCGGGTCTTAAATCTTTTAGGACCCTACGATGGATCCGTTGTCCTTCGAATTCCACGTATTCATCTCCCACCCTTTTAAAAGGTTGGATAGTTGATTGTGTGTCATCAACTGTAATTTTGGTACTATTAACCGTTTGAGTATCAATAAATGCAGGGCCTGTTTGTACCCATTCACCTGTATTTAAATCTTTAAACCCTTCAAAATTGGGAGTGTCATCATTAGCAACGGGTTCTGGATCTACTGTATCTGCCATTTGTTCTTCAATTGTAGGCTGAGATTTCTTTTCCAATTCCTTAAAGACTTCTTCCTCTTCTTTAGTAACTTCAACAACTTCTACTGGTTTGATATCGCTAAACTTATTAGCTACGTAAGGTTCAAATTCTTCCGGTGGTCTAGCATAAGGAAACGGCCATGATGCAATAGGTTCACTATCTAATGCTTGTACTTCTTCCTCAGTAAACGGTCTTGTATCTTCTTCTTTGGGAGGGATGATAGCCATAGCGTTTCTATCATTTTCTAGTAATTGTTCTTCTTTATCCCAATCTTTACTTTGATTAGCCGCAATCACTAGCATAATAGCAAGTGGGTCAAACACAATAACAAGTAATATAATTACCCAACGCACCGCACGTTCTAACAAGTTAGCATCCGGGTTATCACCGTATATGAATGCCGCAATATACTTAATGGGACCTACTTCGGCTTCAACTTTGCGTAATTCAGTAGCAACAGGTGCTCGTTCTTCATTTAATTTAGCAATAATAGCTTGTGCTTTGGCAATATCATTTTGTAACGCAGTTCGTTCTTTTTGTTGCTGTCTACGAATTTGAACGGCACGTTCTGCACCTCTATCATTTTCAGTACGACCTAACATCTGGTCTACCTGTGCATCCATTTGTAATAATGCTTTTCTACTGGTTTCTATATTATCACGCTCAGTTTTAATTTTTTCATCAAACAATGCAACTTTAGCTGAAACATCACCAGTCGGTACACCTTGGTCTAAGTGTGCTTTACTTAAGAATCCAAAGATACCCATACTTGTTAGTAATGCAAGCGCAACAACTGCCGGTACTAGATACATTTTCATTATCCAAGTACATCGTTTCCAATACTTGCGTAACCAAACTGTAGTTGTGATTTTTGCTAGCTCCAATGCACTACCCATAATAATAATGGGTATTACTGCGCCTGCAAATATGGCGGCTAAGCCGATGATACTATACCATGCGGCTATAGCACTTAGTGCTAGTGCTACCAATAATGTAGCATTACTGAACGTGAAAATTTTAGAGGACATCTGTTATTTATTCATATGATTTTGTTGAAGAACAGTACTTATTATAACACCTTACCTAAGCCAAGCCAAATTAATTGGTCTAATTCAGATTGATAATCTTTGCCTACACGGCGTTTTTCGTAAATGATTTCAAGTATTTCTTTGCCATCACCATATCCTATAACACCTGAACCACGATTCTCTAATTCTTCAATTAGGTCATCAGTGTCAAAGTCTCCGAGGTCAACGTCAACTTCAACTTCAGTATAAATTGTTTTATAGCCCATTATCTACTCCAAATAAATGCCCATATGTTTTAATAAACTCATCTGCTCTCATCAGCAATTTTCTAGGTAAACTATCATTCATGCTAATAAAGTAATGGACCCATGTACCATCTTCACGGTCTTTTAATTGAATAACTTCAATCCTACCACCATCTTCAAATGAATATGATTTACCAGTTAGGTTATCATTCATTTTTCTTTTCTTCGGTATCTTCAACGCTCAACTTATCAAACTCACGCTTGAGGTCTTCCAATGCCGCTTCTAACTCTGCGGTGTTATCCTCAAAATCTTCTTCAACCTCATCATCTTCCACACCATCCTTTAAACGACTCAGTGCATTAGTCTTTCGCTCTTGTTCTTTTTGTTCTTCTGCAATGCCAATTTCGGTTAACGTAGTATCACTTTCGCACATTGGACAAACTTTTTTGGCTTCACGCTCACCAGTCTCGTCATCTTCTGGCCATATCCAATCAGTATCAAACTTAGAACCTTCCCACTTACACTTGGTACACTTGTGTGTTACTGGGGATACATAATCTTCACGCACTTCCCAGTCTTCAACACTATATGTGATATCGTAGCCACCTTTACGGTCGGTCCACCAATCATCATCATTGAGATAGTCCCAATCTAGGTCAATATCATTCTCCCATCCATCAGCGACAATTTCTTCAAAATCAATTTCGCCTTCTTCAATTTGTCTAAGTTTCTCAGCAATTTCATCTTCATCTAAGTCAGGATAAATCTCACTAAGGATATCAGCATCAATTTCAATGCCATATCGTTTTTCAACCTGATGCCACTCACTTTTTACTACTGTTACCATTTTTCATTCCTTCACTAGTTAGATATTCCATGTAATATATATACTGTGGATATTGTTTTGCCAATTGAGAAATCATAGTGTGCATATCACGTTTTATAATTTCTACATCATCTGTTCTACCGACGAATTC
>Ga0114978_10002846_pt1 | contig 14260 bp, 12 predicted proteins | sample S_140212_EF_Meta_FD_87027 | JGI IMG/M metagenome (GOLD analysis project Ga0114978, IMG submission 87027) | Freshwater microbial communities from Lake Simoncouche, Canada to study carbon cycling - S_140212_EF_MetaG | ecosystem: Environmental > Aquatic > Freshwater > Lake | place: Lake...
CATTGTGAATAGTGCAAGTAGGATAACCACCCCAACGGTCAACTTCTTGTTGCCATGAGCTGCTGAATTGTGGACTACAATAACTACATTTAAGATTACAAGCGTGATTAAAATTAACTTCAACATAACTAGGTACAACATCTTCATCTCCGGTACTATTCTGAATAGTATCAAAATCACTTGCAGCCCAGGGCTCACCTGAACGATAGTGTCTGTCGCTTAACTGTCCGTGTGCTTCTATATTCCAACAATAACTACATTCTGCGGGCTTTTCATTCTTAAGCATTATAACCCGTTGTTGTTTTTTATATGCTGTATTATGTAGTGCGCCCGGATTGTCTTTAAGTGCATCTGCATCAATTGCGTGAAGTGGCGGGTGGTAGCAGGAGTTGTTTAGTCCTGTGGGCAAGTGTAAACTAACTTGTTTCCATTTAGCCAAACAAAGTGCAGGACCTAAGTTCGCCTTCATCCATTCAGCTGATGCCATAAAATCGCTTTTAGACATAGCCTCTACTTTTTAATTCAGTGTATAAAAATTCTGCATACACAGTATAAGCCCACTCGTTTGGGTAATTAACGTTATCTGGGTCAGTCCATCCACGTTCTGTGGCCAAATCTATTAGATGTTGTTCTGTGTAGAATTGTGACCAATCGATTAATTGATATAAATTTTTATATCTATCGAATTTTTTTAATGTACCAGGGGTCATGAAAAGATAGGGAATTTTCATTTCTTTAAGAACACCTTGTAAACTAACAACTCTAATTAGACTCTGTTGTACCAGCTCTGCATACTTTACTACACTAAAATAATCCACAAACAACCGGCTAATAGTATCCAGCTCTTCTTTTGATTTTTTCTTTTTTCCAAAACTTTCTACCAGGTATCCTTGGCTACTGATCCAGTTTTCTGGAACATGATTATCTTGCGGCATTCCTTCGTGTATTCCTTTAAGATGATTGGAAGTCCAATAATTATTATCAAATTGGTCAATGCTACCAACTTGCCAGTCTGCACGTACCATTGTTTCCGGCCACATAACTAATACTAAATCAAATTTCTCTTTAGATAATTTTTCAACTGTACTTTCGTGTACGTAAGTGTATCCGGTGCCCGGACACGAAATATTGATTATTTCGCATTCCATTTTATTTTTAAGCTGGTTAGGCCAGGCGATAGGTTTAGCACTTATTGATGCGCCGTTAACTAGTATTTTCATTCGCGTGTCATTGGTCCTTGATTTTTAAAATTGCTCTTATAGTGGTGTTTGAAAAACTTACTTTCTGCAGGTTTTATGTCCACAATAGGCAATCCCAATCGTATACGTAGTATGTCGCCTACATTGATACTTTGGTCTGTACCATCTTGTTTGAATGATTCCCACAATCGAGCCAGCACATCAAAATCTTGTACATCTTGATAATTCCACCCTTCCAGCATGATCATAAACGTTCCAAGGCGTGCGCCGTATATGGCCCACATGCCATTGTCAACATCTGCGCCTACACTTTGCCAAATACACAAGTGATCATAGTTGCGATTGTTCACACGGGTTTCAAATTCTTCTAGTGAGGGCTTATGTCCTCGATCCAAACACATCTTTACGCCTTCACGAAACCCGGCGCGCCATGCTTGAAAAGGGCTGGCGTTAGGATAAGTTGTACTGTAGCAATCATTCATAGCCCAGTAATTGGGATAAAAACAAAACTCTACATCATTGGCTTCACTGCCGTCACTATTCTCGTGAGTACGCATATTTCGTATAAATTCTTTTGTCCAACAACTCATACCACCATTGCCGTACATCAATCCATTGATAATATTACGGCTGCGCCAACGAAACACACAATCGCTATTACTGCTATCCAGAGTAAGTTGTAAATTAAAAAATTCGGGATCAGGTATGTTATCACCGTCAATAAGAATAAACCGCTCAGTATCACTTGCATCAGCCGCAGCCTTATGTGCCGCATCTGATCCCTTGACCCCGTCCACTCGCTTTGCCCAAGGCACCATGTTTTGAATTTTAATCCAAAATTCTTCTTTTTTAGGTTCATCATATGTTAAGTAAATGCAGTCTAAGTCTGCTACATCAATTATATCTGTCATAGTACTCTACGTTGTTATATTCTTCTTTGGGGTATAATGCTATTGCGGCATTGCCTGCTACTACTCTTTGTCCTGTAGTACCTTTTGATAGTACAGTTCGGTTCTGTGTCTTTACTTCTATCTTTTTTAATTTTCCGTCAACAACACGAAGCTGATTAGTATTTGTTTGATTAAATTCGTCGGGATGATTTAATACAATGTAATTGCCTTCAGGATGATCTGTTTCCCATAGACCAATTATACTGCCATCGTCATTGTAATACAACCTAAACTCTTTTACCTGCTTAGGTCTATTACGATCATATTCAGCTACTAGTTCAAGTGCTTTTAAGAATTCTGGATTCATAGTATTCGATCATATCATCTGATGCAAATGTTTTATCATGGTAATGAAAAGGATGTAATTGGTTAATGCCGTTTACTCTGATCATTCCAGAATCAAACTCTGAAACAAATGTTTGTTGAAAAGTCAAATCTTCATCAAAGTTATTGTGTGCAGGCTTCATATGTGTAAAATTAACAAAGTCTGCACTGGGTATTGTGCATAGTTCTGGTCCTACTAGTTGTGCCGCTAGAGCAAATACTACATCTGTAGTTGCTTGGTCGTCTCTACAGTTTTTAATAGTATTTTTAACTGTGTCCCAATTTTCATAAATTTGTCTGGCGTAGGTAAAAAAGTCTCGGGCTGTTTTAGTAAATCTAAAATACATTAATCCGTTATAAACATCAGGTAACTGATTGTTAATGAACACTTGTCTGTATTTTTTACTTGTGCTTATATTTTGTTGATAATCTCTGCAACCGTGACTTAGTACAATATCACGTAGTCTAAAAGTATTCCACCAATGATCTATACTGCGTGTAAACAGTAAGTCGCTTTCTACTTTAATAGTTTCTTTAAAAGGCGTGAGCCAAAACGCTTGCCATTCGTTATCCAACCGCCAACCAGAGGCCATGCTAGAATCATCCCGGGCAAGATCAATAATGTAATCAAAAACGCTATGATGGCTATCATTTAATAACTCTCGAGTTTGGGAATCTACTACAACTGCTACTTGAGCATTTGTTTGTGTTGCTTTTATATTTAGTGCTTGTAGGTAAGCCAGGCGTAGATAGTCTACATCTGCTGTGTTTAGTGCAAAAGTTAAGAATCCCTGTTGTGCTTTATGCTGACTCAAGTTCAACAAACTCCTTAAACTGTTGGCTTAGTAAATATGCTTTACTCATAACATGTAAATTCATACGTGGCACTATATAAGCCTTGGTCTCATCACGTATGATAAACGTGTTATTTTTTGCTGTAATAGATTTAATAGGTTGATCTATGTTTAGCATAGGTCCAGGAATACCCTGCGGGTTATACTGGTGTCCGTTTAAGATAATATCAGCAATAGCAAACGCATAGTCATTTCTATAGTTGCGTTGTTCTATGTTGTACAAGGCTCTATAGTATCCATAGTTGTTTTGTATACGTTTAATCAATTCAAAGTATGTTTGTGCCCTGGGTGTTTTTCTAAAAGCAAATACCGTGGCCCAGACATAAGGTAAACTAGTTACTCCCATTGTCTTGGGAAATTCCTGTGTTAGACCACGAGCTTGTTTCATTATGCTCCAATCAAAATCTAACGTAAACAATTGATTAAGTGTATCATTGAAAATTAAATAGTCTGCGTCAATTACAATAGTTTCGTCGTATGGACTTAGCTCATAGGCCATATAACGACTGGCATTGTTCCATTGTACAAACTGTTTACTATCTATATCATAGCGTGTGTTTTCTGTGCTAGGTACATCAGTAATTAGTGTATAAGGTAATCCCAGGGTCTTACTGGCCAATTTTAGTGTGTGGTTAGCTATACCAACATAGTCTGTGGTATCTGTATTAACAGCAAAGGCCACAATGCCTCTAGATTCTACGGAGACGTTTGAGTTCTGCATGTTCTTGATGCCATGTGTTCATTGCCTGTTGATAGTGCTGACAAGCAGTACGGTAAAATTCTGCACAATTTTCAATTTGAATAGGATTGCCGTACGTATCTTCCATAAACATATTTTCCCCGCCACCCCAGGGCCATACTTCATCTGCACTACGCCAAGCATGTACAAAGGAGATTAATTCTGGTGTGGCCTTAAATAAGCCACCGGCATAAGCAAAGTGCAGATCAGTTTGAATCTTTTCGCGCAGGATTGCTCTGTTAATTTGATGGTTGGTAGATTGGTGAATTGCAGAAACAAGATTGTCGAGTTCAGCGTTTATCATTGATTGTCCAGATAGAAAAAAGCATAGTAGATTTTACACTACTATGCCGGGTGTGTCAACTACCAAATTGGATTATAGGGAAGTGATTGTTACTGCGCCCCAAGTATTACTTATGTTTGTAACTTCTGGGTAGCTTACATCAATTGAACGTGTTACAGCAATACCTAAGCTGTCATCAAAGCTCAATGAACCTGCGTTAGCACCAGCAGTAGAACTTAGGTTGATCCAAAAGTCAACGTTTAAGCCGTTACCGTTGTACGATCCCTGTGAGCCGTTTGGGTTAACAGCAATGGTAGCTGTATCAGATGTATAACTTGCTGTGGTGCTGGTAACGCTAATTACGGTTGTGTTAGCGTTGTATGCGCTGGTCCAATAACCTTTGGTTGTATCATTGGTATTTAATGTGCCGCCGGTACCATTGCGTCCGCCGTTTGTGTTAGCACCAAATGTAGCAATGCCGCCTAAATTAGTACATAATGCAATTGCCGCATTAGTACGAGCTGTGGTACTTGCTGATTGTGCTCCACTTACGTTTAACTTCAGTCTGCCACCGGCATTAAAGAAATAACGTGCTTGGTCAGCACTGGCAAATGTGGCACGAGCACCAAAACTACGAGCGATTGTGGCATTTACTGTGCCACTGGTCCAGGTTGTTGCTAGTCCAGATCCAACTAACACAGCTGAGTTTGATGCAAATGTCAAACGATTGGTGTATGCTGTGGTAATATTACCGCTGATAAATGTGTTGGCATTAATAACTTGTCCTGCTGTTGTTACAGTAACACCAGTACCTGTACCGCGTTGGTGTGTTGTAATACTATTTAGAGTATTAATCAAGCTAGCCCACTGAGTTGCTGTAACATTATCAGTTACCGCCGCTACGTTAGTTAGTGCTGTTTGACCGTATCCAGCCGATCCGCTACCAACTGCCCAAACAGTATTAATAGTGTTTGGTGTACCACTAGGACTTGCGCCCAAAAAGTTATTATAGTCTGCGGCTAATATTAAATTACCTGATGAATACGTCATATTCTAATTTCCGTTTACGAATTAATTTTTACAATGGCTTCAATAATACCTTCGCCGGAATCTAGTTTATCAACTAAACTACGACCAATGACATTGAATGCTGTTATTTCAGTTTTATTACCAGCTCGTGCAATTCCGTTTCCTGCGCTAACTAGTCTATCGCCTTTGGCAATCACACCAATAACTCTAACAGGAACTCGACCGCTCATAGCAATTGGGGGGTGTGTGTAATCGTTGCCAGCTGCCGAATTCATTAAGTAGGCCGCATTTGTACTTATGACACCAAATACTTTATCACTTAATTCTGCTTCCACTTTGGTAATTTCTTTGTCGCCGCCCATTTCGACTACAGTACCAGCTGGGTAATATGCATCTGCTTCGAAACGTTCTGCTAAGTCGGCGTACTGTGCCTTGATAGCAGTACCCCAAATATTACCAAAGCGCAGTGATGTGCTACCAATATCAACAACACCAGTTACAGTTGGTAAAATACCCGAAACTGTACTTGGATTTACTGTTAAAACAGTAAATGTACCGGCACGTGGAGTTACGTTACCAACAACGGTGTCATTGATAGATGTAAAACTTGCTGAGCCGCCAACTGTGGCAATCTCAACACCTTTATAATATGTAGTACCGTTTAAGTTTGCAATACCTGTTACGTTTAAAGCACCGCTTACGTTAGCTACTGTTAAATTACCAACTGTGGTAATATTAGTTTGTGATGCTGTTTGTATGGTACCATAAATTGCAGGTGTATCAATTCTTCCACTTGCTTGTAAGTTTGTTGCTGTCATTGTGACACCAACTACGTTACCAGCTAAGTTACCAGTAAATGTACTAGTTACAGTAGGTGCAGTAATGGCACCAGTGGCTGTTACTGTAGTTGCGGCAATTGTAGAGACAGCAATACCAGCACTACCATCGCGTTGTACTAGAGTATTGTTGGTTGCGGCCGTGTCTTGTGTGTTTAACGCTAAACTTGGACTGGCACTGGTACTAAAGTTTAAGCCAGCTTTAATTGTGGTAAATCCAGTTACGCTTGTAGTAAATGGCTCTTTAGCAAAAATAGCATAAACTACACCACTAACTCTGAACTGAATAACAATACGTTGAGTACTGCTGACATCTGTCATTAGTGCAGGAACAGCACCAGTATCACCTGTTGATGGTGTTGCAACTGGTCCAACTACTACCCAGCTACTGCCAGAATAAACTTTTAATTGGTTGTTGGTTGTATCCCACCATAAGTCTCCGCCAATACTACTTAGGTCGCCCGGTGGAGTACTTGCTGGACTACTAGTAGCACCAGTAGAAATTTTCCAGCTTGTGCCTGAATAAACTTTTAAAATATTGTTAGTTGTGTCCCACCATAATTGTCCACGAATTGGATTGGCTGGACTTGAACTGTAAGCAAAGTTTTCTAATAGTCTTACAAAGTTGTCATTTAAAAATGCACCGTATCCGGCGTAGTTTTTACCGATGAGGACTAAGCTAGAACTTTCAACATTGTTAATAGTACCATCACTGATGGTAGTTAATGTTGTTCCGTCTGTTTTAGTAATTGTATATGCCATCTTTTAATCCTCTAATTAAGTGTATTTATGCTCGTTTTATATATTGTTTATGCGTATGGGTCAGAGTTAACTTTTTGTATATAACACAAAGCATAATAAGGAGGACGACGATCAATTGCTGTCCCGCTGCCGGTATTTGCAGTATTTCCAGTAATATTTAATGTATGTATGTGATCAGCAGTGGACTGTACAGAAATTCCTGTATTTGCAGGCCCTGTTTTGGTATAAAACCAAATTGGGTTTCCGCTGTTGCCGTCACCATCGTTGCCAGCACTGGTGTAAAACTGGAAACTAGACCCGTTTCTGTCTATTGGGGCTGTATTATTAGAAGCACTATTGTATTGGCTAAACAGTTGATCTACATTGTGTTGATGACCTGGGTCAGTCAAACTATGAGTATGTCCACCTGAAAACCCTGTGCTTCCTGCTAAAGTGCCAACTCCGTGTGCGTGTACCGGTAAGTTACCAGTTGCTATTGTGGTTGTATTTGCACCACCAACTGCGGCAGGATTATAGCTACTGCCAGCACCTACTATAAATCTGTCACGTAAATCTGGTGTACCGCCAGTGCCATCGCATAACGCCCATCCTGCAGGAATACTCAGAACAGGTCCTCCCCACATAACAATAACACCGTCGGGCAATATATTATGTACAAACTGTGTGGTTGCAATCAACGGAGTTTTATTGTATATAGGTTGGGTAGTTGCTCCAGTATACATTAAATCACCGTTGTAAATACGAGGACTAATTAATGCTGAATTACTGATATTTCCGCCGCTAATAGTTGCTGTGGTTGCTACAACATTGGTAAATGTAGAGTTAGTAGCAGATATGTTTGCAAGACCGCTAGCATAACCGCCCGTAATAATTACATTGCTAGTACTTAGGTTAGTTGCCGTAGCGGTAGTGGCCGAAATGTTAGCTAATCCGCTGACATATCCGCCCGTAATAATTACATTGCTAGAACTTAGATTTGTTGAACGTGTGCTAGTTGCAGTTAAGGAAGTAAGTGCGCCGGTTGTTGCTGTTATATTTGCTAATGAACTAATGTACCCACCACTTATTACCAAATTGCCAGAACTTAGATTTGTTGCTATAGCTGTAGTTACTGCTAGTTCTGTTAACCCACGTAGTGTTCCGCCCGTGACTAAAATATTGCTGGCGCTAAAATTACTAGTGGTTAGATTTAGTAGTCCAGTTGCACTACCGCCTGAGATTTGTGCGTTACCAGAGCTAAAATTAGTGGCCCGACTTGTAACACTATCAACATCTCCCGATACTGTGCCTACTAGTCTACCAGTTACTGTACCAATTACGTTACCTGTTAAATTACCAACCACGTCAGTGTTTGTTGTTGTACCAGTAATTGTCCTATTAATGTTAACACCAGGACTGATTGTAGCAAATCCAGATATTGCAACATTGGGGGTAAAAGTGCTATCGCTACTAATTATAGCAATAATAGTGCTTCCATACTTTATCTGTACTACATTGTGTGATACACTACTGTTGTCTACGATTTCAACAGGTATAGCACCCGATATGCCTTGTGCTTTGGTATATTGTGGTCCAACTAGTTTCCATAATGATTCGTTTACGTCATATACTTTAAGTTGGTTAGTTGTGGTATTAAGCCAAAAATCACCATTTCTAACAATGGTAGGTTCGCTATTTGATACAGTAGCACCAGCAACAGGCTGATATCCATTTGTTGTAAATATTTTTAATGTTTGTGTAGATTTATCAAACCACAATTGACCTTTTAAACTGTTACCCGAGCTTGGCGCGGCGTTGCCTGCAAAATTTTCTAGTATGTAGACTAAATTTTCGTTGAGCTTTTGTCCGTACCCGATGTAGTTTGGGCCAGCTAATTTTAGACCAGTAGTAGCATCAAAGTCTCCGTCAGGGATATTGAAAGTTACTGTTCCGTCGTAATTTGTAAAATTGTATGCCATTTTTATTCTCTTTATACTTACTTATCTAAAATTACCAGGAAATTATAGCGTACCCGGCGGTTCCAGAACCACCACCACCACCTGGCTCATATCCGCCACCGCCATATCCATAACGAGCTCCGGCTCCGCCGCCACCTTGTCCATATGCGCCAATTGTAAGAGTCGATGTTACAAACGATGATCCGCTATTACCGCCGATGCCGCCATCTTCGCCCATACTGCTGCCGCCTGTACCAGCTCCGTAGCCACCACCACCGCCACCTCCACCGCCACCATCTTCGCCCCAATCTACGCCTGCGCCGCCGGCATTTCCAGATCCAGTGCCTGGACTACCTTGTGCCGCACGACCTGGGCCATAATTACCACCACCGCCACCACCACCGCCACCTGCGGCAATAGCAAGAATTTTATTGTCTGCATTTTTAAATATTGTAGCGCCACCGCCACCTCCGCCACCACCTGACCAACCACCAGGACCAGCATTTCCGCCTCGTCCGCCGGCATAGCCTGCTGTGCTTGATCCTCCAGCACCGCCGCCGCCACTACTTACGTCTGTAGCACCCCCGGCTCCACCGCCGCCTACAGAAACGGTAATAACATCTCCGGGTCTGACCTTAATAGTACCAGACACGGATTGGGCTGCTTGGCCTGCACTACCGCCTTGCGTATCTGCTCCGCCACCCCCGCCGGATCCTCCTGCGGCATTAACCGTTAATGTAAATATGCCAGGTGGTACTGTAAAGCTATGACTTCCTACGCCGTAAGTAACAGAACCAGTTGTGGGGTAAAATAAATGCCATTCTCCATTTACTTTTACATATCCTCCTTTTATAGGTCTCCAGTTGCCGCTTTTACGAAGTTCAAAATCATAAACTTCTTCCCAGACACCGCCTACTTTTTGGAATATTCCTCTAGTTGTCATAGTTACGTATTAATTTGGAACCAAAAATCGCCATCTGAGCCGCCTGTTGGTGGACTAGTTGACACAGTATAATTAAAATGCTTGTTTACTGCTGTTTGCACAAAGGCTGTGGTAGCAATCTTGGTTGTAGTATCTCCTACTGCCGGAGTTGGAGCACGTGGAGTTCCAGTAAAATTTGGACTATCAATTGGTGCCAATGGGCTTACTGCATTTAATAAATTTGACTGTGCTTGCTGTGCAATTAAATTTGTAGTAGTATTAGTGTATTCATATAAGGTATTGGCACTAGCAGTAACTTGATCTTCTGTTGCCGCTAAGTTGCCATTAACTGTAACTGTTCCTACTAGTGATGGACTGTTAACACTGGCCAACGTAGCAACATTTGTAAATAAACTATTAATTTGAGATTGCAAAATTGCTTCGGTTGCAGCCAATAATGCAATTTCAGTTTCGGTGTTGTTGGATAAGGTATTTAACTCGGAAGTCAGACCAGCAACAGCACCGTTCAAATTAGCATTGGTATTTAAAATAACTGCACCAATATTAGCATTAACAGTAGAAAGTCTATTATCAACATAAGACTTCATTGAAGTATTGGCTGTAATAATATTTCCGTAAATGATATTTGTTTCTGAAGTTAAGTATCCGCTGTTAACAACACCGTACTGTCCGATTGGAAAATTAGAAACATTTAACGTGGCTGTGTTACCATCAATCCACGCTGATTTAGTATTTCCTACAACAGGAGCATTAATATAAAATTCAATGTTACCAAGTAATGTTGTGTTTTGAGTGATTAGAGAACGAGCATCATAGTAAACATTTGCATTGCCTGTTGTGCCATTGAAAACAACTTTATCTTTAACAGTTACATCTTTATTAAAGGTTGTGGCAATGTCTGTACGAGCATAGGCATTGGCAAAAGACCCGGCCAATTGTAAACTATTTGTAGATGTGCCATTAACAACAGCATTACTAACAAAATTAACACCAGATTGAATATTGCCAAACCCGCTATAACCTGCATTAGCAGTGAATGCGGCATCAGCACTGGTAATACTAATTAGAGCCCCGTGTACATAAGTGTTAACTACTGTATGTACTGTGCCATTAGAATCAGTTATGGATTCAACAAATGTGCCACTCTTGCCTTGAGTACGTGTATATGCTGGGCCAATCAACTGCCAGTTTGAGCCATCCCATGATTTTAATTGATAATCTGTGGTGTCCCACCATTGGTCGCCTGTTTGAATTCCTATAGTGGGTGCTGTTGCTGATACATTAACTCCGCTAACTACATTCCAGTTAGTGCCATCATACACTCGCAATTTTGTTTCTGTGGTATTATACCAAAGTGTTCCTCTAATAGGAGTAAAACCAACGCTTTGTCCAGGAGGAATGTCGTCAGCAAAGTTTTCTAATAGTCTTACAAAGTTTTCGTTTTGAGCATCACCATAGCTAACACTATTGCGGCCAATTAAATTAATACCGGTGTCGGTATTAATAACGCCATCTGCTAATTCAACTAGGGTTGAGCCGTCGGTTTTACTGATAGTGTATGCCATGTTTCTTATCCTATTGAGCTTAGATTAGTTAATGTCTGAACTCGTACTGTGTAATCAATTTGAATTAATCGGTTCAGAGCTTTTTGCACTGGGTGGAATACCACGTGTGTTAACAATAAGCCAGTACTAAGCAACCCACCGGTGCCATCGGTACTACGACCACGTAATCCTAGTTCGTCAAATACATATTCGCTGTTTAAGTTTTGACTGTTATCAAACAAGGCCTGGCCACTGGGCTCGCCGTAATCTAATAGACAGCTAATCAAAATGTCTGTGTAAACTGTGCCAGGAATATGTGTGATTGTAATTTTGTTGTTTGATGGATCAGCATTGGCAATAGCAGTATTATCTACAATCTTACTATATGTTGGATTGTATAGACTAGCATTTTGACCCACAGTATTTGTGGGCAAGTAGGTAATAATACCAGTAGTGTCTACACTAGTGCCGCCGTTGCCAAATGTCATTTCGTAAATAAAGTTCTGTCCTTTATTACCAATACTGTTTGCTAACGCTACAGAGAAATTTTCGTAGTGGATTGCGTTGGACTTATCAATATAAACTTCACCCGACTTGGGGTCAAATATTTTGATGTGTCCTCTGACATAGATTCCAGATGATTCATCTGGTTTTTTCATAGTATTTTCCACTGCTTTTTCCTCTATTTTGTGTTTGTTATCGTTCTCGGAACGGTTGTTATCAGTATTTATCATGTATGTTTAGCCTTTACTTGCCTTCAGGAATTCTGCTTGTACTGTAGTGCTGTTGACTATGCCTGTTCCATCAGTTGCATATCCAACGCCTGGATTGTACCAAATATTGCCTTGTAATAATCTAGTATCAGCAGAAACATTGGCAAATCCTGACTGTGTAACAGTACCAAGCACATATGAACTAGTTACATAAGCCGGTGTTTGAGAATCGTTAACAAATATTGAGCCCACTGTATTGTCAAAGCCTTGTTCGTCGAAGCCAACAGGACCATTTACGTTACCGTCAAATAGTTCTGGCAATCCTTCAATTGTTCCATTAACTAGCAGTACTGGAATAGTTTTAACATTGCTTACAGTTTCTAAAACTTTCATGGTACTGATTGTTATTGTATTACCAGCAAATGCCAAATTGGCTGCTACATTACCGGCAAATAACAAGTTAACTGCTGTGCTACCAAACGCTAGTACAGCATTACCTGACGACACTACATTGGCAAAATACGTAGCATGTACGTTGCCTTTAACTTGGTAAGTGTTGCCGCTATAGTATATCATTTGTGCTGTGGTTACAGTATTGGCTGTCCATACAGGATTGTTATTAGCACTAACGTTGGCAAAGTACGGAGCATGTACGTTACCAGTTACGTGATAAGTATTGCCACTATAGTACATGGTAGTAGATGTGATTGCAGTATTAGCTGTCCACACTGGATTGTTATTAGCACTAATATTAGCAAAGTGTTCAGCAAATACATTACCGCTGGTAATGTACGAGTAGCCATTCAGGCTATTATAAGTATATTCGCCTGTTAATACATAGGTATTTGCAGTCCAATTACTTATAATAGTTCGTTGTGTAATAGTATCACCAATGTTTGCACTGACTATTAAAGTTAAGTTGGCTCCATAACTTACTATGTCAGTTGCTTTGTATGCTGTATTGGCAGTTACCAAAATATTACCCAATGTGGTACCAGGAATAATTTGTTGTTGGCCGGCATCAACTACACTAGAACCTGCTACATGAACATTTGGCGTATACGTACCATCAACACCACGACGTAATTGTGCAATCGTATTGGTAGACACTTGTCGCACATTGGATTTAATAGTGTTAAATCCAGAGTTTTCGCCTGTGTACAATAATGTTAAGTTGGCTTCGATTGCTGCAAATGACGGAGCTCGAACATTACCAGTTACAATGTAACTGTTTCCGCTATAGTAAAGATTGGCATTAATGTTGTATGCTACGTTGGCAGTCCAAGGAATATTAGGTGCATAAACATTACCTTTGGTAATGTAAGTATTACCTGCATGGCCGTCGTTTGTTACCAAAGTTGCTGTACTGATAACTGTATTAGCAGACCATACCGTTGGAGTTTCTAAACTATAATTTCTCCAGTAGGTAATTTTTTCACCATTGATAAACACATAGCCAGGTATATCTAAATCCGGATCTGGGTTAGGTAGTTTAGTAGCATCATTGACTAAAATTTCTATGTCTCGAATGCTTAAATTACTAGACAGTACTGTGGTGTTTGCTGCCGCAATACGCAAGAACGAGTGTTCTTGATTCATATTATCCAGAAATCTGAATTTCAATAACTCTGGATCAATGTTTTGAGTTACAGTCAAGTTTAAACTATCGTACATGCGTCCCGGAACTAATTCATCAGGAGCATAGCTACTAAACGTATCTACGTATGCTCCGCCATCTACAAATATAGCATTAGGATCAATACCCAAGTTATCAGCATAACTGCTGGTAACAATAGCATCTAGCTCTTGTCCTATGTAAGTATTGCCATCAATGATTACTCCGGGATAACTTAGACCTGCCTGTGTTATACTTAGATCAATGTTGCCTTGAGTAGAAATAATACGATCGTTGGCATTGTTAAAATCGCCTGCATATATCTGTGTAACAAAATCAATTGGGAAATTTACTGACCCAGTTGTAGTATTACCGGTAATAGTATAAGCATTGGCCAAGTTGTATAACTTGCTGTTTATTACTAAAATTGTATTGGCTGGAATTACATTACCAACGCTGGTATTAGCGGTTAATGTATCCCAGAATACAAAAGTATTTGCTGAAGTATAGTTAATACGGTCAAACTTCATAG
>Ga0114978_10002847_pt1 | contig 14259 bp, 15 predicted proteins | sample S_140212_EF_Meta_FD_87027 | JGI IMG/M metagenome (GOLD analysis project Ga0114978, IMG submission 87027) | Freshwater microbial communities from Lake Simoncouche, Canada to study carbon cycling - S_140212_EF_MetaG | ecosystem: Environmental > Aquatic > Freshwater > Lake | place: Lake...
ATCACCAACACGAACAACATCACCAACTGCAAGAGCAGGATCGAAGTTTGTGCTTGAACCTGTTAGAGTGCCACGACCGTAATCTAGACTTAGTGTGAAGGTATGCGATGCACCAACACCGTCTGTTGAGGCGATTGCGGTTGGAAAATTATGTAGTGCACCTTCTTCAGTAGCAGCAACCATAAAAGTATTTTCAGTAACGTTAGTTACAAAGTAAGTGGTGCCAGATGTTAGACCAACAACAGAGGTTCCTCCGCCGTTTGCATATGCAACAGGATCCCCAAGTTGGAATGGATGTGCGGCAGAAGTATATACTCCAGCGGCATGTCCAGTTGCACCATTGAATGTGATAGCGGGAGCAGTAAGAGTTACCGTTCCTGCCGATGTCTTATCGTCTTTATTACCCCATGCGGACATTAATTGTCTCCCTTTTTAAATTCTTGATCTACGTGGTTGAAAAATTCTTTTCTCTTTTCTTCACCAAGTTCCGAGGGAGACTTGATGTTATAATGTTCTAGTGCAGCATCGAACGTGTTCTTATATGACTCATGCATCGACTTTACTGCATCAATATCTTCTTTAGTCAGTTTCTTAGACTTCTCAATTGTTCTGAGCGCACGGATAGAACTCTTTGCGTCTTTGTTCATCTTATCATACGTCATTGGTTTCTTCGTTTTGCTCGATTTACCATCTGCACTGATATCGTAATCTCTTTCGCGTTTCCCTCTTAGATAGCGATACGCCATATCAGAAGAGATCTCATCGACCTGTTCGACTTCTTCTTTCATACCAGCATTCAGTTTTTTGGCATGAGCATATGCAGCCTTGTGCTGGTCAGAAGATGTTTGCTTCGATTGAGAGTCACCATAAGGAAAAGATTTGACTACCTTTGATGTCATCAATGCCTGACCCATCGCATCTTTTTTTCCAGTGGGTATTTTTTCGTTGACATGATGTGCATTATTCGCTGTGTGAACAAAATATGTTGCTTCGTCGATTTTTTCTTCGTTGGTTTCTTTAGTGGAAGAAAACTTCTTTACTGCAGATGATGCAGCGGCAGATCCAGCAGCACCAGCGATGGCACGAGTAGCAACACCTGCACCTGCTTTTGCAGCAAGTCTTGACGCAACCATTCTACCCGCAACCCCTGCCACAGCAAGAAGTGGTGCAACTTCATCGATCTTCTCTTCACTCATCTCACCTTGCATATAGTTGCTTGCAGTTGAGATATAATCTTCTGCGAGAGTGATCTTAGACTGAACCCATTCAGGAAGGTTAGTGTCATCAGAAAGCATGTCATGCATACGTTGTGAGTTAGCAATGATTGACTTCAGTTGACCCATTGCCATGTCACCTTCGTAGTCATACTCTGTCTTTTCTTTTGCTTCAGGAAGCATTGTCTTACCGAGTTTCTTACGAACTGCTTTTGACAGTTTCGAAGCATCAACACCGAGATCGGCAGCAGCAGAACGAACATGACTCTGACGAACGTTCTCGCCATACCGCTTGATTAGGTGAGCAGCAACCTTGGCATTTTCGTCGAGATCAGTTTCTTCTTTAATATTAATTCTTTTGTTCTTAGCATGATGCCATCTAATACCAGATTTCCATTCAGCAGCCGAAATACCCTTTGGATGCTTTTCGCTTTTCATTGAACCATGAATTTGAGAATGTGTATACCAACCATCATCTTCGGTTTCTTCAGTCGCATATCCCTTTGCGCCAGAACGTGCTCTATTGAAGATGGCATCGTCACCAAGAACAATAAACATCATCGAGTTAATGAAGTTTGCCATAACATCACGTTCAGCACCCTGAAGTGTCATACCACCCTGTACCTTACCAATTGCCTTGCGAAGAATCGGAATGGTATTCGCAGGCATCAGACCAGCGCGAACTAGTTGCTGAAGACGACCATCTAAATCATGCGATTCAGCAATGACAGTATCTCTGATTGTTCTTTCTAGACTCATTTTTTATTCCTCTAATCTTTTCTATATTTATATTATTTTGAGGTCGCTCGTAGCATCCACGCATGTTTTGCATGAATATCTAGACGTTCTTCAATAAGATTTACAAGACCCCGATTACCGTCTGCATCAGCAAGTTTATGTGCTGTATTTAATGCTTCAATTACGGAAACATTAGCATCGATAAGATCTGCAATCATCCCCGAAACATCAACGCCGTAAATATTTGACTCTTTAACTGTAGTTGTAGATGCCATCTCAGTCATATTATATGGTGCATAATCGTCAAGTGCGCGAATCTCTTCAGCGATAACATCTGCGGCAGCGAACAATTCCTGATAGAGATTGGAAAAGAAGTCATGCAACTGAGAGAAGTCTTTTCCCTCTACGTTCCAGTGATGTCCATGTGCTTTGAAATACATCGCGAAAGTATTCGCGAGTACGATCTTCATTGATGTTACCAATTCGTCCATATCAACAATTCCACTTTCTTAATGCTAATGCTTTACGAGTCGGACGACCCTTCTCATCTTTCATTGGACCTTCTACACCAGACATTCTAGCACAGAAACTCTTACGTCGACCTGATGCCTTGCTACCTGCCTTCAACTTAGAAGGAGGAGTAGTTACAGGTGCCTGTAGATTACCACCAGACTGTCTATTATAGTGGTCACGACCCTTTTGAGTCAGACCACCAGTAGAGGACTTGTGCCCCTTACCGTCAACTGCTGCTTCTTTGATACAAGAACCCTTCTCACATGCTTTGGTTCCTGGTTTACGTTTGTAACCAGTCCAACAAGTGCACCCAGTCTTTTCTGTTTCAACAACAAATTCTGCAAAAGAATGCATTACTATTTCTTTCTTTTATTTTTATTGTTGATTCTCTTACGATCGATCATACGCTCTTTTTGCTGAAGGCGAACGGAAAGTCTACCAACCATTGGTGCCATGCGCTTTACCATTCCTTCAATTCTTGTACGTTCAGATGGAGACAACGAAGAACGATCACGACCACGAAGCACTCTACTGTAAACCATATTACGAGCAGCACGAACGGATCTCGACTTAATACGATCAGGAGTAGCAACACGCTTCAGAGCAAGGTTTCTTGCCATGTTACGACGTGACTTATTGCGCATCATATTGAACCGCTTCTTCAGACGACCTTGTGGAGTAATACCTTCAGCAATATCCTCATCAGAATCTTCGTAGTTTAGATCTTCGTAATCATAATAGTCGACCAGATCTTCCCACTCAGAGTTTTCGATCTCAGTAGTAACATCATTTTCTATTGCTAGTGCATCGTATTCGTCGTGACGATCGTCATTATTATAGTCTAACATATCATCATGCATTGGAGGAGTAGGATAGTTAGCAGGAGTGATGGAATCAGTGTTAGGTTTTTCCTGACTGAAATCTGCCCATTCTTCGTGAATCGCTTTTAAGAATTCGTCATGTGATTTGTGAGCACGCTTTACCAGTGATTCTTTTTCGATCGACGACTTTAGACCGTGGTACTTGTTCATAAACTTGTCATGATGATTAGGAGCAATTTCGTGCTCTTTACCATCATAGAATTTTACCTTGGCATTAATCGACTGAGACTTGTGCAGTTGGTGTACCAGATTCTTAGGGACATCTGCTTCTGCTGCTTTTTTCTTAGCAACATTTTTCTTTGCTTTAGCGATTGCCTTTGGATCCGAAAGAACCTTTTGGATTTTTGCTCTAAAATCTTGACGAGCAATAGCACCCCTTGCGGAAATTTCTGAGAGAGTTTCTTCTTTCTGAATCCCGCCAATATACCGTGTTGGAACACCATCGTAGCGAGGATCGAATGTTGGAATCTTTTTCGCAGCAAGACCTTCTTGTCCAGGAGTCATAGCAGCATACTTCTTGCGGAGAGCATCAGTTCCCCATTCGTTGCTCTTGCCGAGTTCTTCTTTGACTTCTTCTGCATCACATTGACCACAGCACTCTGGAGTTCCGCAATTGTCGTGTTCAACAATCTTAGCATTCAATGGTTTGCGAGCTTCTTGCTCGGTTGCTTTCTTGTATGCTTTATCCATATCTTCATCTGAATCGCTCTCCTGTGGTTTCATTCCAGGATTTGGGTGATAACCATAGTCACCTTCTTCTGGGAATCCCTCTCTAGGATACTTCTTAGAGTCTGCCTCTTCATTCATATCGTGTTCTGAATCGAGTTCTTTAAACTTTGATTGAACACCACGATGAAACATTGCAGCATTTGATGCTGACTTAAATTTAAATGCTGCACCTTTATCGGATACATAATCCATTTCACCACCATGCGCAGAAACATGTTTTTTGAATTCTGGCGAGTTCATTTGCTTGTTACCCTGCGAGTCATATGTTTTGACATGCACAGAATTTGCTGCTTCATCAAGACCCTTCTTGCGTCTTTGTGCAGCAGTGAAGTGATCAGGTGTTCCAGTATCTGGATCCATTTTTAGTTTCGCACCTGCTTTTTTTGCAACTGCTGCATTCTTAAAGGCTGCTTCCTTGACCGAATTCATCGCCTTGCGTGCGAGGTGCTTGGCAACGTTCTTAATCTCGTTGCCATACTTGTCCTTACGCTTCTCGCTAGACTTACGAGTTGGATTTTTAGGATCTTCTTTCCAAGGTGGTGAATCGGTCATAATTGGGGTATACTCTCCAGTCGTTTCCTATATTTATAATAATTACTGCTTGTATTTAAAATCGCACATCAAACGAGTTGGATATCCATCAGTACCTTGAGAGTCTCGAATGTTCAATTTAAATTCATACTTAGGACTGACAATCACAATGTCAATTCTTTTACCTTTACCAGTCTTACCACCATAGTAGATAGTTTGCGACATAACATTTGCTGCTTGCTGCATATAGATGGAATCGACTTTATATGACTTAATTTTTCCAGGAAATTTATGGACAACGTGGTATCCATATCCAATACCAGATTCTAACAGAGTCTCTAGTGCGAGACGATTAGGAGAAGTTACTGTTACTGTTTCACTCGTACCAGTTCCGTTAAAAATATCGCAGAATTTTTTATGGTCAATTTTAAATAGATCTAGTAGTGCCTGACCATCTTTATTAGAGATAGAACCTGATTGAATTTCTTTTTTAGTAAGGATAGTTTTAACACCAACATTAAAGAACGTAACAGTGTTTTGGAATTTCAAACTGAGAAATAATGTCTGTGCAATATTATTCTTATCTTTCCATGTCACAGTAACATCGGTAACTGCTTCGCCAATATCATTGCCCGTTCCCTTGATATTAGATAATTTAATTCCACCAATAAATGAAAGAGGTCGTTTGGTATTATCTCCACCGACTGCCTGAGCATTGAAATTAGAACCCTGTCCAATACCGTAAGTTTTATCTAGACCTTCAATGGTTTCTAGAATCATTCTATCAATACCAACAGTCTCGCCTTCTCGCCAGTCCATTAATGCTTGAGTAAATTGATCTTCGAAAGCATTGCCGCGATTTTTAGCACCTCTATTACCAGAAGAACCATCTCCAAATTTTACTTTAAATGGTTGTGTAACACCTGACTGAGTTAAGATTTGCTGTTCAGTAAGAGAACCCTTGATAGCGCGAACAACATTGATTTTTGGCACATCGAGATTGATATTAATAGGTTTATCGATCTTCGGATATTTTTTACGCAGAAAATTAAATACTGCTTTACAATTGTCGCGATACGTTTGGTTGTGTTTGTAACCTGTCAGAGTCGAATCAATATCCTTCTCTGAAGATGGAAAAAAATCATACGGCATTACTTCTTTTTCTTTTCTTTCGCCATCGCGTCAACTGCTTCCTTGTTCTCGTTTATCCAGCGTTGGAGTTCCGTTAGTTGGACCGAGTTTGATTGGCAGATGGCGTAGTTGCGGATGATTCCGATGAGGGCATCAGTGTCTTTAATTCCTGAGGGGGACGCATCAGAACTTCTGGTGGCGTCGGCATCACTGGCACTGGCACTAATGTCGTGCGTGAACACCCAACCGTTAGACATAACAGACTGACTAGGAACATTGTCTTTAGCGGCATCAACATAAACATATTCTTTCTCTCTAATTGTGTTTGTTCTATCAACATATTCAGTAACTACATTATTGCTAATCTCTGAATTCTTTCTCTCTAGTTCTGCAACTTGTTCGCTTGCTTTGGCAGAGAATCTAGCAAGTTCTGCATCAGCATAAGCAGATCCCTTCATGTATCCATATACAAACACACCAAGTATTAAAGCAGCACCTGCTAGTAACTTATATGGTAATGGGATCATACCGAACATATTTAATTCCTTATTCTTCTTCAGATTTCTTAGTTGGTTTCTTCGGAGCGAACTTCTCAACTCCAGTAATACCAAGAGTACCGATAACAATATACATTACACCGTTGAAGATAAACTCCTCGATGGTGAAGTCCCAGAATAGATTTGCAATGTAACCAGTAGCGATAAGCAGAGTTGATACAACTGCTACCATTCGTTTAGTCGATGGATTACCACCGTCTGACATCATATCTTTAAGATATGTTAGAAATTTACCCATGGGTTATTACCTTTTTAATTTGACTTTACCAGCGAGAATTCCAACTCTTGAACGATCCATAATACTTTTCGATTCTGCATCAGAGAAGTTGGAACCGAGATGATGTTTGTATGTCTTTTCATCACCTGATGCTGCTGCATTGCGCATCTTTGTTCCTGACATACCGTGTGAACGGTTTTCGTCTTTCGGATAATGGATTTCTACTCTATGTGGTTTCTCACCATTAAGTTCGGGAATCTTACCAGATTCAATCGAGTTCTTTAGACGTTCTGCCATTTCCTTGCGATCGTGTCCGAAGTGAAGATGTAATACTTTCTTTGGACCGCTCAACGAATGAAATGCACGACCTACCGTTTGACCAGCAGACTTTTCGACCTTGAATTCAGCAGCACCGTTTGACTGTTTATTGGCAATATGTTCTCTTTCTTTATCAGAAAACACATCTGACTTACCAGACAAACCAACATGCTTCTTACCAGCACCCATTCCGCCAACAACATCAATATGATGACCCATATGAGTATGAGGGGATGCCCCCATAAATGCTACGTGAGCATGCTGTTCTGCTTCTTCCTCAATGTATGATTCGTTAGCACGATCACTAACACCGAGATGACTGCGTAGATGCTCAAGAGCAGAACCGTGGTCCATACCTTTCTTGGTAGCAACACCTGCTTTAAACTTGTCATATATTTCTTGGTGTTGTGACTTTGGAATATGCTTCTTGATTAATTCTGCCACACCCTTAAATGAATCAATCTTTTTGTGTTCTGCAGTAGCACCAAATAGTTGTTTCGATATCTCATCTGGATGCTGCACACCAATATCTTTATCGTCTGTTCTAGAACGAAGACCATGTGAGATCGAAAACTTATGAGTCGATCCTGCTGCTGCATTGATGAGCATCTTGTGATGCACACCTTTAATACCTGCTTTGGTATCTTCCCAGTTAGAAGAATGTAGGAACCGATCAGTTTCAGATCCAGGATTATGCACACCCTCGAAATCGAATTGATGATGCTCGCCATTCTCGTGGCGCATTACTGCGGAGATTTCGTTACCGTGTTTCTTAGTTCCTGCAACGGTATAGTTACCAAATTTCTTACCTGTTGCTAGAGTTGATGCTAGTTTGTCTTTATGATCGTGACTGACCTGAACGTCGACATCGCCGACATGTGGTTTATATCTAGCAAATTCGTGATCGTCAATATGATTTCCCATGAAATCACGCGAAGAACCTGAATAGACGTGACCTGTTTTTAATTTTTCTTTATCGGCACCAAACAGATGTTCGCCATGTTCTTTATGAAACGCATCATGAATTTTACTCAGCGCACTATGAACATCGGTTCTGCGTACTGCTCTGGTATCATGTTGAATTGGGAATGGAGCAGCAGAAGTTTCTTGCCCCTTTGGTCCAACTTTGATATTTCCACCCTCGTTCAGAAAGAACTTAAAACTTTTCATTATTTTTTTCCAAACGATAGAGTAGAAGAAGATTTCGCTTCTTTGAATTTTGGATTGATTGCTTTGAAGCGAGTTGCCTCTGGGTTAGCAGGTGATGGGTGAACAACCAATCCCTCGGTACCAGATCCAAATTTGTTCTTGATTTTCTTTTCGCCAAGATGCGCAGAAACCTTAGCACTAACACGCTTTTTGATGTTATTAAACTTTTCAATCTCAGCGAGTTTTGCTTGTTTGTTCTTAGGAACTGTTCTGGTATTGATCAACTCATGATTGAGTTGATGGAAATCTGCTACCTCATCCTTGACATCGACATGCGATGGCGTGTGCTTAATAATGTCATGATCGAATTTAATATTATCATCCGACAAATTGTTCTTAAAGTGTTCAGGATCGTGTTGCTGATTCGTCGGCATCTTAGAGTGAATGATAAATGAACCTTGCTTTCCCATTCCCTTCGTGGAATAGGAAGTATGAACAAATTTCACTTCATCTTTCTTATCTCCAGGACGAGCGAGCGAGCGATTAAACGCTTCGCCGCTGACAGCAACTTCGCCATGCTTCTCATAATGTTTTGCCAGATGATTCTGCAGTGCGCTGTTTGAATGTAGAGCATCATGAAACTTAGACATTGCTGTTGGACCAGTAGAATCATATTCCTTACCAGTCTCAGATGCTCTTCGTTTTGCTCGTTCAATATGTCCTGCACCAGTTCTGATTCGGTCGCTACCAGAACCTGAGTGTTGCGTGTAGAATCCATTTTCATCATGACCAAACTTAAACGTTTGACCATCTGTTTTTTCAGTTACATGATGAATGTGGACTTTACCGCCTTGAGTAGTTTTCTCAAACTCATGCGTAGACAGCGACGGAGTTTGTCCACCTGCAGGTGTCGGCGAGGAATGCAGGTGTGGGAGACCCTGTCGGATAGATGCTTCAGAGAGATATTGGGTAAATGATAACATGGGATTCCTATTCAAAGTATCTCTCTATTTATAATAAAAATGCCTACGTTACTCCGACTTTTACTATGTTTTCTCGCTAAGAGAATGTGTTTACTACGGGTATACCGTTGGTAATCGGTAGGCAATCACCGTTAGTATTTATTAAAACACTTTTTTCCAAGGGAAGTTTATACGAGATGAAACTCTTTCTATTGTATTTGGATCAAATTTCCTGGAATAAAATACCATTTTCTCATCGTCATAAACTGGAATGGTAGCATCATCGTCAATGATTCCTTTTCTACCACCACGACGACAAGTTAGATTCACCCAGTCAAGATTTTCTTTCTCGCTTATATCGGCAAGTCTGCCTAGGAATTCTCGATCACCAAAATGGAATGGAACCCAAGATTCATCATACCCCTCAGATTCCACAAATAGTTTCTTTGAGATAACAAACTGATTGAGTGCAACATAAGGATCTCGCTCGGATGTCCAATTTTTGAAGCGAGCATTAATCTCATATAATTTAAGAGGATCAAGTTTTTCTGTTTGCAATCTGCGTAGATCAGAGGGTTGAATTGTGTAATCAATATCTAGAAATAACAACCACTCAGTATTAGCAAGCATGGCACCAAGATTGCGACAACCGTGACTGTTAAATCCAATATCTTTAGTGACTTTATACAATGAAAAATCTATGTTGTCTGCAAATGAAACACCCCGTAAGACTTCCTCGGCGGGAACCTCTTGGGATCCATCGTCGATTAGGATAATCTTGATCGGGGTGTTGTAAACGTTCCATCTCTCGATTTGTGTCTCGAGAAGTGTTCGGTCGTTATAGTAAGTATGGATTATTGTAAATTGGTTCATCCAACGATCTGTTGGAGTTCCGCAGTTGCATCAATTTCGGTTAGATCGATAGCGGGAAATTCAACCTGCTCAGTTAGACTATACTGAAGATACTCGTTATGAGTAAGATTCTGATCTAGGTACAGTTGCCAACCAGAGAGAGTTTCGTGGAACTGCTTAGTATGAGTTTCGATAAGGTGACGTTTTGATTCACATGCCTTACCAAGATCTTCGAGAGTTGGTTCAGCGGTGAACCGAGCAATGACATATTCCTTGGCACCAACTGTTTTCCAAAGTGGCATATCATCAGTCGCAGAGTTTGCCCAAAGAGAGGTCGTTACAACCAACTTGAGATTTAGTTCTTCATTAGTTACTTCAGTCATATTCATTCCTTAAAAAATGGTGATACCAGTAGGATTCGAACCTACGACCTAGAGCTTAGAAGGCTCTTGCTCTATCCAGCTGAGCTATGGCACCAAAGTCAATTATTGTTATACTATATCTATTCTAAAAAGTCAAGTCTTTTTTATCGAACATCTACTCTTTCTGGAAAGTCAAACCAACCAGTAGCGATATACTTATTTCCGACAAGATCACGTGCTGCACGATGAGAATGAGTATATGCTGCTGGCCAAATAAGCAAAGTTCCTGCCTCTGGTTTAATTGCTAGGTCTTGGTATTTAAACTCGGTCTTGCCACCTTCATCCACAGTGTTTAGATACAACATCCAAACACCAAACCTGCCTCGATTTTTCCCAGAACCTTGTTCAGAATGCCAAGCGTGGAACCCACCACCAGTTTCTGATTTCTGAAATTTCCATCCAGGATTGAAGACTTCTAAGAATGCTCGACCAGCAGCGCCATACTGCTTGTTGTACTGTCTCCAACCAGCATGGACTGCATCAATAACAGAATCTTCGGATGATTTCAAAGAACCATATCTACCAGTAAAGATGTTCCAGTCTGTTCTGGATGCATCATCTGATAAAATGCAGGAATCACCTGGATCTGGACGAAAGATGATATCGTCCATTCTGTCACAGACTTGCTGACACTTTTCGATGCTTAGAGCATTAGGGTATGATTCGATAAAATTCATTAGAAGTTAAACTTTGACATGTCTCGTTGACGTTGACCGATTGTGGTTTTCTCGAACACTGGTAGATCGTCTTGACCTGAATCCATAATTCCCTTTTGGGCAGATTCTTCTAAATCATACAGACGCATCTTACCACGATCGATACCAACCATGAACCTCTTATTTAGTCCTGGATCATTGTAGCGATTTTTCAACTGCTTGACCATTAGTTGCCCCATTTTCTCGAGTTCTTCAGTAGAGATGAGAGCAAACATCAAGTCGGCAGTTGCTGGCAGACCGAAAGACTCAGAAGTATCAGTAATATCGACATCACTGTTAGCATAACCACCACGAGTTGTTTGAGTGGCAGACATAATAGGAAGATCAAACTCGACCGCAAACCCACGAAGTTCTTCAGCAATCGCTTTCACATATGTGTATGAGTTTACACCTGCTCCTGGCTTGAACCTACTCGACGCACAGATGTTAAGATAATCGACGAACACAATATCTGGAGCAAAGTTGCGCTTCAACATCAACTCATTTAGTAGTGCCTTGAAATGTCCAACGTGCGCACTGGCAGTAGGGTATTCTTTGACGATTAACTTACCTTCAGTCTTGTTTCGAATCTTCTCAATGCGATTGTCAAACATAGACTTAGAAAGATCCTTCAACTCACCAATGTTTACATTCATCATGTTTGCATCGATACGTTCAGCAATCTTTTCTTCACTCATTTCTAGAGTGATATAAAGAACATTCTTACCCTGTGCCAATGCTCCTGCTGCCATATGACACATAAACAAAGACTTACCTACACCAGTACCAGCGAGTGCGATATTCAGAGTCTTATTGGGAAGTCCGCCGTCAGTAATCTTATTAAACATTTCAAGATCGAATGGCAGTTTATTTTCTTTACGATGGTAGAATTCAAACCGAGCATCAGAATTGAGAAGATAGTCGTGACCAACGTTATTATCGAAACAAATCCCGAGTGCTTCCTGTAGAATGGAAGGGATACCATCCTGAGAATGCTCTTTGTCTCCGCCATCAATAATCTGAATAGACTTCATGATTGCATTATAGACTGCTTTGTCCTTACAGAACTTCTCAGTTTCCTCGAGCAACCAACTAGAATTAACTTCGAGATCTGAATCCATTTGAGTCAATTTCTCGTTTAGATTCTTAAACTCATTTTCATTTACAGTAGTATCATTTTGTGCGGCAATCTCAATCGCCTCAATAGTTGGAAGAGAATTATACTTGACAATGAACGCATTCATGTAGTTGAACAGTTTACGTTCAGAACTATCATGGAAATATTCATCACGCAAGAAAGGAATAATCTTGCGAGTATAATCTTCATCCGAGAACATTTTACTTAGAATTATTGTCTCAATCTTCTTCAACAATGTTTATATCCTCAAAATCAGGGTCATATTCAGCGCAAATCTTTTCACAGCATGGTTCACAAACGTATGTCTCGAAAGGAATACCATTTTCTTCACCATGCAGACAGAGTGCGGGATCGTTTTTTATATCGATCCCGCATCCACAAGAGTTACAGGTTTTCGTAGTCTTCCGAAATATCTTCGTCAGAAATGTCCACATTTTCATTCTCCATCATTTGTCCACCTGCCATACGATAGCGACCTTCAATCCAATCAGCGAATGTCTTATCTGTCAGGACTGGCAACCAGAATTCCTTGTTATATGTATCATTCAGGCGATACTTCTTTTCTTCATCAACTCGCTGATACCAACCATTACTCGGTTTAACCACGTGACCAGACTCAAGCGCCATGTCAAGTAGACCAGACCACTTACTGATACCACCTTCGAAGGTAACTTCAATTGGAATCTTTGACTTCTCACGAACGTAACGAGACTTCTCAACGTTGATGATAAAGTTATAACCAACTACCTCAGTTCCAGTCTTTTCCTGCTGACGACCGATGATGAAGATGTTATCAGCGGAGTAGTAGATGCCCGTACCACCAGAGACGATTGCCTTGGGGAACATACCAATTTCCATATAAGTGTGATTGACCACGACCATAGGAATGTCTTTGATGGTAAGATGTGGCGTAATCATACGGAACAGGGACTTCATCTGCTTGGCGCGAGTCATGTCTGCAACAGACTTACCATCGAGCGCATCGTCGACTTCTTTCTTCGATGCCAAGTTACCAACCGAGTCAACAACAATCATGACACGATCCTTGCGTTCAAGTTCGTTGACTTGCTTCATAATATCATGCTTCAACTGCTCGATGTCAGTGATGGGAGTATGAATAACCTTGTTGGTATCAATACCAAAGTTCTCAAAGTAGGACTGCGGAGCGCCAAACTCTGAGTCGTAGAACAGAACAACACCATCGTCATACTTATCCAAGAAACTCTTGACTAGCATCATTGCGAATGCAGTCTTAAAGTGTTTCGATGGACCAGCGAAGATGGTCAATCCTGGCGTCAGACCACCGTCCAACTTACCCGAAAGCGCAACGTTCAGCGCAGGAACTGCAGTCTGAATTAGATCCTTCGTACTAAACAACTTACTCTCAGAGAGAACATTAGTCTCCTTGATAGTGCTGTTCTTTTTAATTCTATCAATCAAATCGCTCATGTAAATAAATCCTCCAGTGATGCGGTTACTTCGGTCTTCCAACCAAGACCTTCGATAATTTGTTTAATTGGTTCTAAGAAACTCTTCTCGAACATTGTATTATAATCTATATACCTATCTAAGTCAAGCTCTTTTGGAATCTTTCCAATAAAAGCAATACAATTTTCTCGAATATGATTGGGTTCTTTCAAGTAAAGAAACTTAATCTTTTCTCCCTCTTGAATGAGTTCATATTTCTTATCTAGTTTATTCTTACGCAAGAGGTGGTTATACATTAATGCACCTCGAACATGCATAGGTGTTCCCTTGGCATAAATGTCTGCACCAGAAGTATACTTCATAAGACCATTCACACCACGAGGAAATGCAATTTGTTCTGGTTCAAACTTATTGAACAACATGCGAGTGTGTGCAATAAAACCCTGAAGAGTTTTCTCGTCGGTGGTCAATGCTAGTCTTACTGCTTCCTTGAGACTCTCACGAACAGGTGCTGGAGTCGAGGAACGAACGATTTCGAGACCCATGACTTTGAGTTTTGGATCTTTGTATCGGACGCCTTCGTTATCGTAGACATTGAGTGCATACCTTTTCTTTGCAACCCAGAGACCACGTTCCGCGATTGCCTCACGTTTGAAGATAATCTTCTTTTGAAATGCGTTCGTGTAGTCCGCAAGTCCATCGCAACTCTTGTTGATTGCCTCTGTGATTTTCTCTTCGCAGATTTTATCGAGAACATCAATGAGTTTATCGCGATCCAGATTGC
>Ga0114978_10002848_pt1 | contig 14258 bp, 10 predicted proteins | sample S_140212_EF_Meta_FD_87027 | JGI IMG/M metagenome (GOLD analysis project Ga0114978, IMG submission 87027) | Freshwater microbial communities from Lake Simoncouche, Canada to study carbon cycling - S_140212_EF_MetaG | ecosystem: Environmental > Aquatic > Freshwater > Lake | place: Lake...
AATATTAATATGATTATTAGATTTTCTAACATAATTAAACATTGTAGCCATCCAAGGGCGACCATTTTCAAATTCACCTAAAATTTTCTGTTTTAAATTAAATTTATTAGAATCCCAAAATGTTACTATTGTATCTAGAGCAGATTTATGAACTTCAAATTTCATTTGTTTTAATCTATCTGATTCTTTAATTAATTTATTATAATCAGTTGCTTCTTGTAAAGTAATAAAGTCTAGTTCATTACCACTATCAAAAACACTAGAAATATTATTAACACATACAGAACTATGTCTAGGATTATTAGTATTTGTATTATTATTACAAAGTGCCCATTTACTTACAGAACCTGACATAGATTCCCATGAAATATTATATGATAATATAGATAAGCTTTGTCTGTCAGATACTTTAGATACTTTAGATACTTTAGATACAATTGATAATTTTGATTTATTTACTTTTAATGTTTTATTTTTATTATATTTTCTTTTTTTTATTAGTATGCTAGATACCTTTTTAGTTTTAGCCATTTTTATTTATATGTTTTCTATATTCTATATTCTATATTCTATATTCTATGTTTATATTTTATGGTTATATTTTATAATTATATTTAATTAATTCATTTTTGTAAAAAAAAATTATATTGCTAAACCATTATGTTATAGTTTTTATATTTTAATACTATTTAGCAGCACGCTGGATTTGATCTGTAATAATCTCTACATCTGTTTTATAAGCATCAACAATATGTTGAGTTTCCGCAAGTTTTTTTCGTGAATTCGCTTCATATTCAAGTAAATATTGTTCATATTTACTTTTTTTTTCATTTTGTTTAGTAATTAAGATTGAATTTAGCTTCTCAGATAACTTATCTTGTTCAGCTTTTTTATTAGCTTCTTCGATAAGCTTAGCTTGCCTAACAGCTTCTTGCCTAACAGCTTCTTGCCTAACAGCTTCTGCTTGTCTAAGAGATTCTTCTTGTCTAATAGCTTCTTGTCTAATATATTCCTCATATTCCTCATATTTATAATAATTAGTACAAGCAGACTTATTATATTCAAAATATTGCAAATATTTATTATGAAGCTCTGGAGGTACAAAATTATTATTACGCATTTGAGTCTCACGAATTTGATTCTCTAAAATAATTAAATTAGCTGAGCTTTGTTTCCATAAGTTCTCTAACTTCTTTTTAAAGCTACATATATCACTCATTTTTAAAATTATATAATATATGTAATACTCTAATAATAATACTCTAATAATAATAATACTAAAATTCAAAACTAAAATAAAAATCAATTTTTTATAAAAAAAATAGAGAAAATACTAAAAATTATGAAAAATATAACTTACTAATATAAATAACTAATGAACACATAACCTATACCGTGTAGTTTCACCTGATGTAATATTATCAGCAGTAATTTCACAAATTTGTTTAGGTCTTAATCCAATATATTTAGCTTGAGCATCATCTCTTTTAATAGTTGGAATATTTTTAATAGAACAATTATATTTTGTAATAAGTTCATGAGTTTCTTGTTTAGATATAATGCGATGTCTAGGTACAAATTGATGTCTATTAACATTAATTAAAAAGTTTTCTATACCAAATAATTGAACAAACTGTCCTTTACCTATAAATAATGAGTTAGAAAACTCTTCATCAGTTTTATCTTTAACACCTGGAGTCATTAGAATTCTAGAATTATTAAGTATAATTAATGTATCTTTATTAGTAATATATTTTTCATATATTTCACTAATTTGCAGTTGTAAATTAGCAGTATTTTTAAATTTAGGGTCAAGGCGATATTTAATTAATATCTTTTCATTGGTTTTATCAGATTTCACCTTTTCCTTTTCCTTTTCTTTCTGCTTATCATTCATTACTTCAGTATTATCTACATTTTTTTCAAGAAATATATCAAGAGGACCAACATCTGCTATTTGACCAAATTTACCTATTTTATGCTCATTTAACATAATTTTAATTTCTTCTTCAGTATAATTTTTAAGATGGTCTACATTAAATCCCCTATCTTCAAGCATTTCGAGTATTACCTTTCTAGAGTTAAATACATCTTTATAAACTTTAAATGGATCTGTCATCTTATATTATTTAGATATTTAGATATTTTTAGATATTTCTAGATGTATATATAGATATGTATAATTTATATTTATATTACTTTATTGTTATTATTATTATTAATATATTTAATAATTTTTAAATCAATTTTATATTTTATTAAATAAAAAAAATTATAAAAAAATTAAAAGAATAACAAATAAAAAATAAACAAATAAATTTATATTTATCTTTATTTATTTTGAAAATGGGTCTAAATTTTTACTACCACTATAAAAGAATCCATCACTAACTTTTGTATCAAGTTCTACAACTTTTATATTAGAATCAAAACTAACTGTTTTTGTATTTTGCCCACCTTGTTGTCCATAATTATTTGTATTATTACCCATATTATTACCCATATTGCCCATATTATTGTCCATATTATTACCCATATTATTACCCATATTACCCATATTTCCCATATTATTTTGTCCAAATGTCATATTTAATCCTTGATTACCACCATTATTACCACCATTATTACCACCATTTTGTTGTACTGGTGTATTCATATTGGGATTAGACATTGGATTAGATAATATGTTGTTTATTCCTTGCGATTTTGCCTTTTCTAATATATCTCTAGAACCTGCTGTTTGTAATCCTAATAATTTTGAATTCATATCTTCAATTACATGATTATCATCTTGTTCTTTAATATAGAATTCTGGTTTAGCACCACCATATGCTGTTAGGTCAATATTTTCTGTAGAATTACTAGTACCTTGTTGGTCAAATCTAACTTCCATGCCGCCTTGTTGAGCATTAGATTGATTATTCTGGTTATTTTGGTTATTATTATAATTTTGATTTTGATTATTATATTGATTAATAAGACCTGGATTAAGGTTAGGTCTTTGAAAATTGCCTTGTTGAAACATTTGATTGTTGCCACCATTCATATTACCATTCATGCCACCATTCTGATTATTATTACCACCATTCTGATTATTATTACCACCATTCTGATGATTATTACCACCATTCATATTACCACCACCATTACTATTATTATTATCATTATTATCAGGTTCTTCAGATTCAGGTTCAGGTTCTTCAGGTTCACCCTCACTAGAACCACCATCACTAGCACCACCATCACTAGCACCACCATCACTACCTCCACCATCTTGCTCATCATATTGAACATCATCATCATCATTATCATCATCTCCATCACCTTTGCGCGCGGGATTTTCTAAATCCTGCTTTTCTAAATCCATCATCATATTATCAATATCATCATTTGATAATTCTAAAACATCACCGGTATATTCAGATTTTTCAATAATATCACGGACATAATCAACACTCAATCTAACACTAATACACATACCCTGAATTTCTTGTAAAAGCAATTTAAATGTGTATGGTACTACCAACTGAATAAAATCCATTGTTCTTTGTTCATACAAGTTTAGACCAATTATATTATTAATTGTAACATTCTTCGCTTGACTAGCATCATCATTTAATTGATAAGAAACTATACCATCTGTTATATTATCATAATATAATCCTGAATCTGGATTAGCTATACTAATCTCTCCAGAAGCTTTACTTACATGAATAATAAACTTATCACATCTTTCAATAAAACTTTCTTTAATAAAACCCCAAATGCCATGTGCTAACAACACGTCTCGCTCCATCTCACCTATGCGCAAGCCTCCCCCATTAGCTCTTCCAGAAACACTTTGTCGCTCATTTACAGTGTAAAAGCCACCTGGTTTAGGTATACCATTTTCGCGTTCACCAGTTTCGCGTGTATTAATTTTATCATCAACCATATATTTTAATCTTTGATAATATACTATACCTGAAAATATGGTTACTTCCATCTGTTTACCAGTCATACCATTATATAATATACGATTACCCATTGAGGTTAATCCTAGCTTAGTTTCTAATATATCGCTTACTTGCTCTATATTAAAAGTTTCAAAAGCATTATAACATCCATATAATCCTAACTCAGCAGCTAGATTACCAAATAATATTTCATAAAATTGCGACATAGTCATACGGCTAGGATAACTGGCTGGGTCGAGCAATACATCTGGTACAATACCATCTTCAGTATAAGGAAAATCTTCTTTCTTTAATACAATACCAAATGTACCTTTTTGACAATTGCGAGATGAAAACTTATCACCCATAACTGGTTTACGAAATTGACAAGTACGTACTTTAACCATACGGTCACCTGAATCATTAGTTTGCCAGGTATAAACACGGTCAACACAACTACCTTCATTACCTTTTTCTACTGTTGTAGACTTATCCTTATATATATCAATACCGCCTTCATTCTTCATTTTAACATATTTACTAATAACAACATCATTACTTTCAATATAAGTACCTTTTACAGGTAAACCATATTTATCTAATTTATTATAATTTAATCTTTTTTTTTTTGGAATAAGAGTTGAGTCTGGATATTGTGGCATCTCATCTCTAAATAATGGTTCTGGATTATAGAATTTATGTTCTTCATTAGTATCAACATCCGTTTTTTCAAAATCGCTGTATCTTTTAAAATGACTAGTGCAATATAATCCTAAATCGAGGGAACTTTGGTTGGCTACCATAGCATCATCTTGATTATAATTATATTTTGCTACTGCTACAACTATATTATGTCCATGTCCAAATTTATCACCACCTAATACTTTATTAAGCCGACAAGTAATCAGTGGTTTTTCTGGACTATTCAATATCATTGCGCTAGTATCAATTCTATTATTAAAATTCATTGCGTAAGTTGTAATACCTTGCTTTACCATTTTGCTGCCATAAATTACACGTGTACCAGCATTGTATTGGATAAAAGGAAGTAAGTGAGCATTAAAACTAAGTATCATACTAGGATGTAATTCTACATGAGTAATTTTTTGTAAAGAATTATGTGGAATATTAAAGCCAATAGATAATAAACACATATCAAACTCTTGGGAATCAATATATTCAATTACAGCTTGTGATTCACTTAGTTTTTCAATAATATTCGTACTTATATTAATAGTGCTAGAAGTACTAGATGTTCCATGACTAGATGCTCCTGTTTTATCTATACCTGTACTAGGACTAGTTATACCTATTTCTGATAATTTCAAAACACCACAACCATAATAATCGTATTCACTATTTCGCTTTCTAAATCCAGAAACTAAATCTGTAAATGTTTTATCATTATTGTGTATATCAGTAATATGGTGTGGTTGTAATAATATATTATTATTTTCTACAATATATAATGGTCTTACAAACCTACCTCCATCAGCGTATATATAAATTTCATTACTACTATTAATCCAAGTAATACTAATAAAAATATTTATAAGACCATTCCTTCTATATAATCGGAAAATAGTGACAAACTCTTCTGGATTACGATGACATCCAATCCAGTTTCCATTAATAAATATTTTAGTTAAATTAACTATATCAGTAGGTAGAAAATCATCCAACACTTCTAAACCTTTTTCTATACAGAAATTAATAATGTATTTAGTAGGACATCCAAATGTTATATGAGAACTAATTGCTAGACCTTTGTTAAGACCAACTTTTTTACCTTCTGGTGTTTCTGAGGGACACACACATCCATATTGCGTTGCGTGTAATCTGTGCCTAGGAAATGTAGTACGCTGCCCACCGGCAACATTATCAATAATACGTCTAAGGTGAGCAAGGGTTAGATTTCGCGTACCCCTATCTAATGATTGTACAACACCTTTTTTTTGACCAATATCACCAATTTTTAATTGATTCATAAAATGTTTTTTAAACTTTTCAATACTAAAGATTTTTAAATATGTAGTTTCATTTATAATATTAACTATTCTTTCACCACTATATTCTTTAGTATTAAATGTAAAAAGACCTCCTATTTCTACACGTACATTACGAATAACTTGTTGAAAAGCATCACGGAAGAGTGTTGACATTAAGAAACCAGATAAATCTATACGTTTATTTATAAAATTATCTTTATCAGTATCACTAATTAATCCTAATTTTAATAATAATAGTTTACGTGTAACAAAGCCAAGATAATATGCTTTCGCATTATTTAAGTTGCCAGTTGGTGTAGTTATGTGGGGATAAAAATCATTATTTAATGTATCATACAAATAGCTTAATTGTGTAATTTTGTTTTTAACAACATCACCTAATATTTTCTTATCTCCTTCGGAACTATTGGCATCGACTTTAGCACGCCTTGGTAGTTTAACTAGATATGATTCTGCTTGTTCTTTATCATATATTTCTTCATCTACAATAAAAGGGTCTAGAATACTTGGTCTTAATAGATTGAGCATTTGTGCTGTTAAATCATTATTATTATCAATATCCCCAATTATGTATTGTAGGATTTTCTTATCACTTTCAACACCTAAAGCTCTAAACATAATGAATAATGGTACATCACGATTTTGGTTTTCTTCTAATAAAGGTTTAGTTTGACCAAGACGTACAGTAATAGTCCCAGCTCTTTCAATCTGAACTTTAACTGTTCTAGCATTTGCGAATGCTTCATCACTTACACATTTTACTTCAGCATAATGAGTGTATTTATCAACATAACCCTTACTATCATTATCATTAATATCTTCATCTGTTATGGTGTTTAAAAAAATAATGTTTTCAGCTTTTCGCTCTTGTGAAACAATAGTTTTTTCTGCTCCATTTAAAATAAAATAGCCTCCTGTATCATATGGGTCTTCTCCCATTTGTGAAATCATATCATTTGACATATCTTTAAGTACACAAAGGTCGGATCTAAGCATAATAGGAATTTTACCAAGATGTATATTGTTAAGAAAAGGGGCATCTGTAATAGGAACATTCTCAAATATTACGGTATCATTTCGTTTCATTGTAAATTCAACATCTATAGAATAGAAAATGTCGCATCCATAGGTAATATTCTTTAACCTAGCTTCATTTGGATAAAGCTGTCTTATTTCTCCAGATGGATAATCCTTAATTGTTGGTTTGGCAAATTTAAATTTATCATGATTTTTACCTCCATAATAAATCTTAATTTCATATATGTTTTCATCTTTATCTAATAATATTACACGTGATTGGGGGTAATTGGCAAAGTTTTTAAATACAAGAGGTATTTTATTTTGTATAAAATCATTGTAACTATCTATATGATGTCTTACTAGATAATTGGGAGTATCGCGAAAATATGAATCTATAACTTCCCAAGTTTCTAAATCTAAATTCATTCTCTTTTAATTACTTATTTACTATTCCTTTTATTTTTATTACTTATTTACTATTTCTTTTGTTTTATTACTTATTTACTATTATTTACTATTATTTACTATTATTTACTATTATTTACTATTATTTACTATTATTTACTATTATTTTATATTACATAATTTTATAATACATAAAAAATACAAAATAAAATAAAAAAATACATAAAAATACAAAAAAATAAAAGATAAAAAATAGAATTATATATAAATATTTAAAATTTATATGCTACAATAAGAAACATGAAAACTAGAAAATATTTAAAATTGTCAAAATATAAATTAAGCATTAGAAGTATAAACATACTAATTTTAATTAGTTTCAAATAGAATTTGTTTTTTTTATAATTTTCTTCATCTTGTTTAATTTTTAATTTGAGATTGTCTTCATTTGTTTTTATTGTTCTAGAAGATATTGTAATAGTAGTTTCTAATTCATCTATTTTCCTATCTTTATCTGTATTATCTAGTTCTTTATTTAGAAAATCTAGTTCTAGATAGCGTTTAGTACTTTCTAGCTCTTTATTTTTTTGTTTTAAGTCAACAATTTGTTTATTAAGTTTTGCTATAGTATTGATATCATCTTCACGTTTAGCATATATAGAATCTACTAAATTATTATTTAATTGCAAATTGTTTTGTGAATTAACTTTGATTTTTTTATTACTATTGTTACTATTACTATTGTTACTATTACCATTATTACCATTATTATCATTTTTTATTTTTTCAGGAACATGTTGAATAAACACATTAACTTTAGGTTTAGTTTGTTTTATATTATTAGAATTATAATCATTATTAGAATCATTATTAGAACCATTATTATAATTATTAATAGAATCATTATTATTATTTAAAGTATTTTCTACATCTTGTGAATCAGAATCGGAATCGTCATCTAATTCAATATCAGAATATTTATTATCTAATGGTCTTTTTGATGAAGAAGTAAGTTGTTCTTTAAGCTCTCTTAATGCTCTTTGTGTATAATCATCTTTTTGTTTATTGTATTCTTCGAGCGATATTTTTTTAGCAAATTGTGTAGTTGTATTTGTTGCTTCAGTAAATGAATTCATTTTATAAGTTAAAAATATTTATAAATGTTTATAATCTTAAAATTCTTAAAAATATGTAAATTTTAATATAATAATTATATTATTAAAATATAATTCAATTTTTTATTCATATAAAATATTTAATAGAAAAAAAAATATATTATACCTATTTTACATAATATTTATTATATAAAATATTATAAGAATCAATATAAGCAATAATGCCATAATAAATATAATATTTTTTTTATGTACAACTTCATTTTTTGTATTGTATAATTCTAAATTTAATTTATTATTTTGCTTATACAAAGAATTAATCTCTGCTTTTAGCTTTGTATTTTGCTTAAGAATAGTAGTTTTATATATGTATTTAGCATCATCTGGATAATCATCAATATGTTCATATCTATTATGACGATGACAACACGAAGCCTCCATTATAAAATATGAAAAAGTTATATGTGATATATACAATAAATTAGTGCTTTAATAATACTACTACATTTATATTATTAATAATTCAATTTTTTATATAAAATTTAATAGTAAAGTTCAATAGTAAAATATAAAATCTTATAAAAAAATAACATATGCTAGATATAAACTAAATAAATTTATATACTTATATAATTATATAATTATATAATATATATATAACCTATTCTAGAAATTGAATACAATACATAATACATAATAAATAATAAATAATAAATAATAAAAAATGGGAGGAGGTTTAATGCAATTAGTAGCTTATGGTTCACAAGATGTATATTTAACAGGAAATCCACAAATAACTTTTTTTAAAGTAGTCTATAGAAGGCATACAAATTTTTCAATTGAGCCAATACAACAAGTTTTTAATGGTATAGCAAGCTGGGGGCGAAGTGTAACTGCTACTATATCTAGAAATGGTGATTTATTATATAGAATGTATATTACAGTTACATTACCTAGTGTACTTGCGAATGGTACCGATCAGTTTAGATGGCTTAATTGGTTGGGTCACATTATAGTACAGCAAGCAGAAATAGAAATAGGTGGTCAAAAGATTGATAGACATTATGGTCATTGGTTACATATATGGAATGAATTAACACAAACATTTGGGCATCAAGCAGGATATGCTACTATGGTTGGAAATGTACCACGTTTAGTCCAATCAAGTATTGATGCTACACCATCAGTTACATTGTATGTACCATTGCGCTTTTGGTTTAATAGAAATGTAGGATTAGCATTACCATTAATAGCTTTACAGTATCATGATATTAAATTGAATTTACAGCTAGCAAATGTACAAGATTGTTATTGGGCTTCCAGTAGTAGTCGTGTACCAACTGATCTTACCGATGTGAGCCTCTGGGTTGATTATATATACTTAGATACTGATGAACGCCGGCGTTTTGCTCAAGCTAGTCACGAATATTTAATTGAACAACTACAATTTAATGGTGATGTACCAATAACAAGCGTTACAGAGCAATTGAAAATGGCATTCAATCATCCAGTAAAAGAAGTAATATGGACTATACAAAAAGATAGTATTATAGACCCAACACTAATGACGAATTATGGAGGACAACAATGGTTTAATTTTACTGATGCTATTGATTATACATACTTCTCAGGAACTCCACAGGACCCACTGGGGGGTGGTATTGGAACAGCAGCATATAATTCAGGTAATTGGTATTCTAGCTTACCAATGAGTGGTACAGCTAATGGAAGTATCGCAACTGCTGGACAATATGGTCAAACTGGTACAAATATTTCTGGTCTCTTCTTTGATGATTTATTTAATACAACTTCTAATGTATCATCTAGAGCATGGAATTCACACTTACCAATTTTCGATTCAGGTGAAAATCCAACAGCATCGGCAAAATTACAGCTTAATGGTCACGACCGCTTTACACAGAGAGAAGGGCGCTATTTCAATACAGTAATACCGCAAGAATGCCACGAGAATTGCCCAGCTACTGGTATTAATGTATATTCATTTGCCTTAAAGCCTGAAGAACACCAACCAAGCGGGACTTGTAATTTTTCAAGAATTGATATATCACAATTATTATTAAATATTACTAGTTCTACTTATGTATATCCGACAGGCGGAAGTGATACGGCAAAGTGTCGTATCTATGCTACAAATTATAATGTATTGCGAATTATGAGTGGTATGGCTGGGTTGGCTTTTACCAACTAAGTTTTGCCAAAACTTAACTAAAAGCTAGGTGAGATTGAATGCTTTCGCATTCAACCCACCAGAATTTTAATTATTTTAATAATATTTATGTTCATTTGTTTACACTTTTATAAATTTTTTTGTAATTTTATTATAAATTATTTTCGTAATTTTATTATAAAAATTGAATTTTAATTTTATATTGAATTTTATTAATTTTAATTTTAATTTTAATTTTAATTTTATTATTATATTACTTATATTGCTTATATTAGTAATCTAAATAATCTAGATTATCTAGATTAAATATACATATTTATAAAAATGACATCAATAGAAAATAAAGAAGTAGAAGTAGAATTACATAAATCACCCTTATGTCCTTTATGTCCTTTATGTCTTTGCGAACCATTTTTACCTACAACATTAAATATTTTAATAAAAAATGAAAATGATATAATAACTATAAAAAAATGTCTTGCTACATCAAAAAATCCTATGTGTTTACCTTGTATTAGAGATTTTGTAAATTCTCAAGAAGGAGAAAATCTTGTTTGTCCATATAAATGTTGTATTGGATTTAAAGCACATAAACTTTATCAAACATATGGTGATTCTTTAAGACAAAAAAATGAATTTCCAGAAATGTGTATGTGGACAACATTATATAATTATGGTGTTCTAAATACAAAATGTAATCTTTGTGAATATAAATGTAATACTTTAGAAGAAACATTAAATCATTTGCGTAAAAATTGTATCAAACGTAAACTATCATGTAATGAATGTAAAATATTAGTTTCATTTAATGAAATTGATATACATAAATTAGATTGTAAATTGGAATCTTTTACATTTATAAATTTATAATTTTGTTATATTTGTTTATATTTTTTTAAATTTATTTATATATTACTATAAATTATAGATTACTATATACTAATAGTAATATTAGAATGTTAACTTTAATATCAAATGATAATTTGACTTTTACAAAACAAAAATGTAATTGTGGATTAAAATCACAAAATAAAATGAATAATAATAAAAATTCTAAAAAACATATTAGAAACTCTAAAAAATATATTAGAAACTCTAAAAAATATATTAGAAAGAATAGGAAATTTTATACTAAATCTTATAAGAACCTTTAGAAAGTTATGAGTTATGAGTTATGAGTTATGAGTTATGAGTTATGAGTTATGAGTGAGTTAGTTTAATTACTCCATTTATTAGGATTAAATGGTATAATACCAATATTATTAATATTCTTTTGAAATTCTGCGATTTTAGCATTTAATGCTACTTGTTTATCACTAATTACAACATTTTTAACTTTTTCATTACCTTTAGGTTCAGGTTTAACACCATAACAATTAACACCATATAATAAATTTGGATCATTACGAGCAAGATTAATACCAGGAGCACCGCAAATATTGCGGTTATTTGGATCATTATCTTGTAGTGTTTTCCAAGTTGAGTATTGGATAGGATATGCTGCTAATCCATCGCTAGTCCATCCTACATTACACCAATCTGCTCCTTGTCTATGAGCATCAATTAATTGATTAACACTAGCTAAGTTAGCACCAAGAGCACCGCATACACCAGCTGCATCATCTAAAGTATAAATATTTTCTTTAATATTAAAAACTTGGTTTATATTTGGATTACTTTGAAGAGGACCTGTTGGTGTTGGTGAGTAGTACCCCCCACTATTTATTGCTACTGGAATAGTAGGCATTGTAGAAGAAGATCCCATTATACTACCTTGTGATCCTCCTGTTCCTGCTTTTCCTTGTGCCATTTGTTGTGTCAAATCTTGTGAATATAGATTTCCACTGCCTGGATTTTTACTAACAAAAATATAATATACCATAATAATTACAAGAAGACCAAATACTGCTGATACACCTATTAATATAAAATTAGGTTCACCTAATAATTGAGGATAAATCATTTTTATTATAGTTTAATTACTTTAATTTTATAAATATATGAATTGTTTATAAATATATTATTTGTTTCTTAATTAGATAATTAGATATTATATATTATATATATATTATTTTATTTTATTATAATAAAAGAAAAAAAATTAAAAAGTATAAAAAAATGTAAAACTATTTTAAATTATCTAGACTATCTAGACTATCTAGACTATTCTATCTATTCTATCTATTCTAATAATGAATAGAATAACATATAAGCATTTTGAGATGCCATAGCTTGTTCATTAGAAATATTTGACACTTGTGTATCATTACAACATAACCATTGTTCATTAAATGTTTTATAGTCAGGATTTATATTTTTAACATAAGAATAATAGTGACCACCATTGAGTGATCCAGAATGATTAATAATACCATAAAGTTTATAATTAGTTTCAGCTTTTCCACAAAAATATTTATTAATATTTAAAATATCGGGATAACAAATCATATTATTAAGTTTAAATGTACTTCTTCCATTTAGAGTTGAAGAATATCTTTTAAGTTTAATAATAAATGTTTTTGGTTTAGAAAATATTTTATTTTCAATAAGATTTTTTTCTTTATTGCCACATTTTTCACATGTATAATCAATTGTATCTGTTTTAAACATTTCATTTAGACAATCATATATAGTAATCATTTTATCATTAACCTGGGTAGGTACTGGTATACAAATAATATCGTTTGGATTAAAAGTAGTTGATATATTTTTACATTTTGAACATTCGACACAATTAATTATATAGTAATAAAGATTTTTTACAAAATACGAATAATCATTTTCATATCTAGTTTTAAAATGTTGTAAATATAATTTATAATAATTATCTATTTCATTTAAATTGCTTGGTAGTTTAATTTGTATACTTGTACTTTTTGAATTATGTAATCTATCGAGAATATATGCTAGAAACTCATGAGGATCATTTTGTGATCCATTAAATAAATTTTCAAATATTGAACCAGATGCTAATTCTCTAGTAATTGAAAGTAATGGTGAAGCATCTAATGGTTTACGATCTCCTTGTAGTGTAGTATTAGTATTATTATTATTATTCTGTCTATTAGAATCTAGTTTTTTTATTAAATCTTTAAATGATATATATATGAATATATCATCACTACTTTTTTCAAGTTTTGTAAGGATTTGTATTTCATCATTATTGAGCGTGTCCTTTTGACTATCTAGTATCTTTCTACATTCTAATTTAATAGTATCAGTTTTACATTTACCAAGATTAAACTTAGTAATTAATTTAATTAAATTCTCATCTTCAGTATTATATATTCTTATAAAATTACAAATAGAAGGTGTTACCGATAAGCATTGTAAAGCCGCATTCATAAAGCAAGTATTCCCATTATTATATAATCCATGTCTAGACATTCTAATTAGTAATTAGTACAAATCAATTTTATTATAATAAATATTATATATTAAATTATAAATTATAAATTATATTAGTGAATTAAACTTTATATAGGTTATAATAATAATAAACTTTTTACAATTTTAAATTCAACTTTTTTTTTATTATTATTTTTTTATATTATGTTTTGTATTTTATATTATGTTTTGTATTTTA
>Ga0114978_10002849_pt1 | contig 14256 bp, 8 predicted proteins | sample S_140212_EF_Meta_FD_87027 | JGI IMG/M metagenome (GOLD analysis project Ga0114978, IMG submission 87027) | Freshwater microbial communities from Lake Simoncouche, Canada to study carbon cycling - S_140212_EF_MetaG | ecosystem: Environmental > Aquatic > Freshwater > Lake | place: Lake...
ACATGACCAGCTTCAACAGCCCCTTTACTGGTGACGTCATTCAGCCGACTGATGTCTCTTTCCGTGCCATTACCCTTACCGCAACGACGCAGCTCTCGTGGCCTATCAACGGCAACGCGACAGACAACTACGCGGCGCGAATCATGGAGGTGTACCTCACCAACACCGCCTACGACCTTTACATGCCACCGGCGAACCAGACTTCGGTTGGCACGGACGCTCTAATCCGCAATACCGGCACGGTAGCACTTGATGTAAAAGACTACCTTGGTGTCAACACCATCGTAACCATTAGCCCCGGGCAGTCGCAGTACATTTACGTTACCACCAACGCCACGACGTCCGGCACGTGGGGTATCATCGCGTTCGGCATCGGTTCCTCCGGCGCTGACGCGGCCACTCTCGCCGGGTACGGATTGGTGGCGATTACCACTACGCTGAACCAATCGCAGCCAGTGACCACATTCAGCACCAACTACACGGCGCTCGGTACGGACCGGGCGGCGGTATACGCTTGGACCGGCGGCGCGGGCACTCTTACCCTTACCGGGGCGACCACCCTTACCAATAGCTGGTTCATGCTGGTCCGGAATGCAGGGGCTGGAACCCTCACTGTCGCGACCAGCGGTGGCGACCTGATCAACGGGTCTTCTACCATCTCGATGCAGCCCGCAGACTCTTGCGTCATCTGCTGCTCGGGAACCGCGTTCTACACCGTTGGACTGGGCCAAGTATCTAACTTTAACTTCACCCAACTCACATACCCGGTGGTGTCGGGCACTTATACACTGACCAGTGCCGACGCCGCGAACGTTATTCAAAAGTACACCGGGACGATCACTGGTAATGTCACCATTGTTGTGCCGCAGACGGTGCAGGTGTATTACATTCAAAACGCCACCTCGTCCAGCGGGTCGTATACCGTAACTATCACCACGGGCGTGTCGGGCTCGTCTAGTGCCACAATCGCTTCGAACCAGCAAGCAACGCTGATTTGTGACTCCATCAATCTGGTAAATGCAAACACCGTTCTAGCCGGGTCATCTTCCATCGGACTCGTAAACGGCACGGTGGCTGCACCCGCTTTGTACTTCGGTTCGGAGCCGACCACCGGAGTGTACAGAGCAGGGACCGGGCAATTCAATATCGCCGTCCTAGGCGTTAACCTCTTCTCTCTTACCGCCACGGGACTCTCCATCCCCGGCACTGGAACATTCACCGGCGGGATATCGGGTGGCACGTTCGTATGAGCCTCAAAGTATTCTCGATCGACACCCTAGCTGGTATTCAGCGCGATGGGACGATATTCGACAAGAATTTCTACACCGACGGCAGGTGGGTTCGATTTCAACGCGGTCGACCGAGGAAGATGGGAGGCTTTAGGGAAATATCCGGAGCATTCACCGGCCCTAGTCGCGGCATATGGGTCAACCCGATCGACAGTTACACCACGGTGTACAGCGGGTACAGCTCGGGCCTTCAATCGGTGGACCTCGATAGTAACGGGGTAGGTTCGAGCGTCACCGACTACACTCTTAGTAATTTCACCGCCAGCGACAACAACCTATGGCAATTCGACGGGTTCTACGATTCTTTTAACGGCGGTATAGCGAGCCTTTTGGCCCACCCGGGCCAAGATCTCAACGCGATCGCGAGCACCATCAATACTCCGGTGCTGATCGGCTCCATAACGGGCACCACACTGTCGGCCATTGGGGTGTTCACGATAGCCGCCACGTTGGCGACGTCTACCGTAGTGACAGTAACGTCAACCGCCCAAATTGGGGCTGGTCAATCGGTTAGCGGCACTGGAATCCCATCGGCAACCACGGTGGTGTCCGTTACTAACGCCACCACTTTCGTAATATCCGCCGCCGCTACCACAAGCGGGGCGTCGACTCTCACTATTGATAATAATATATCCGTGTCGGGTGGTGTGGTCGCCCTGCACCCGTATATATTCGTATACGGCAATAACGGCTTCATTAAGAACTCGGCTGCTGGCAACCCGAATGACTGGGTTAGCGCCGATGCAAATGAGACTAACGTGGCCGCAGGTAAGGTGGTGCAGGGCTTCGCAGTCCGTGGCGGCTCTAATGCCCCATCCGGCCTTTTCTGGTCCACCGACTCTCTGATCCGCGTCTCGTACATCGGGGGCCAAGGAACTCCGGCGCAGTATTGGCGGTACGACATCGTGAGCAATGGTACTACCATCATGTCCAGTCAATCCGTCGTTGAATACGACGGCATATATTATTGGGTCGGTGTTGATCGATTCCTGCTCTATAATGGTGTCGTTAAAGAAGTACCTAACGACATGAATCAGAATTACTTCTTTGATAATGTCAACTACTCCCAGCGCCAGAAGGTGTGGGGAACGAAAGTAACTCGATTCGGCGAGATTTGGTGGTTCTTTCCATCCGGCAATTCGACCGAGTGTAACGACGCCATCATCTACAACGTTCGCGAGAACGTATGGTACGACGCAGGCACTTCCGTCGGTGCTCAACGGTCGGCGGGGTATTACTCGCAAGTGTTCCGCTACCCGGTGTGCGCCGGGTGGGAGACGACCACGCAGACGACTATATTCTCAGTCTCTAGCATCGTCACATCCGGTAGCACCAAGTTGTACTACAGCACGGTCAATCTTGATGCCCAGATCGGCCAGCTCATAACCGGCACTGGTATCCCGTCCAACACCACGATATCCACTCTGACTACGAACGGACTTCAAACACTGGGCGCTATAACCGGCGGTTCAGCGTACACTAACGGTACCTATACCGGCGTGGCCCTAACTGGGGGGAGTGGATTTACCGCCACCGCTAACATTACCGTGTCCGGCGGCGCAGTAACCGCAGTGACGCTGGTTAATCGCGGGGCGGGGTATGCGCTGGTGGATGCTCTTAGCGCCGCCGCTGCGACTATCGGTGGAACCGGGGCCGGATTCTCGGTCGCCGTGTCCGCTCTATGGGCGCAGACGATCACGATGAGTGCCGCAGCTACGGTGAGCGGGACGTACACTCTGGCATTCGGGCAGGTTCCCAATCTCATCAGCCTTTGGCAGCACGAGTATGGGACGAATGCGATCCAAGGGCAGTCAGAGGTGGCGATCGAAAGCTACTTCGAGACGAGCGACCTTGGGATTGTGGCCGGTGGTCCGGCGCAGCCGTCTATGGCCGGTGACAACGTGTGGCTGCATATTGACCGGGTGGAGCCCGACTTCGTGCAGACCGGCGATATGGAGATGTACATTACCGGTCGCCCGTTCGCGCAAGCCGCAGACGTGACTAGCGGTCCGTACACATTCAGTCCGACCACTGGCAAGATCGACGTGCGCGAACAGCGACGCGAGCTTCGCTTGAAATTCCGGAGCAATGTGCTCAATGGTGATTACCAACTCGGCAGGATGCTGCTCAACGCGGATACCGGCGACGTGAGGCCTTATGGCTCTTAACCCACCCCAAATTTGCGACCCGCGATTCCACACTTTCGAGTCGTGGGCAAGCCTTATGTGCGAGCTGTATGCAGCCCAAGATCTTGAGATCCCTAATCGATTCACTGACTGGAAAAAATGGGGCGATGGGCTGGGCTCTATCGATGTGTTCACCAATGAAGCTATCCCGCGAACCGACCAATACGAGGAGTGGTCCGAGTGGGCCGAAGCCATGGTGAATGCTGTTAACCCTTCAACCGCGTCGACATGATGGCCGTCGTAGTTAAAGTCCCATTCTCCCACGTTCACCAGACATGGCCGTTGGTGGAACAGTATTTTGCTGCCGTCGAGCCGCACACCAAGGGTGACTACACACTCGACCAAATCCGGATGAAGCTAGGCGTTGGTGATTGGTGGCTCATCACCTTCACAGAGGGCGAGGACATCATCGGTGCTATGTCGATGCATTATGAGAACCGGGCTAATGCCCGCGTGGCCTTCATTACCTGCTTGGCGGGTGACGGCATGACCACCGACGACAACTGGGTGCAACTACAAGACATCTGTAAGAAAGATGGGGCTACCATGATCGAAGCGGCAATGCGTCCGTCCACCTTCCGACTCTGGTCGCGACTAGGGTTCAAGGAGAAGTACCTCATCGCGGGAGTCGCGCTATGAACATTCTTGAGCAAAAGCGCAAGCTGCTAGGCCACTGCTACATGGGTGGCGGCGGCGGCGGCGGCGGCGGCGGCAGCAACCCCGGAGACCCCGGTAGAGGCGGTGGTGGCGCTCATGCTGGCGGTGACGGTGGAGGGCAAGGAGGTTATGGCGGTTATACCGGTGGGGGCGGCGATGGTGGCGCGGCAGATAGAGCAAGAGAAGCAGCAGAATCCGCCGCAAGAGAGCAAGCTGCCCGAGATGCCGCAAAAGCCGCCGATGCCAGAATGGCAGCGGAACAGGCTGCCAGCGACCAAGCGGCCCGCGACCAAGCAACTAGAGAGCAAGCGGCCAGAGAAGCCCGGGACGCCCAGATGGCAGCGGAGCAAGCCTCTAGGGAAGCTGCGGATAGGGCGGCACGGGAAGCAGCGGATAGAGATGCTGCGGATAGAGCGGCGCGGGAAGCAGCAGATAGAGCTGCCGCAGAAAAAGCGTCGCAGGACGCAAGAGAAGCGACGATGCAGCGTCTCGCCGCAGAAAAAGACGCTGCAGATGCCGAAGCTGCAAGACAGCCTATCACGCAATCAGCGCCGGAAGCAACCCCTGCCGCTCCTCTTTCCGCATTGGGCCAGTTCCCATCATCACCTGATGCCACGACCGCTGCTCCGTCGCCTCTTGCCGCAGCTACCACAGAAGCTACCGCTGAACCCGCTGCTCCGTCACCCCTCGCGGTGATGTCCAGTGCGGGCCAGATGACGCCGGAAAATTATAATGCGCTGGCGGATCAGGAAACGGTTAGAAGCTTCCTAGCGCAAGTGGCCAAAGACAAAGAAAACGCGCTAACCAAGCCGGGTGAACAATACAACGTGGCTGACCCTAACGTCGGGACCAATCTCACTAACGCGGCACTGGCCGCAGTGGACTCCGGGCTCAATCAGCAGACCATTCAGTTACCCGGCTTCGGTAAAAGTGCGGACCCAAGGGATGTAACTACACTAACATCCAACATACCGATTGCGAGATTCCTTGGATACACCGGGGCTCCCGGCGATAGTTCCATCAGCTATGGCGAGGCTAAGCAGTTGCAGGCTCTGGGTCTCGGGAACCTCACCGGCGTTAATCTTAATAACATGCCGGGTACTGGCCTCTCCGTTACGTCAGGCGATGGTACTCCGGTGGGCGGTCTATCGTACAATGAGCCCGGGCAGACTGCGGATAGCGTGGTGGCGGCTACCGACGCAGCCAAAGTGGCCGGTAGAGTATTCGACGCCGTTAAGAATTTTATCCCCGGCTACGGCATGGTGATGCTGGCTGCCGATTTATTATCTGGTAAAAAGACGCTTGGTGATTTGGTGGTAGGCATCGGCATCAATAAGCTGGCACCGATGATAGGTACTACCCCGGCGGCTTTGACCTCATTAATCAACGGCAACTTCGCGGATGCCATCACCGGCCAATTGATGGGCTACGCTGTTAAGGACATATCCAAAACCTATGGACTTGATCCGAGACTGACGACCATAGGACTTAGTGAACTAGGCGTGCCCCGAGCTGTCAACCAAGCACTCGGTGCAGGTAATCTGAATCTTGGGACCACTCGCGCGATATCCGGGGCCATACAGAGCCCAATCAACGCTGTTGGTAATTACGTCGGTGCGAACTTCGGACGAGAAACTTCCACGGGCGACGTTTCGGATATGGGGGACAGTCTTGATAGCCAGATCGATAGGGCGATAAGCGCGGGGTCTTCACAAGGGTCTTCAAGGCTGCCTAGCGGGGGTGGGTTCGAAGGGCAGCTGCTGGGACCACCTTTGCGAGGACCAGAGATTCCTACAACTCCCACCACGCCTAGAACACCCACCACGCCTAGAACACCCACCACTCCGTCATCACCCCTTAGCACCTTGTCCATACCGGCCATCGGCGGTACTGGGGCGAGCGCCAGTTCGGATAGTAGCTCATCCGGGACATCCAGCGGCTCCGGTTCTTCTCTGAAGGAATCGTGGCTGGGTGGCACGGGTACTTCGGCCAAAGGTGTGAAATCCGCGATTAACCCGTTGAGTGCTACTTCACCTTCTATATCAACAAGTGAAAACATGGACGACATTCAGACAGCAAGTGACTACATTCCTAAGCCCGACTTCTACTCTTACGGCGACGTCCCGGACATTTCGACGAACCTGCAGCTTAAGAAGGGCGGCTCCGTCCCGAGCCCCTTGGTCGCAGCAAACCGGGTGGTGCATAAAGCTTCCGGTGGTGGTATAATGGCGGCACCTTTGATGGCGGCTTCCGGTGGTGACGTTCCGCACAAAGGATCGCATTACGTGCAAGGGGCCGGGGGCGGGCAGGACGATCTGATCGACGCCCGACTGGCCGATGGAGAGTACGTGTTCGACGCGGACGTGGTGTCGGCACTGGGCGACGGTTCTAATAAAGAAGGCGCAGCAAAGCTGGATTCGATGAGAAGAGCAATTCGCAAGCACAAGCGGTCGGCCTCGGTGGACAAGATCCCGCCAAAGGCTAAATCACCATTGGCATATATGAGAGGTTAATATGGCTGGACTGATGCAGGGTGACCCCCTACCGAATATCACCACGACGAAATCTACGGCCACTGCGGCTCCGGATTGGTACACCTCGTACCTTAAAAATCTTGCAGACACCGGCACTAATGCGATGCAGCGCACGCCGGAGCAGCTCGTCGCCGGGTTCTCCCCGCTGCAAGCTGGTGCTATCGCCGCCACTCCTCAAGCCGGTGCGTCCTACCAGCCATTCCTAGGACAAGCGAATACCTACCTCGGTGCCGGTGCCGGGTCCGCAGCCGATACGGTACAGAATTTCATGAATCCGTACGAGAGTAATGTGATCCAAGGCATCCGAGATGCGGGCGAGCGGAACATTCGCAATAATATCGCACCGATGGCAGCAGCACGCGGCGTAACCGCTGGTGACTTCGGGTCCAAGCGAAGCCAAGAGATATATGGCCAGACGATGGCTGATGCGCAGCAGGATTTAACTAATACTGAGGCTCAATACCGAGCGGCGGGCTATACGTCGGCACTCGCCGCAGCGCAAGCCGAGAAAAATCGGGAGTTGAATGCGGCGACCACCGCTGGCGCACTTGGCACGACAGCACAGACGCTCGGGCTCGCCGATGTGAACGCGATGTACGGGATGGGCCAAAAAGAGCAAGAGCTGGCACAAGCCCGCATCAATGCACCTATGACCATGGCGACCAACGCGTCGAACCTGCTAACGAACTTGAAGGTGCCAAGCACCGTGAACGAGATCGCCAACGCCCCAATTCCCGGCGCGTACTCCAACTCGCCGCTGTCGCAGATCGCTGGACTTAGCACCCTGTTCGCATCGGGAGCCGGTGGTAGTGGCAGTGCTGCGAGCAATTTCGCCAATATGGTAGGCGGTGCGTATACCGGTCTGAAGAACATGTTCCCGGGTTCCAGTGGGTCGGGTGGCTCGGGTGGCTCGTACACGGGTACGGGCGACTCGTACTATGGCGGTTCTACCAACGCGGGGTCCACGGGTCAAAACGCTGCGGAGATTTATGGTAGTGGGAGCGCGGATGTGCGGGGCGGCATGGGCTTCGGCGGCACGGGTAGTGGTACGGAGTACGAGGCCACTGGTGGATTGGACCCGAGCCAATATGCCAATGCAGATTTTAATGACTACACTCCTTATGTGCCTTACCAAGGCTACACTCCGGGTGGGGGTTCCTACGAAGCAGGGGGGCAGGATAATTACTTCGATTATCAAGCTCCTTTCGCACCTTACACACCTGATTACCAACTGCCCGAGTATTACGAAGACTATTAAAAACGGAGTCCCGAATGGCTGAAGATACCGTAGACTCATCGTATAGCCCGCTGCTGGCTAAGATGCTGCGCGTCGGGGAGAAGGACATCCCCGGCCTGTCGTTGGCCGCTCTAGGGCGTGCCGCAATGGGGGCGAATACAGACGAGTACGACGTCGCCAAGAAAAATGTGGACGACGCCCGAGTGGCGATGACCGAGGCGCTCTCGGCACGACGCACGGGGCTGGACCCCGGCATGCTGGCGCTGGCGCAAGGATTCCTAGCACCGACCCGCACCGGCTCGTTCGGCGAGTCGCTCGGCACTGCAGCCGGTAATTACGCCACGGCGCAAGCCGCCGATGAGCAGCGCGTCCGGGATTTGGCCAAGATGCGCTACGAGCTGGCGCGGCAAGGGCTGGGCGATGAGCAAACGGCAGCCACCATGGGACTGAACGTGGCATCCAAGCTCACGCCGAAACTTACCGCCGTGCAGCAGCAGGTCCAAGCCGAGGGTATCGATCCGACGTCACCCGCCGGTATCGCGCGAGTGAAAGAGATTACCTCGCTCACAGCAGCCACCGAGGACATGAAGACGTTCGCGGCGTCATCGGGCATCAGCCCCGCCGATCCCAAGTTCAACACGGCGTACCAGACGTACCGGCAGCAGGAGCCGCTGCGCAAGATCGCGTCAGTGCTGGGTGTGGACCTCAATACACCGATCGGACTGCAAGCGGCGCAGAAGGCGCTGCAGCTGGAAGAATTCCGCAAGAACTCGCCGGAACTCGCCAAGGTGTTGGACGCTATGCGCGGCGATTTCACCAATCCGGACGACTTAGCGAAAGCAGCCGCGTACTTGGAAAAGCTAAACACGTTGGAGACTTCGTCGAAAGAAGCGCAGATCAAAGCATCACAGGCGTCTACCGCTGCATCCGAGGCTACCACCGCGATGGCTCCGCTGGAAAGACAAGCGAAAGAGCTGCTGATCAAAAAATCACAAGCGGAGATCGATCTACTGCCGCTCGACGCGGAAACCAAGCAACTGTTGCTTGATAAGGCTAGAGCCGAGGTGGCGGCACTACCCACAGACCAAGCGATCAAAGCCGCCCAATTGGCCAAAGCACAAGGCGAAGTGGCGATGCTGCCTCAAGACCAAGCACTCAAAGCCGCTCAAGTGCAGAAAGCACAAGGCGAGGTGTCGCAGTTAGCGGACGATGCGGCGCTCAAAGCCGCTCAAGTAAAGAAAGCACAAGGCGAAGTAGCCCAGATCGCGGACGATGCGGCGCTCAAGAAGGCACAAGTGCTGAAGGCGCAAGAGGAAGCCAAGAACGCTCCACTTGATCGCCAGATCAAGCAACAGCAGCTTCTCAGGGGCGGGCTTGAAGTCAAAGAAATCCAAGCCAGAATTAATGAGGGTACACGGATTGGCGATCCCACGCCATTGTTGGCTGCGGCTAAAGGCCAAGGCGTGCCGGTTGGTGACGTGTCCCGATTCGCCGGAATGAAACCGGCGGAGATAGTGGCGCAGAGAGTGAAAGAGCGGGAAGCGGCGGAGAAATATTTGCTCGAGAAAGTGCAGCCGCTGGTCAATACCGTGGCCGATGACATCGTCGATCTCAAGCGGGCGCTCGAACTGAGCAAGAAGATCTCGTCCGGCGTCACCTACGGCCTACCATTGGTCGGGGGCGCAGCCAAGGTGCTGTCTGGCGATCGTGCACTCATCAACGAGTTCGACTCACTCGCCGCCCTGTCCGCGAAGCAGAACCGCATCCCCGGCGATAGCAACGTGTCGAATCTGGATGTCAAGATGATGCAGCTTGGCACATTCAGCTCCGATAAAGAGCCGATCACCAACAAGACTATCATCGAGTTCAAGCTCGCACAACGCGAACGCGATCGCGACTACTACAACTACCTGAATCGCTACTCCGCAGTGAACGGCAACATCGGGGCCGAAGCGCAAACGTACTGGCGCAAATACTTGGAAGCCAATCCAATCACGACCCGCGACCCGAAGGGAGCGATCATAATCAATCCAAAACGGATGACATTCGAACAATACTTCGCGGCACCACGTGTTCAAGTAGATGCGAACGGTAAAGAGGTGAAGCCATGACAGTAGAACGCGCTATAAATGGTGTGGTATATGAATTCCCCGACGGGACGCCGGAGGGGGTTATAAACCGATTCGTGGCGCAGAAGACCAACCGTCCACCGGCTGCACAGACCGGCACTCAGTCAGCACCACAAGCCGCGCCAAGAATCAACGCCCAACCCACATTTACCGGCGCTGGCGGCGCTGCCTTACAAGGTTTGACCATGGGGTTCTCCGACGAAGCGATTGCCAAAGCGCGGTCAATGTTCGGGGATGGGTCGTACGACGATTATGTTCGCGCGGAGCGAGAGGCACAACGCAAATACGGAGAAGCCAACCCAGTGGCTAACTTCGCGGCTGAGATGGCTGGAGGTGTGATTCCAGCGATTGTCACCGGCGGTGCGTCATTGCTTCCATCGGCTGGGCGGGTGGTGACCAAGACCGTCGCCCCGTCTATTCTCAAGATGCTCGGCATCGGAGCGGGTTCGGGCGCGGTCAGCGCGGTAGGCACTTCCGAGAAGCCAATCGAAGAGTTACCCGCAGAGGCGGTTCGAGGCGCTGCAGCGGGTGCGGCCACGACCGGTGTGCTCGGGCTTACGGGCAAATACGTAGTAATGCCGGGATTCCGGGCGCTCAAGAGCGCACTGGGCTACGGCGACGCGAACAAGATGGCGGACATACAAATCACTAAAGCGTTGGCTAAAGACGGGATGACTCCTCAACAGGCGTTCGACGCCGTGCAAGCAGCGGCCCGTGGCGAGATGCGGCTGGCCGACATCGGCGAGAACACGGCGGCGCTGCTGCGTCGCGCAACCTCCGAGCCCGGTCCGGCACGAGTCGCGGCCAAGTCGGAGCTGCAAGCCCGCGAAGCGGGGCGCGTTTCCCGCGTCGATTCCGATCTCGTGCAGCTCATGTCCGGGTCGAAGGACTTCTACACCGACGTCATGGCTCTCGCGGCTCAACGAGCAAAAGATGCCGACGTACTGTACAAAGCAGCGTGGAATTCTAACGCCGCTATCACACCCAGAAACGCCGCCGGTATCGCCCGGATGCAGAACTTCCCGTCGTTCGCTGAGGCACTCAAGGCCGGGTCGCGTCGGATGCAAGACATGGGGCTGGATATCACCGACCCGAAGAACGTGCTGCGCGGGCTACACGAGACCAAGATCGCGATAGACGACATGATCGGAGAGGCTATACGAGGCGGTAAAGGCGGGCAAGCCAAGTCGCTGATGGACATGAAGCGCCAACTGCTAGCCGACATGGAGAAAGCATCACCCGAGTACCGCACGGCACGCCAAGCCTACGCCGGGGATTCGGAGATGATGACGGCGATGGAAGAGGGCAAGAACATCTACAAGATGCCCGAGATCGATATGCGCAAGATGATCGATCGGTTCAAGAACAGCCCGTCCGAGTACGACGCGTTCCGTGCCGGTATCGCTCAGGCGGCACTGGAGAAGCTGCGCACCGCCGCACCGGGGTCCGACCCGCTCAAAGTGGTACTTGGTCGTGACGCCGAGCAGAAACTACGCCGCGCATTCCGCGACGATTCCGCGTTCGACACATTTGTGGCTCGACTGCAAGAGGAGTCCAAGATGCTGGGTACTGAGAAATCAGGTATCCGCAAAACGGCGCTCGACACCGATCTGGGCGACAACACGGCGGTGGGAGCGGCGATGAGTCTGGCCACCGGCAATCCAGTGCGCGCCGCGATTGAAGCGACGCGGGCCGCGATGCCTACCGCTGGTATAACACCACGGGTGAATGCGGGCGTTACTCAAAAGCTGCTAACCCCGCAATCCGGGCTGGATCCGGTGCAGGAGAGCATTCTCAATAGTCTGAAGCAGCAAGAGGAGGCGCTGGTTAACGCCACGATGGCCACGAACACTGGCGCTGCCGCAGTAGGTGCTGGCGTAGCCTCTAGATCACCAAAGAATCAAGAACCAGTCGAAGCCCCGCCCGAGGGTCAGCCGGTGGTCACCGAGGTGCCGCAGTAACAGCTCCGCTATCCCCATAGCCGATGATATTCTGAGCGCCTCCGAGAGGCTTCTCTAACATGCACATACGCGGAAGAATCTCCGAATACCCCAACTGTTCCATGATGATGGAACGCCGTCTGGAACGGCTCGGAATACTCTCTCCATTCGAAGACTGAGACCGTGTTCCATCGTTCCATCTGTTCCATATACCTCCCCATATCCGGGTTAAGCAATCAGTTCTCTTCGCCCGCGTACGCATGGAACGGTGGAACAAGTATGGTGTCTTCGAATGGGAGGGCTGTTCCATCTGTGTTCCATGATGATGGAACGGTGGAACAAACGGTCGGGATTGCTGTTCCGGGGACGCTATGGTAGAATAACGTCAGTCCGTTGGGAGGGACGGCGTCATTATAGCAGTCCCCCCGAGCGGTGTCAATACACTAATAGAGGTATCACAAACGATGACAAGTCTACAGGAAGACTTCGCCGCGCTATTCGCCGGTAATCTGCGCTCCTACGGTCAGTGGGACCCCGCCACGCGGAATATGTCCACGGAGAAAGCCGAGGTGACACTCGGTGATTATGCGAAGCATCTGGGTGGCGAGATGGGGCTGGGCATAGTCCCGATCACTGACGGCGGCACGGTACTGTTCGGCTGCATTGACGTGGATAACCACGGCAAGGGTGGTGACGGGCTGGATCTTAACCACGCGGAGATTGCAAAACGTGTCGAGCACTATCGGCTCCCGCTGGTGGTGACGCGGAGCAAGAGCGGCGGGGCGCACCTCTATCTATTTGGCTCCGACTATCTGCCCGCTAAGCTAGTCATCCGGCTACTCAACTCGTGGCGCGACATGCTCGCGTTCCCCAATCACGTGGACATCTTCCCGAAGCAGGATTCGGTGGTGACTAAGAGCGGAGAGAAATCACTCGGTAACTGGATCAACCTGTGCTACTTCAACGCCGAGAACACTGACCGGTACGCGGTGGACGCGAATGGTGACCGGCTGAGCTTCGAGCTGTTCGTCTCCTACGCTCAGAGCCGCCGGGTGACGGTCGAGGAGCTGCAGGAGATGGCGCATCGGGAGCACTTGGAAGCGCCGCCATGCATTCAGAAGATGATTCACTCCGGTGTGGAATCAGGGTCACGGAACGACTCCATGTACAACGTGGTGGTCTACCTCAAGCGAGCGCGGCCCGACTCGTTCTTCGATGACGCGATGGCGCTGAACAAGACGATGTTCGACAAGCCACTACCACCGGCCGAGGCGAAAAAGGTGATCCGGTCGGCATCAAGGCGGGACTATCTGTACAAATGTGGCGAGGAGCCGTGCAAGAGCCTGTGCGACCGTAAGGTGTGCATCACCCGCGAGCACGGAATATCGACCGAGGAGAGCAAAGAGCTGGACGCGCAGGATGGTCTACCCCAATTTTCGGAGCTGATCGAGTACAAATCGGAGCCGCCGAGGTGGGGGCTGCACGTAAACGGTACGCTGATCCCGAATATACCCACTATCGTACTGCGCGACCCCAACGCTATGGGAACGCTGATATTCGAGGTGATGAAGATAAACATACCGAAGATCACTCAGGATTCGTGGCGAAAACGAGTGCTCGACCCATTAGTGCCGACGCTGCGGGTGATAGAGGTGCCGAAAGAGGCGAGCGCATCGGGCATCATCCAGTCCAAGTTCAGCGAATTCGTGCAAAAGGCCGACCTCACATCGGACGGGACGAACATCGAGGATCGAAAGGCGTTGACGCGCAACATTCCGGTGGTGCAGGTGATGAACGGCACGCGGTGTATAGTGTTCAGAGGCACGGCATTCTCCGAGTTCCTCAAGCGCAACAAGGCCGAGGTGATGACGGGCATGGACCTGTGGACCGCTCTCCGGCGCGACTGCGGCGCGGATCACGACAAAATGCGAGTACCGGGCGGCAAGACGCTCAACGTATGGTATGCCCCAATTACTGATGACTACGAGGTAAAAGTAGATGAACCTAAATTCCGCTCCGAGTTCTAAGCTATCTATCGATTATGATGAAAAATCAGCTCGGTTCATTATTGACGCTCCTCCTTGGATGCTTGATAAAGTGCGCTCTATTCCTAATCGGCGCTGGGATGCTCGTCGTCGTGTTTGGACAGCTCCTGCTCTTCGTATTAATAGCGAGTACGTGCTTACCTCTTTTCCCGCTGGTGTATTTACAAAAGGTGCTCAGGAGGCTGCAAACGCATCTATTCAACGGCTAGCGGATCGAATAACGCCGTTCCCACACGGCT
>Ga0114978_10002851_pt1 | contig 14249 bp, 12 predicted proteins | sample S_140212_EF_Meta_FD_87027 | JGI IMG/M metagenome (GOLD analysis project Ga0114978, IMG submission 87027) | Freshwater microbial communities from Lake Simoncouche, Canada to study carbon cycling - S_140212_EF_MetaG | ecosystem: Environmental > Aquatic > Freshwater > Lake | place: Lake...
ACGCCGCGCGGAATTTTGTCCTGCGGATGACGGCGGATGATTTTGAGCGGATTGCCCAGAATCCGGAGGAGGTTAATCCCAAGGGACTCTTGCAGGAAATTCTCCAGGCCCTGGAACCGCGCGCGCCGGTTTACGAAGTGCTCGAGCAAAGCGGTCCGGATCATTCCAAGCGGTTTGTTTCGCGCGTGGTCTGGAAGGATCTCGAATTGGGCCGGGGCGAGGGCCTGAGCAAAAAACAAGCCCAAGTCGCGGCTGCCAGCGACGCGATGGAGCAAAAAATTTGGGAGACCATCGGGCGAACCAAGCCTACAGTGAAGGCAGAGGCATGATTTATCCGACAAGTTTGTATGTGGTGGGGCTGCTGGTTGGCATCTTTTTGCTGGCGACTCACGTGGTGGCCCTCTGGCGCACAAAGGAATGTAGAGCGTGGCTGCAGGCCTTTCCGCGGTCGCGTGCGGCGGGAACGGTTCTTGTTGTGCTGGCCGGGATCTGGAGTTTTCTGCTGGTGCAACAGATGGAACTGGGCGAGTTTGACCGGCTGCGGAATTTTATGCTCGTGGCGATTGTGGCGGGAACCTTTCTGGCCTGGCGCTACGTCGAAGAGTTTTTGGCCGTCCGGGCACTGGGCATGCTGGCCCTGCTGGCGGCGGAGCCGCTATTGGAAACGGCGTTTTTGCGGCCGGAGCAAACCCGGCTTCTGCTGGTCGTTCTGGCCTATGCGTGGATCATCCTGGGTCTGTTTTGGGTGGGCATGCCGTGGACTTTGCGCGACCAGATCGCCTGGATCCTGGCGGCGAAAAACCGGCTGACGGCTGTGGCGTGGGGTGGGGTGCTTTACGGAGCGGCCCTGATTCTCTGCGCCGCGCTTTTCTGGAAATAAAAAGGCGGCAGATTTCTCCGCCGCCTTTTTTGTAAAATAACCGGCCTTGCTCAGGCCGCGACGGGATCGGTCTGTTTGGCCCGGTGTTTGTCCACGAAGTATTTCATGGTGTGGAAGAGGACGGAATCGAGGTCGTGTTCGGAATTCCAGCCGAGCAGGGTGCGGGCTTTGTCCACGTTCGGGATTCGGCGGTCGCAGTCTTCGTAGCCCACGCCGTAAAACTCCTCGCTGGAAACGTCCACCATTTCGGGGCTCGGGTCGCCGGGTTCGCGGAAATGCTTGTTGAAAATCTCGATCATCTGTTCGGCGAGCTGCGTATCGTACGGACGGCGCGAAATTTTTATTCCAAGAGACGGGAGGTTTGCTAGATTCTGGGATGAACCTTCCCCTCGTGAAATCCCTAAAAACTTTCGGGACGCGTCCTTTCATTGCCGCGTCGCTCGCGGTGGCCATTGTTTTCGCGATGGCCTTCAGTGCCTGGGGGTTGGTGCAAAAAATCAGCCTGCCGGAACAACAGCCTTTTCTGGAATCCATCCTGTGGTTTTTGACCTGGCTGGCGGCGGTGGCCTTCGGGTTTGGAGCGTGGTCGCTGGCTTATGCGGAGGCGCGGGCCAACGAGGAGCACTCGAATCTCGAGCGTGTGCTCAACACCTCGCTGCACGGATTCCAAGTCCTGGAGGCGGTGCGTGATCTGGGCGGGGGAATCCGCGACTTCCGTCTCAAGTTTGCCAACAAGGCGGCGGGCGACATTCTGGGGTTTGATTTTGATGCAATCAAGGGGGCGGGGTTGCTGGAGTCCGGAGCCGAGGGGTTCGACCGTGAGGTTTTTGAGAAATACCGCGGCGTGGTCGAGACCGGCGAGCCGGCGACATTTGAACTTCCGTACCAGAAAGGGGATATCTCCAGTTGGATCTTCACGCGCGCCGCAAAATTCGAGGACGGGGTCGTGGTTACCTTTGCCGACATCAGCGATCGCAAGCGGATCGGGGTCCAGGCTCAAAAAAATCTTTCCCTCCTGCAAATGACCTGTCGCATGACCCGTTCCGGCGGTTGGGAGGTGCTCTATCCGGGCCGAATCATCAAGTGGTCGCAGGAGGTTTACGACATCCACGAGGTCTCGCCTGACTATAATCCCGATTTTCAGGCGGCCGTTGATTTCTACCCGCCGGGTTCGCGCGAAGTGTTGCTGGAAGCCCTGGAGGACTGCGAGCGCGAGGGTAAACCTTATGACCTCGAAGTGGAGTTCATCTCGGCCAAGGGCCGCCGTCTCTGGGTGCATACGATGGGGCTTGCGGAATACGACGCTTCGGGAGCCCTTGAGCGGATTTACGGAACACTGCAGGATATCACCGAGTTCAAAGAAACGGCCTTGGAGGCCGTCGAAAGCCGGGAGCAATTGCAACTCGCCCTCAGCGGAGCCGCGATGGGTCTCTGGGATTGGAATCTTCCCCTCGGACGCATGCAAGTGGACGAAGGCGTGTCCCGCATTCTCGGTTATGATCTGGCCGAGATGGCGCCGACCGATGACTATTGGATCAGCCTCATCCATCCCGACGATCTGCCGGTGGTGAAAGCTGCGATCACGCGGCATCTGGATGGAGAGGTTCCCGTTTTTGAGGCCGAATACCGCATGCGGGCAAAAAACGGCGAATGGCTCTGGGTGCTCGACCGCGGCAAGGGCATGGACTTTTGCGAAGGAAAACCCACCCGGCTTCTCGGCACTCTCCTTGACGTCACGGCCAAGAAGACGCTCGAAGGTGAACGCATTTCGCTCCTTGAAGTGCTGGAAAAAATCACCGCGCAGGCTCCCGGTGCGGTCTATCAATACCAAGTCACGGCGGAAGGCGTTCACTCCTTTGTCTATGTGAGCCGCCGCATTGTGGACGTCTATGATCGCACGCCGGAGGAAATGATAGCCGACGTGGCGCGCGGCTACGATCACGTTCATCCCGACGATGTGCGGCGCATCCGCGACAGCGCGGAGGATGTCCGGGATCCGGCTGCCGGAAGGCGGCTTGAGTTCCGTATCTTTCGCAAGGGCGAGGAGCGTTGGATACTCGATCAATCCACCCCGGAGATCCTGCCCGATGGAGCCATCCTCTGGCATGGATTCCTCATGGACAGCACAAAGGAAAAGTTGCTCCGTCAGCGGCTCCATCAAGCCAAGGAAGAGGCCGAACATGCCGGCCGCGCCAAGTCGGAATTTCTGGCCATGATGAGTCACGAGATTCGCACTCCCCTGAACGCCATTCTGGGGTTCGCCGATCTTCTGTCCCAAAAAACTATGCCCGGCGAAGAGCAGGAATACGTCCGAACCATAACCGGCAGCGGCGAGGCGCTCCTGCGCATCATAGACGACATCCTTGACCACAGCCGGATCGATAGCGGGCTTCTCAAACTCGAAAAAACCGCGTTTTCACCCGTGAAAATCCTCGATGATATCAGCATCCTGCTGGCGCCCTCGGCGGAAAAAAAGGGCCTTGGCCTTGAAGTCCTCACGCTCGGCGACCTCCCGGCTCTGGTCGAGGGCGACGCCGGCCGCCTGCGTCAGATTCTGCTCAACCTGGCCGGCAACGCCGTAAAATTCACCACTGAGGGAACCATCGCGCTCGGCGTGTCGCAAGCTCCGGGCGACGAGACGCCCGGCCAGGTGCGTCTGCAATTTTTCGTGAGGGATAGTGGCCCGGGCATTCCCCCCTCCAAATTCACCCATATTTTCGAGCCCTTTGCCCAGGCGGACTCCAGCGTCTCGCGTAAACATGGCGGAACCGGTCTCGGCCTCGCCATCTCGCGCAGTCTGGCCACGCTCATGGGCGGTATTCTGTGGTGCGAGAGCGAGCCCGATGCCGGGGCAACCTTTCTGCTCGAAATTCCCCTTGGCTTGCGCGGAGGCGCGCTCCCGCCCGAAGCCATGCCGCCCGGCGCCATTGATGCCAGCTATGCCGTCAAACATCCGCTGCGCATTCTCGCGGTGGACGACGATGCCGTGAATCTCAAACTTATCACGCGCGTCCTCAATAAGCTTGGCTACCGGCCTCGCGTGGCTGTGAGCGGGGAGGAAGCCCTCACTCTCTGCGCCGAGGAATGGCCCGAGTGCATCCTGCTCGACGTGCAAATGCCCGGCCTTGATGGCTTGGAAACCACGCGTCGCCTGCTCGAAATCGAAAAGCGGGAAAACCGCCCTCCCATCTTCATCATCGCCCTCACCGCCAACGTCCTTGCCGAGGAACGCCAGGCCTGTCTCGCCTCGGGCATGAGCGAATTCCTTACCAAGCCCATGCGCCGCGAGCAACTTACGCTGGCTCTTGCCCAAGCAGCTCTATCCGTCAGCCCCGCCAGCGCGCCTTGAGCATCAGACCGCGAAGGGCGTCTCGGCCAGCGGGGAAGGTGACGATGCGTTCCAGTTTGCCAGCGGGGTCGAGGCGGAGCATGCAGCCGTAGTTGACCTGGGCGCTCCAGGCGAACCCCTCTGCGTCCACAGTGAGCCCGTCGGGGGGGGCCTCCGCTGGCGTGTTCGATTTCCAGAAACGGACCACGGTTGGAAAGGGTGCCGCTGGCCGGGTCGAAATCGTAGGCGAAGGCGGAGTGGCGCAGGGTGTCGTCCTTTCTCCACGATTCAGAATCGTCCTCGACACCCGATGAAAATCCCGTATTTCCTGTCGGACTGAGAATATGAATTTTCCTTTCCACGTTCAAATTCCCAGCATCCATCCGGACGCTTTTGCTGACCGGTTCGAAAATCCATTTTGCCGGTCCGTGGTTTTGTTGGCGATTTTTCTGACGCTGGCTTGCGCAGCGTTTGCGCAGGAGGATGTCGTCGATCGCGTGGCTTACGAAAACAACCCGCCCTATCCCGAGGCGCAGAACCCCCAGCTGCCGCTCGAGGTCTATGATCCGGCGTTTGCGGAGATACTCGGCCGTCAGCCGAAGCTCGTCCATCTCGCGAAGGGGTTCGGGTTCACCGAGGGGCCGGTGTTTCTCTCCGTCAAAGGCACGGAGGAGGGCTACCTCATCTTCACCGACCAGATCAACGACAACATCAACCTCATCCGCTGGCACGGGCGCAAACCCTACAACACGATCACGCCGGCCTCGTGGAGCCCGCCGGTCATCTTCCGGCATCCGTCGAGCATTGCCGACGGGCAGACGGCCGACCTGCAGGCGAACCTCCTCACCGCCGAGACGACCGGGCGCAGGGTCTCGATCACGACCCGCGACGGCCAGGTGAAAACGCTTGTCGGATCCTACGACGGCAAGCCGCTCAACTCCCCGAATGACCTGGTCGTCAAATCCGACGGCTCGGTCTGGTTCACCGATCCCTCCTACGGCTCGCTCCAGTTCCCGCAGGATGCCGTCCTGCCGAACAACGTCTATCGCTACGACCCGAAGACGAAGGAGCTTACGGTGATCACTGGCAAGCTCCAGATGCCGAACGGCATCGCGTTTTCCCCGGACGAAAAGATACTCTACCTCATCGACAGCGGCGCGATCCAGGCCCCTCGGACGTATTATTTCGACAAACCGCACGCGATCTATGCGTTCGACGTTGCGCCCGACGGGAAGACGATCAGCAACCAGCGGCTTTTTGCGACCGTCTATCCGGGCTTCCCCGACGGCATGCGGCTGGACTCGAATGGCAACGTCTACTCGGGCGCGCTCGACGGCATCCATGTCTTCAACCCGGCCGGCAAGATGATCGGCAAGATCCACCTGCCCAAGCAGACCGCGAACCTGACGTTCGGCGGCCGGGACAACAACATCCTCTTCATCTGCTCGTCCGACTCGGTGTGGGCGATCCAGCTCAACGCGACCGGTGCCAAGCCGGTTCCCCAAATCGACCCGTAACCCAAATCGACCAGTAACATCATGAACAACAATTACGACATCATCATCATCGGCAGCGGGGCCGGCGGCGGCACGCTCGCCCGGCATCTGGCCCCCTCGGGCAAACGCATCCTCATCCTCGAGCGCGGTGGCTGGTTGCCCCGCGAGCCGCAGAACTGGCTGGCGGAGGATGTCTTCATCGCGAACAGATACGTTTCGAAGGACACCTGGCGCGACAAGCGCGGGAAGGAATTCCAGCCTGGCGTCCACTACTTCGTCGGCGGCGCGACCAAGCTCTACGGCGCCGCGCTCTACCGCCTGCGGAAGGAGGATTTCGGCGAGCTCAAACACGTGGACGGCATCTCGCCGGCGTGGCCGCTCGGCTATGAGGACTTCGAGCCGTATTACACGAAGGCCGAGCAGATGTATCAGGTGCACGGCGCGCGGGGCGAGGATCCGACCGAGCCGCCCTGCAGCGCGCCGTATCCGTTTCCGGCGGTCTCGCACGAGCCCCGCATCCAGAAGCTCGCCGACGACCTCACGCGCGCGGGCTACCGCCCGTTCCACTCACCCTGCGGGATCATGCTCAACGAGGCGAACATGCCCTACAGCGCCTGCGTGCGCTGCGAGGACTGCGACGGCTTCCCGTGCCTCGTCCAGGCAAAGTCCGATGCCGAGGTCCTCGGGATCCGCCCCGCGCTCGAGCATCCGAACGTCACGCTCCTCACCGACTCGCACGTCCTCAAGCTCAACACGAACGCGTCGGGCACATCGGTCAGCGAGGTGCTCGTCGAACGCGGCGGAAAAACCGAGTCGTTCCGCGCCGGCCTCGTCATCGTCTCGTGCGGTGCCGCGAACTCCGCGCGCCTCCTGCTCATGTCGGCGAACGACAAGCACCCCGACGGCCTCGCCAACGCGTCCGGGCAGGTCGGCCGGAACTACATGTATCACAACAGCCAGGCCGTCCTCGCGATCTCAAAGGAGCCGAATCCGACCCAATACCAGAAGACGCTCGGCCTGAATGATTTTTATTTCGGCATGGACGGGTTCGAGTTTCCGATGGGGAATATTCAGATGGTCGGAAAGTCGCAGGGGCCGATGTATAAAGGCGAGAAGCCGATCGAGGCCGGGCTCGCGCCGATGTTCACGCTGGACTTCATCGCGAAGCACGCGGTGGATTTCTGGCTCTCCACCGAGGATCTCCCGTCACCGGACAACCGGGTCACCATCGACCGTGCGGGCGCCATCACGCTCAGCTACACGCCGAACAACCAGGCCGCCAAGCAGAAGCTCTACGACAAGCTCAAGTCGATGCTCAATCACCTCGACATGCACGAGCACCTCATCCCGCGCAATCTCTACATGAAAAACGAGATCGACATCGGCGGCGTCGCCCACCAGTCGGGAACATGCCGGTTCGGCAGCGACCCGAAGTCGTCGGTCCTCGACACCGACTGCAAGGCGCACGGCGTGGACAACCTCTACGTCGTGGACACATCGTTCTTCCCGAGCATCGGAGCGGTCAACCCCGCGCTGACGGCCATCGCCAATGCGATCCGCGTCGGCGACCACCTCCTTGAACGCCTGAAATAGCGCGGCCGGCATGTCCGACTCCCCATCGCCGACCCGCGCGGAGATCGCGGCCGTCTATGCGGCAGGCGTTGTGCAGGGCATCGCGCTGGTCACGTTTCCCGCCGCGGGCGCGATCTTCACCAGCCCGGCGCACTACGGGCTCACGAACACGCAATACGGCGTGATGTTTGTGCCGCAGGCGGTCATGGCTATCGTGAGTTCGCTGCTCGGTCCTTCGCTGACGCACCGCCTTGGCGCGCGAGCCGTCTTCCAATGCGGGCTCGTGGCCAACCTGCTGGCAATGCTCCTGCTGATCGCCAGCCAGTCCGTCGTCGACAACCATCCGCTCGCCTATGCCGCGCTCCTCGTCGCCACCACCTCGATGGGCCTTGCGTTCGGACTCACCGTCCCCACGATCAACACATTTGCGGCGGAATTTTTTCCGGCAAAAGCTGACCGTGCGGTCCTCGCGCTGAACACCCTCCTCGGCCTCGGCACAGCGCTCGCGCCGGCGTTCGTCGCCGTCTTCATCGGCCTCGGCATCTGGTGGGGGCTACCGATCCTCGTCGCGGTGCTCGCCGGCGGACTCCTCGCATTCACGGTTCCGCTCAAGCTGGAAATCGGAGCTGCCACAGCGAAGCCGGGCGGGGAAAAGACGCCTTTCCCCCCGCGCTTCTGGATCTTCGCCGCCGCCGCGTTCCTCTACGGGATCTGCGAGACCATGAACGGCAACTGGGCGTCGATCTACATGTCCGGCAACCTCCGCGCCGACCCTGCCACCGCCGCGCTCGCGCTCACGGTCTTCTGGGGCGCCGTCACCGGCGGACGCCTCATCTTCGCCGGAATCGACCGATGGTTCCCCGGCAGCCTTGCGTTTATTTTTCTTCCGTTCCTCATCACCGCAGCGTTCGTAATCACTTCGTTCCTGCCCGGCCATTCCCCGGCCAACGGCATCGCCGCCTTCGCACTCGCCGGCTTCGGCTGCTCGGCCATGCTCCCGCTCATCATCAGCTTCGGGCAAAAACAGATGGCCGCCATCTCGGCCTCTGTCGCGGGCGGAGTCATCGCCTTCTACCAACTCGGCTACGGCGTCGCCGCCTTCGGCGTCGGCCCGCTCGAAAACCTCGCCGGCTTGAACCTCGACCGCATCTTCGGAGGAACCACGCTCGCCGCCGCGGGCCTCGTCGCCACCACTCTCGTTATCATCCGCACCCGGCGCACATGAGGACCTCCCTGTGAACGCCGAGCTCCGGCCAGGCACTGGACCAACACGCGCCGCAGGCGGCATCACCATCCCCGCCGTGAGATTCGGCATGCCCTGGCGTTTCTCTCCATTCGTTGCGAATACGGATTCATTGCGGAGTCCTTGGGGCAGGCAAGCCGGGAATCGTTTCATTTTTGACACAAGCGCGGCGGGCAGAATCAGGTTGCTTGCGCGGGAGGGAGAAACGAAGATAGGAAATGCATTCCAAGGGCCAACCATTGTGAAAATCTTTGGAATCATTCTGATCGTCATCGGGATTCTGGCCATGGTCATCCCGAGTCTCACTTTCCCGCGCCGGGAAAAAATCCGGGAGATCGGGCCGGTTGAAGCCGTGGCGGAAAAAAAAGAGACGGTCTCTCTGGCACCTTTTCTGGGCATGACTGCGGTGGCGGCCGGTGCCGCCATGGTGGTGGCAGCGGTGATTACCAAACAACGCTGAGGCCCGCGTGTCCGCAGTTTCCGCTTGAATAAGATCGCAAGGCTGCGCGCGGCTTATATGGAACAAATGCTCATGGGGTTTCGCTATGTATTTTGCGGCGTGGCGGTCCTGGGCCTGGTGGCCTGTTCATCGGGACCGGAACCCCAAGCCGTTGCCGCGCGAACCTTGTATCAATGGAATCCGGAAGGGCTGACCGGAAAAACCCGGATCGTGATTGACCTGGCCGCGCAGCGCGCGGATGTGACCATCGGCGGCCAGCCGGCGGGTTGGGCCGTGGTGGCCACGGGAAAAGAGGGGTTTGAGACACCGGCCGGCGAATACAAGGTTCTGGAGAAAGTCGCCGACAAATTTTCGAATCTTTATGGCATCACGGTGGATGCCGAGGGCAACGTTGTGAATGACAGTGCGGATGTCCGCACGGACAAGCCGCCGGCGGGTGGGAAATTCAAATACGCCCCCATGCCCTACTGGCTGCGTTTGACCAACTATGGCATCGGCATGCATGCCGGGAATATTCCCCAACCCGGCGAACCCGCCTCGCACGGCTGTATCCGCATGCCGGTGGATTTCGCGCCCCGGCTCTTTGCGGTCGTGAAAGCCGGCACGCCTGTGACGGTGTTGCGCTGAACTAGGTGTTGTCGAGCCGGACGGCCTCGGTGAACGCGTCGAAGAAATCCGGCAGCGTTGCCTCCACCCGGTTCCAATCCGGGATCATCGGGTTGCCTGGCGGGTCGGTGAGATATTCGCGGGCGGCGGCGCGGATGCTCTGTATGAACGTTGTGACGGCGGCCGCTTCCTGGTGCCGGTCGTATTTCAATCCATTGATCCCGGCATCGGCGGCATAAAACCGCATCGTATCCTCGGCCTTTCGGCTGTAGGCACTGAGCAGAGTGGCGAAGGTTCCGCTGTCGAGCTTCACCCCGTTTCCCGCCAGGGTGCGGAAGACGCATTTCACGACATCCGCCGCCATTTTATTGAGACCCTTGCCGGAATCGCGGGCCGAAAGTTCGCGGTGCTTGTGTTCGTAACATTCCGCGATATCCACCTGGCAGATGCTTTTCGGTGAGGAAAGGCGGAAAATTTCCGCCAGCAGGCCGATCTCGACCCCCCAGGCCGATGGGATGCGCGCGCGGTGGATGATGTCGAGGCTCAGGCTCATCTCGCCGCCAAGCGGATAGCGGAATGTGTCGAGGTAATGCAGGAAAGGATGGCCTCCGAGAATGTCTTGCAGCGAGCGGATGAGGGGCGTGAAAAGCAGGCGCATCACCCGGCCGTGCAACCGGTCCGTGAAGCGTGCGCTGTAGCCCTTGCAAAAATCAAAGCCGAAATACGGATGCGCCACAGGATAGCACAAACGCGCCAGCAAGTCGCGGTCATAGGTGAGCACATCGCAATCATGGGCCACGACCATGCGCGCCTGCCGGCTGGCCAGGACATGGCCGAAGCACAGCCAGAGATTGCGGCCTTTGCCGGTGGGACCGGCATCGAGGCCGGAGGCGGCGAGGCGTTTGAGCAGCCGCTTGATGCGCGGTCCATCGTTCCAGAGCAGGACCGGCTTTTGTGGAAGCTGGCCAAAAATCGCCCGCGCCTTCCGCCAGTCCGCCGCGTTGGCGCCGTCAATTCCCACCACGATTTGGCGGAGGTAACAAACCTGCTGAAGTTCGCGGATGATGCCGTGCAGTGCGGGCGGCCCGAGTTCGCTGACATGGCAGGGGAGGACAAGTGCGATGGGGGTTTGTTTGGAAAATTCCAGCAGTTCGCTTTCGAGTTGCTCCACCTTGGGCGGGCCGAGCCGGTGCAGCGTGGCGATTGAGCCGTCCTGAAAAAAATCTGCCATGGTCGGGAAATTCTCTGCAGTTGTTGGAATTGAGCAACTCCGGAAAACTGCTAAGAGTGGTGGCTTGTCGAACCCGCCCCTGCCTTTCCGCCATCTTGTGGTGATCCATTATCATCTCCGTCCCGGCGGGGTGCGCCGGATCATTGAGACCGCTCTTCCTCATATCGCCATGGCGCGGGGCGCGAAATTCGACGCGATCACCATTGCCGCCGGACAGCCGCCTGAAGCCGCCTGGGCTGAAAAATTGCGGGAAGCTCTTCCGGGAAAACCCCTCCATTTTTTTTCCGAACCCGCCTTCCGTTATTTTTCCGAACAACGCGCTGCGCCCGCCACGATCCGCGCCCGCATCCGATCCGCGCTCGATCGCCTCATTCCCGCCCTCGGGGAAACTCTGATCTGGGCGCACAACCTCGGTCTGGCGCGCAACCTCATCCTGGCTGATGAACTGGCTCGCTTTGCCCGAGAGCACGGCACGCCCCTTCTCTCCCATCACCACGATTTCTGGTTTGAGAATCGGTGGGAACGCTGGCCGGAAATGCGCGCCTGCGGATTTCGCACCCTGCCGGCGGTTGCCCGGGCCGTCTTTGCGGCGGGTGCCGTAGCGGGCCATGCCGTAATTAACCGCCGCGACGAATCCCTCTTGTCCAAACGTCTCGCCGCACACTGGCTGCCCAATCCGGTCCCGCGGAAAAACCCGCAGCCCCAGGCCGTGACAACCGCCCGCCGCTGGCTGCACCGCCAATTGGGCGATGATGCGCCGGTCTGGATTTTCCCCGCCCGTTTCCTGCGCAGAAAAAACTTTGCCGAAGCCGCCTTGCTCACACGTTGGCTTCGGCCCGAGGCCTGGTTCGTCACGACCGGCGGGGTCAGTTCGCCGCGCGAGGCCGGTTACGCCCGCCGCCTGCAAGATGCGGCGCGCGCGGGGGGATGGAGAACGCGATTTCACATCGTGTCCGGAGCGGGGCCGGCGGTTTGCGATCTGACCGCTGCGGCCGAGGTGGTTCTTTTCACCTCGCTGCAAGAGGGCTTCGGCCTGCCCTGCCTTGAGGCCGTGGCGGCGGAAAGGCCGCTGATCGCACGGCGCCTGACCAATGTGTGGGCCGACTTCGCTGAGATGGGATTTCGCTTTCCCTATTCCTACCGGGACATTCTGATTGATCCGTTGCTCCTGGATATCCGCGCAGAAAAATCGCGGCAGATGGCTTTGTGGCGGAGCTGGAAAACGGCTCTGCCCGCATCCTGCCGCAGCCTTCTGGCCAAACCGATCGGGGCCGCCGGACCTCTCCCGTTCAGTCGGCTCACCCTCTCCGCGCAGTTGGAAGTGATGGCGGTTCCGGCCGAAGAATCCTGGGCCATCTGCGAAAAATGGAATCCGTTTCTTTCCGGATGGAAGGCGCTGGCCGGGGCCAACCGGCTGCAACCTGCGGTCTGGCCGAAACGCGCGGAGACTTTCATCGGAGCAAATGCGTACGGGCGGCGTTTCCGGGAGGTCTCCGTCCGTTCCGTTTCCGAGGCCGCCGCCGTCCGCACCCAGCAGGACTTCATCGCGCACCATCTCGGAGCGAACGATCTTTATCCGCTTCTTATGGAATGAGTTTTCCGGGCGGAGATCCGGTTGGATCGGGGGTCGGAGCGGGCAAAGCCCCCGCCGTGGTCGTGCCGGCGTAGGAGTCCCGGTAATCGGCGGCGAGGCGGGGGGCCTTTTTCAGCGCGGCGAGTTTCTGGTATTCGAGGATGCCGGTGGCGATGGCCCGCGCATATTTATTGCGCCAATCCTTGCCCGCCACGAGCCGCGCATCGCCGGGGTTTGAGAGAAACCCTCCCTCGATCAACACGGAAGGCATCCTGGTGGCGCACAGCACGACGAAGCGCGCGCGCTTGAGGCCGCGATCGAGCATGCCCAGCGAGGACCCTTGCAGCGCATGGTAAATCGCGCTGGCCAGGGCAAAGCTCTGGAGTTCGTTCTCATTGCCGTATTCCTGCACCATGTCGCGCACGAGCAAATCATCGTATTCGGTCGAGGGAGACCCGCGTGGAGTGACACAAAAAATTTCCAAACCGCTGGCGGAAAAATTCGGTGAGGCATTGAAGTGGATGCTGACGAAGAGGGAGTTCTGGCTGCCATTGGCCATGGCGGCGCGATCCGGGAGTTCGATGAAGGTGTCCGTGTTTCGCGTCATGATCACGTTCAGGCCGGCTTTTTTCAGTTCGTCCCGCACGCGCCGGGCCACATCGAGCGTGAAGTTTTTTTCGACTTCGTAGGGGCTGGCGGCGCCCTTGTCTTCTCCGCCGTGGCCGGGATCAAGGACGACGGTGGTGAAGGTTTTGAGGTTGGGAATCAGCTCGGGACGGAAGGCCGGCTCGATGGTCTTGCCGAGATCCATGCGGGAGAACCAGTATTTCCCCTCCCGTTCGATCACCGGGAAGGACAGGACGTATTTTACACCGTTGATTTCGACTTCGCGGCTGCCCACGGTGAGAAGGAGGCTCCGCCGACCGCGGGTCAGGGCAATGTTTTTTTCCAGGGGAGCCGCCTCGCGCGGAAGGTTGTAGAATTCCGAAAGCTTTTCGATGCTGACGTAATCGCGTCCGTCAAAACGGCTCTCCTGCCAGTCCGCCGCGAACGCATGCCCCGCTGCAAACAGCAGTAAAAGCAGCCGCCCTGACGATTGGATCATGCCTGATTCTTTCACACGCTGGCGGCCTCAGCAAGTGGGAGGGGGCCGGGCGCGTCAGTCCAGAAATTTTGTCAGCAACTCCGCCGTGGCCGGCACATCCTTGATGATCTGACTGCGGAGCGGCCCGACGCCGATGTACCGGAGATTGGGCAAAACCGTCGGGCGGTTCGGGCCGTAGGCGACGGCAATGATGGCGGCCAGGACTTCGGCGGCATAACGCTTGGCGTTGGCCGGAAGGTCGGCGAACCGGCGGATGCCGGAGAGGTCTTCTTCCCAGCCGGGAAGAAATTTGTAAACCGGCTTGAGCGTGCGGCGGAAAGCATCGTCGCGGGGCACATGGGGAACGTGGGTGCCGTCCGCTGTCTGGTAGGCGACGCACAGAGCGAGTTCGCCGCCCCGGGAGAGGGCATCGAGTTTGTTGAGGGCGAGATCCTGAAAGCCGCCGTAGCGCAGGGCGTCGCCTTTTTCCACCGCATCGAACCAGCCGACCATGCGCTGGCGTCCCGTGGTGGAGCCGAATTCAATGAGCCTTAAGGCGCGGCCGAGCGGGTGTTCATCGGTCAACTCGGTGAGAAAAACGTGGGTACCGACCTTGGTGTCGTAGGCCTTGCAGCAACCGATGGTGTGGACGGGCTGGGCGGGAATGCCGGCGGATTGAAAAAACTCCGGAGTGAAGGTGTGGGAGGCGGTCACGCTCGGCGGAAAGCCGTGGCGTTTATCGAGCCAGTAGGCCTGGCCGAATTCGCCGATGATGC